>ERZ791919.2275-NODE-2275-length-14043-cov-17.568559_pt1 | contig 14043 bp, 15 predicted proteins | sample MGYA00510137_ERZ791919 | MGnify/ENA primary metagenome ERZ791919 (study PRJEB30046, sample SAMN00792059) | human gut metagenome | study: EMG produced TPA metagenomics assembly of the A metagenome-wide association study of gut microbiota in type 2...
TGTATGTATATGAGGTCAATTGATGAGGTGAACGAGTACTTAAGGGAAAGAGGAAATGCTTCACTGTCCCGAGAGACGGCACAGGATTGTCGAGCTTCTTGAGATTCTGAACCTAAAATGATGAGCCGTGTGTTTAACTCCCTGCCGGAGAAGGATACACGGCTCATTTGCACTGTTTGAGGACAAGGACAAGAAGAGCCAGATGCGAATCTGCACACTTGGCTTATCGGGAGACCGTGTGAGCCAGTTTAAAACTGAATTGCTGCCTGTTTGGTGCTGCTCAGAACGCGTAGTAAGCCGGGGTGGACTTCAAAAAATCTGAAATTATTTCGGATTTTAGGAGTCTATTCCGGCTTTTTTGCGTTTATAGGATCGGAATTGGCAGATTACACAATTTTCCGGCTTATTTCTCGTCGCTTCGATGAAAAGTGGCTGCTCCTATTTACAAATAGAGTTTTGGCTGCTATATTACAGATGTGATAATAGCCTGAAAAGCTCTATTGAAAAGATAATAATTTGTAACGTGGAGGTGTATTGTCAGACAAAGATAGTCATGTTGTTCAGTTAAAAAAATCCTTCTGAATGACGTCTCAGCAAGAGACATTACATAGGTTTTTAGTAGAGTGCCGCGATTGTTGGAGGCAGTCAGCGCACAATTATTGAGGAGTTATAACTAAACGGTCCTTAATTCAATACTAAAACACTACTGTAAGGTTGAAGTGCGTCTACTTGCTGATAAGACTATAAAATGTCTGGCTAATACACATCCGGTCAATGAGTACGGAAACGGAAATACATAAGACCGGAGTAGATTTGGAAACAAGTAATGCGTAGGCAACTTGATCTGAATTTACTCCGGTCTTTTTTTATAAAAATTTTGGTGAAGGAGGTGAACCGAGGTGGCATCCGATGTACATAAGAATACGGATACCAAGGTGGAAACCGTCAGTGCCAACTCGGTTTGCCGTCAGTTGCCGCAGAAAACTGCCGAACAGGGATTGGCAGCTGCAGTTGCGTTTGCGGAAGAGGTTCAATGGTCGTTGGCAATACGCAGAACAATTTCGGGGGTAGGGTTTGGAGAGGCCTTGAAGCTGCTGATGAACGACCGGGATATGTCTGTAGAGAATATGGAGTCTGAGTCCGGACTCTCTGTGTCCACAGTGAAGCGGCTTCGTGCGGGTCAGGAGGCAAGCGCGGAACAAGTCGTTGCCATTTCGGTGGCATTGCGGCTTCCGCCAATGGTCAGCAGTGATTTATTGAGAATGTGTGGAATCACACTGGACTTTAACAATCAAAGGAATACGGTCTATCAGATGATTCTGACGGGCCATTACAAAGACGGTATCGAGAAAGTCAACGTCTATCTTGCAGCTTGTGGATGCGCCCCACTCAAAACTGCCTGCTAAGGTACCTACAACAGAATATCCATGAGGCGATTGGACCATAAAACGGTCTGGTCGCCTCTTTTTTTTTGAAATTTTTTCTGAGGTAAGGGCTCAAGAAGTGAGCCCTAAACGGTAATAAAACGGCGCAGTAAGGCTGCATAAGAGCATCTGACATGACGGTATTTTTTATAAAAGTACGAAATAACGATGCTTTGTGTGCTGCTTTTTAGAGCTCATCTGATGAACTGGTGATTTGAGGTGTTCTCGGTTATCATGTAGTCAGTTCAAGGGACAAGCCCCAAGAACAAAAATATCGTAAGGCCCGATTCTAGAGAGGGTTAAGGATACCATAACGGAGTTTTACCAGCCGGCAGACGCTGTCTGCTGCGGTAGAACGACCGGTCTATGGGTGTACCTCCCATCTCTGGAATCGGGCCTTTTTGCGTTTTGCAGGCTGGTTCAGTGCACGGCGTGAACCCCTATCCAGTCTCCGTCATCGGTATCCTTCCCCTCCCTGAGTCCGGGGGAAAGGACACGAAAATGACTGACATGATGAACTGCGTAGACAAGCTGCTGGAGAAGAAGATCTCCGGCTACAAGCAGCGCATGGCTGTGAACCCCTGCGGTGATTATCGTTAGCCTTCCAAATTTTCGACTTTTCACGACTTATCGAAAATTTGGAGGTTACACATGAGTTTCAATAATGGTAATGAACGTCGCAAGCTGAACGCAAAGTGGGAGCACCTCCGTGTGCAGTACCGCGAAGCCGGAATGAGCGAAGAGGCAATTCAGGCGATGTATGAGTTTGATCTGGGCGTCCTGAACAGTGAACGCGCCTATGATGCCAACACGGTGGCAGTCTGTGATGGCGAAGATGACGTTGACGCAAGGAAAGCAGCGGATTTTAAGCAATATGAGGCTGCAATCACGGTAACGGATACCTACCACGAAACCAAGAGTTGCTTTGCATGGATCGGCGAGATTGAGGACGAACGGCTGCTGTCTGCTCTTGAAAATTTGTCGGACTCAGACCTTGAACTGATTACTCTGTATGCCTATGAGGGATATGACACCGTTGAAATTTCTAAAGCATTTGGTAAGACAAAGCAAAATATTAGTAAGAAAATTCAAAGAATTTCTAATTTTATCAAAAACTTTCAAATTGGGGTTGTCTGAAGGGCGTTTTCGATGGCTCGTAAGTGAAGGGACAATTTCCCAAGCGGCACTCACCGCAGGGCAAAGCGTCCGACCTCAGGGACCTTGAAAACTGAATAGTTCCGTCATCTGGTACTTCGATAATGATACTTCCGTAATTCGCGGCCCGGTCACAAAGCAGACGGGGTGGCTGAAATGCCAATGAAGCGGTACAAGTCCGCTGCCAGATGTTTATGCCCCACTCGCAGGGGGCCGAGGGCGAATATGCGAGACATTTAATCATATTGATCCGGGAACTGCCGGGTACGTTTTTGTGCATCTGGCAGTTCCCGTTTTTTACGTATCCAAATTTATTCTTTACCCGAATATTCACTCTTGATACATATAGGAGGACATTTTTATGGACGAGTTGAACCCCACGGTGCGCGAGCAGGAGATCTACGAGGAGATGGAGCTGACCCCTGAGATGGTCAAGTCCATCCGCACCCTCTGCGGTACCTGTCTGCGGCACTTTGTGAATGCAAAGGCTTTCAAGATCGCGCTTGTACCCAGCGCAGACCGGAGCATGGACACCTGCACCGTCTGCCAGATGCGGCGCGGCTACGATTATGTGGTCATGCACCGCTGACCCAACCATACCACCATACCGTGAACGAAGCCCGCTGCGGAACATCCGGCAGCGGGCTTTGCACATAACAACATGGAGGTACAATTTTGCAGCAAAACTGGAAATTCCAACGCGGAGACATCTTCTTCACCCATTTCGGGGCGAGCACCGGCTCGGAACAGCACGGTGACCGCCCGGCGGTCATTCTTCAGAATGACGTGGGCAATTATCACTCTCCGACCCTGATCGTTGCGACCATGACAAGCAAGGCGGAAAAGAAAGTAAACCAGCCGACCCACTGCCTGTTGGAAAACGCAGGGTTGAATATGCCGTCCGTTGTGCAGGCAGAGCAGATCTTCACCATCGACAAGAGCCGGGCGCTGAAGTACTTGGGACATCTCACCCCGGAGGAAATGCGCCGGGTGGATGATGCAGTACGCATCAGCCTTGCGCTGAACCCCATGGGCAGCATCCAGCAGATAGAGCCTATCCGGCGCTCTACGGCGGCTTACGCGCCGCCTGAGGTGGTGGATGGCAAACCGCCTGTCTACCCCTATACGCCCATCAAATCGTCCTTTGAGCGCCGGAAGCATCGAGGAAATGATGCTGTACACCGAGTTGCAATCCGCGGTTCATGCCATGATCCAGCGGTTGGAATACAGCTTCACCTTCAATCCCAGCCTGCTCACCATCCCGAAGCGGAAGCAGCAGGTGGCTGAGATCTTAGAGGAAGCCGAAAAGTACATTTGGAGAATCAAGGAGGAAATGCGATGCGCCTGAACGACAACACTACTTTCATTGGTATCAACCCGCCGTACCAGCTTTCGGTCATCCACAGCAGCAAGCTGATCTATCCCCGCGAGATCTACCAGCGGGGCGTAGAGCGCAAGAGAGTGGAGCTGATTGCAAGGGACTTCAACGAGTACATCGTTAACGAGCCGAAGGTCAGCTTCCGCAACGGCAGGTACTATGTAATGGACGGGCAGCACACCATCGAGGGCTGCATCCTCCTCAACGGCGGCGAGGACCGCCCGATCCTCTGCAAGGTCTACACCGGTCTGACGATGGAGCAGGAAGCCCTGCTCTTTGCCGAGCAGAACGGTCACGCCGCACCCCTGTCGGCGGGCATCAAGCTGCGCGCCAAGGTGGTGGGCGGCGATGCGCCTTCCAAGGCGTTTGTCGCAGCCACCAACCGGGTGGGGCTTTCCCTCAACTACGACAGTATGCAGCTGAGCGACTACCGCATCAGCTGCGTGGGCACGGCGCTGAAGCTGTACGACCAGCTGGGCGAAGAAATCTACTGCGAAGCCCTGCGGCACATCGTGGCAGCGTGGGAGGGCAGACCGGATTCCTTCCGGGCGGCTGTCCTGCGGGGCGTGATGTACTTTGTGCAGCTGTATCATGGACAGTACAGCGCGGAGCGCCTTGTCCGTGCGCTGAGCGGCGTCCATCCCATGGAGCTCTACCGCATCAGCCGGGATAACCCCGCCAAGCTCCCGGGCTGGCGGCGGTACGTTTATCCCATCTACACCACCTACAACGGCAAGTGCAGGAAGGACGCGCTGCCGATGAAGTTCTAAGCTCAAATATCTCCTTTGGCAAGGGCGATGGTACCCGGAAAAGACCATCACCCTTTACATATAGTATTTTCTTTCGAATAATTGACATATTGAACTGGAAAGGAGAGGACAGGAATGAGCGAGATCGCAGCCTGCACTTTGATTCAGGAAGCGCCCGACCGCAAGACAGAGCGGTACATGATGATGTTCAAGGATTGCCCGGATGTGGTGACGGTGGAGCATCTTCAGAAAATGCTGGGGGTAGGGCGGAAGGTCGCCTACCTGCTGGTCAAGGAAAACAAGATCCGGTCTGTCCGTGTGGGGCGCAGTTACAAGATCCCGAAGCTCTGCGTTGTGGAGTACCTGCTGGACAAGACTTGACCTTCAGGAGGGATGCAGCCCCCAAAATCCCTTGCGCCATCCCTGCAAAGCAGCCCTGTTTATTTTAAACTAAGGTTTGGAAACGTTTTTCCGCTATGAGCGTCAGCAGGAGGAAGCGACCGTACAGCAGCTTCTGGATTGGCACAGGGAGCTGACCGATGCCCTTCAGTATGCCGTTGACAGTAACTGGCTGAAAGCGAACCCCGTCAAGACGGTTGACCCCTGCCTTGATAACTCCCCGGTACTTTTCAACGATTTTCTCATGGACTGGTTGAAAATGATGAAGTCCCGCGTGGCAATCACGACCTATGCAAACTACGAGATCGTGATCACACGCCGCAGATAAAAAAGAAAACTCCCCCAGACAAGCTGGGGGAGTTTTTTTATGCCGGTGGTGGGGGTCGAACCCACACGTGTTATTAGCACAAGGGATTTTGAGTCCCCCTCGTCTGCCATTCCGACACACCGGCGCATCGTTTTGAACGTCTTTTATTATACCGGATTCCCTGGGCAAAATCAAGAGAAAGTTTGCGTCTTTTTTCAGATCGTCCCGCATGGCGTAAAATACATGACTCCGGTTCTTGCCCGGCGGCGCCGGCTGTGCTACACTAAGGTCAGATCAAAACGTAAATGATACCCACAAGGAGGGAACCGGACTTTGAAACATCTGCATTCTTTTGCCCGCCGCGCGGCGGCTTTTCTGCTGGCGGCGGTGCTGTGCGTCTGCATCCCGGCGGCAGCGGCTTCGGCTGCCACCACCATCGGCGGGGCCGATACCACCCTGATCCCTGCAGAGGACGAAAATTGTCTCAGCTGGCTGTTTGGCTCCAAGGATAAGATCACCATGCCCTACCTGAACATCAAGGGGCAGGGGCTCAAGCGCAATGTTACGCTGGATCTTGAGGACTGTCTGGTGGGCATCACCTACACCGAGCTTGGCTCCATCGGCAGCTTTGTCAGCGCCAGCGCCGCGCAGCAGGCGTGGAAGGCGCAGGCGGTGGCGGTGCACTCCTATCTGGAATACCACAAGCAGTACGGCTCGTCCACCAATGCGCTGATCTATACCCCGGTCGATCAGATCCCGGCCTCTGCCCGCAATGCCATCCGCAAGGCGGTGCAGGCGGTCAAGGATGAGGTGCTGGTGTACAACGGCAGCGTGTGCGATGCGGTATGGTCGGCCAGTGCGGGCTACAACACCCAGACCGGTGTGTACGGTACCTGCGCCAGTCTGGACGCATGGGGCACGGATGTGCCCTACCTGCAAAGCGTGGAAAGCCCCTACGAGGAGCAGTACCACAAGCTGCTGCGCCGGGTGATCGGCAAGGACTACACCTATATAGAATACAACGACAGCCGCACCGGCGAGCCCTACCAGAGCGCCGACACCACCCACAAGGATCTGGGCGGCTTTGTGCAGTACAACACGCTGGTGTCCAACGGGCGCAGCTACCGGTATATCAACCAGTTCGTTTCCTCCCGCTACTGCTTCGATTTCGGCACCGATGCCAGCGGCACCTCCTGCATGACCTACTACGGCTATGGTCATGGCGTGGGCATGAGCCAGTGCGGCGCAGTGGGCTACGCCGCCGAGGAGGGCATGAACTACAAGCAGATCCTGCAGCACTACTACACCGGGGCGAAGATCCGTACCAGCACTACCCGCAGCGGCGGACTGTTCGGCTGGCTGGCGGGATTGTTCCGCTGAGCATGTTTCACTGAAATTTTGGAAAAACCTTCTCAAACGCCGCAAGATTTGGTATACTATATCCGTTTGTGAAAAATGAACGGGAAACATAACTGCGTGGAAAAGCGCACGGATTGGAGTATCAGCATGGAGTTGGATCAGGAAAAGCAGAATCAGGAGGCCGCCGAGCGCTGCCGTGCACTGGCACAGCGCATCGTGCGGGAGCTGGCTCCCCACAGCGTACAGGTGCTGGAGGACAGCGGGCTGCTGGAAAAAGCTTTTTGTAAAATGAATACTGCGGTGGTGCAAAGCGCCCCGGAGCTGCTGGTGGTGGCAGACCCCCAGTGGGTCAGCCTGCCCGCCGTACAGGCGGAAAAAGTGCTGCTGGTGTGCGCAGAGTACGCCGGCATGGCAGACTGCGCAAAGCAGCTTGCGGCGCAGGGCTTCTGTCGGGAGCTTGCGTGGAAGGATCGCGGCAAGGAGCAGCTGACCGCGCTGTTCTGCCGCATGGATGCCCCGGAGCTGCCGGAGCTGGAAAACGGCTACGAGCAGCAGCTGGACGTTCTGCGGGAGCGCACCCTGCTGGCGGAGCGCACTGCCGCCCAGCAGGCTGCCCAGCTGGAGCGGCTGCGCAGCGACCTTTCCCTGAGCCGCAGCCACGAGCAGGAGCTGGAAAAGACCTTGAACAGCGTGGTCAACTCCACCTTCTGGAAGGCCAGCTGGCCGCTGCGGTATCTGGTAAGCAAGTGCCGCCAGCTGTGGCGCACCTTCCCGCTGTTCGTCTTTTTTGCCACCTTGCGTCAGGTGGGCTTTGCGGGCGTAAAGGCACAGGCCAAGGCCAAAAAGGAGTACAAAAAGCTGTTTCCGGGCAAGGCGATGCCCGCCGACCGCTTTGCGGACGTGGAGCTGCTGGTAAAACAGGCCGCAGACCAGCCCGCTGCGCCGTGCATCAGTATCGTAGTGCCGCTGTACAACACCCCCCACGATTTTCTGGTGGAGCTGCTGGACTCGGTACAGAACCAGACCTACCGCAACTGGGAGCTGTGCATGGTGGATGCCGGACAGGACGCGGACGTGGGAGCCCTCGTGCAGGAGCGTGCCCGCACCGACAGCCGCATCCGCTACCGGAAACTGGACAGCAACGAGGGCATTGCGGGCAACACCAATCAGGGTTTTGCCCTTGCCAGCGGTGAATATATCGCCCTGCTGGACCATGATGACATTTTGCACCCCTGCGCACTGTGGTATGTGGCGGAAGCCATCGCCAAGCAGGGCGCGGACTTTGTGTACACCGACGAAGTGACCTTTGAAGGGGACATCGACCATCTGACGGTCTACCACTTCAAGCCGGATTATATGCTGGATAACCTGCGCTCCAACAACTATATCTGCCACCTGAGCGTGTTCAGCGCGGCGCTGCTGGCAAAGGTGGGCGGCGACGAGCGGGCAGAGTTCAACGGCAGTCAGGATTACGACCTCTACCTGCGCCTGACCGAGCAGGCAGAAAAGGTCGTGCACATCCCGCATCTGCTCTACTACTGGCGTTCCAGCCCGGCCAGCGTAGCCAGCAACATCTCTGCTAAGACCTATTGTCTGGAAGCAGCCATGAAGGCGCTGCGTGCCCACTACGACCGCATGGGCGTGCCGGTGGACGCGGTGACCATGGTGCCCAACACCCCGGGCTTCTACAAGACCGATTACACCATCACAAAACCCGGGCGGGTCAGCGTGCTGATCCCCAGCTGCGACCATTCGGGCGATTTACGGGTGTGCGTGGAGTCCATCTACCGCAAGACCACCTACCCGGATTTTGAAGTCATCATCATCGAGAATAACAGCAAGGAACCTGCCACCTTCCGCTGCTACGAGCAGCTGCAAAAGGAGCACCCGGACACCCTGCATGTGCTCACATGGCAGGGCACCGGCTTCAATTACAGCGCCCTGAACAACTTTGGTGCACGCGCCGCCACCGGCGAATATCTGCTGCTGCTCAACAACGATACCGAGGTCATCTCTCCCCGCTGGATGGAGGAGATGGTCATGTATGCCCAGCAGGACCGTGTGGGCTGCGTGGGCGCAAAGCTGCTCTACCCGGACAACACCATCCAGCACGCGGGCATCGGCTTCGGCTTCCTGACGCTGGCGGCGCATATGCACAAGAACTTCCCTGTGGGGCACCCCGGCTATATGGGACGGCTGGTCTACGCGCAGGATGTGTATGCAGTGACCGCCGCCTGCCTGATGGTGCGCAAGGACGTGTACGAGCAGGTGAACGGGCTGGACGAGAGCTTTGCCGTGGCCTTCAACGACGTGGACTTCTGCGTGCGTGTGCGGGAGGCAGGCTACACCAACGTGTTCACCCCCTTTGCCCAGCTGTACCACTACGAGAGCAAGAGCCGCGGGTTGGACGAGAGCCCTGCCAAGCGCAAGCGCTTTGCCTCTGAGGTGGAGCGGTTCCAGAAGCGGTGGGCAAAGCAGCTGGCTGCGGGCGACCCCTGCATGAACCCCAACTTTGACCTGATGAAGGAGGACTTCAGCTTTGACATCAAGCCGCTGGAGTGAGCCTTTGACCCAAACCGAACCGAAAGGGGGAACGCAGATGGAGCTTTCGGCCTGTATCGTGGTGTATAACGGTGCGGAGGAGGCCATCAGGGCCGCGCAGACCGTGCTGGACTGCACCCGCCGCTACCCGCTCACCTTATATCTGGTGGATAACGCCAGCCCGGACGGCAGCGGCCAGCAGCTGACCGCCGCTGCCAAGGACGGCACCCTGCGCACCGTCCCCGGGCAGACGGTGCAGGTGCTCTGCCGGCTGGAAAACGGCGGCTTCGGCACCGGGCACAACACGGTGCTCTCGCTGCTGCACAGCCGGGTGCATTTTATCCTGAACCCGGATATCCAGCTGACGGCGGACACCCTGAGCGACCTTGCGGACTGGATGGCGGCGCACCCCGGCGTGGTGATGACCCGCCCGGGGCTGACCTTCCCGGACGGCAAGCCCCAGCAGCTGCCGCTGCGCCGGTGCAACGTGCGCGCCATGGTCTACCGTCAGCTGCCCTGTCTGCGCTTCTGGGCAAAGTGCAACGACCGCTACCTGATGGCAGACAAAGACCTGACAAAGCCCACCGAGATCGAGTTCTGCACCGGCAGCTTTTCGGCGGTGGACACTGCCGCCTTCAAGGCCGTGGGCGGCTTTGACGAGGGGTACTTCATGTATGTGGAGGACGCCGACCTGACCCAGAAGATGCGCACCCGGGGCAAGGCGTATCTGGTGCCCCAGTATACCGCCATCCACGCATGGCACCGCGCGGCGCACCGCAGCCTGAAGCCCTTTTTGTGGCAGCTGCGCAGCCTGCTGCGCTACTTTTCCAAGTGGGGCTTTGCGTGGTGAGCGGAGACGAAAAAATAGTGTTTTTGATTCGCAGAAAGCGGTGTGCCGTCGGCACACCGCTTTCTGCCGTTTCCGCCTCTTGCATTTTGCGTGCTTTCATAGTAAAATAAAGTGTACTGCCATCGTCTTTTGCAAAAATGCGGCCTTGGCAGACCCAAAATCGTTTACAGCGGACGCAGCTCCGCTTTGAATTAAGCTGCACATCTTTTTATAAGAAAAAAGGAGTGCACAAGTATGAAAGGCATTATTCTCGCCGGCGGTGCCGGCACACGGCTCTATCCCCTGACCATGGTCACCAGCAAGCAGCTGCTGCCGGTCTACGACAAGCCCATGATCTACTATCCGCTGTCCACCCTTATGCTGGCGGGCATTCAGGATATCCTGATCATCTCTACCCCTACCGATACGCCCCGCTTTGAGGCACTGCTGGGCGATGGCAGCCAGTACGGCATCCATCTGCAGTATAAGGTGCAGCCCTCTCCGGACGGTCTGGCACAGGCCTTTATTCTGGGCGAGGAGTTCATTGGCGACGACTGCTGCGCCATGATCTTAGGCGATAACATTTTCTACGGCAACGGCTTCTCCAAGCTGCTCAAGAGCGCCGTGGCCAACGCAGAGAACAAGGGCCGCTGCACCGTGTTCGGCTACTATGTGCAGGACCCCGAGCGCTTTGGCATCGTGGAGTTCGACAAGGACGGCAAGGTGCTCAGCGTGGAGGAAAAGCCCCAGCATCCCAAGTCCAACTACGCCATCACCGGCCTGTACTTCTACAACAAGGAAGTGGTGCAGATGGCAAAGCAGGTAAAGCCCTCTGCCCGCGGCGAGTTGGAGATCACTTCCCTGAACGATATGTACCTGAAGCAGGACGAGCTGGATGTGCAGCTGCTGGGCCGCGGCTTTGCATGGCTGGACACCGGCACGATGGAGAGCCTTGTGGAGGCTGCCGACTTTGTGCACATGATCGAGAAGCGTCAGGGCATCAAGATCAGCGCACCGGAGGAGATCGCCTTCAAGTACGGCTGGATCGACCGCGACACCTTGCTGGAAAGCGCCGAGCGCTACGGCAAGAGCCCCTACGGCCAGCATCTGAAGAACGTGGCCGACGGCAAGCTGCGCTACTAAGCATAAGGAAAGGCACATTGGTATGAAAATCATTGTCACAGGCTGCAAGGGGCAGCTGGGCACAGAGCTGCTCAAGCAGCTGCAGGAGGGCCGCAGCGAGCTGGGCCCCATCCCCGAAAAGCTGCTCAACGCTACGGTGATCCCGGTGGATCTGCCGGAGCTGGATATCTCCAATTACAGGATGGTGGACGAGTTCGTGCGGCGCAACCGCCCGGATATCATCATCAACTGCGCCGCCTACACCAACGTGGACGGGTGCGAGGTGCACCACGACGATGCCTTTAAGGCAAACGCCATTGGCCCCCGCAATCTGGCGCAGGCTGCCGAAAAGACCGGCGCACGGCTGGTGCACGTTTCCACCGACTATGTGTTCTCCGGCCGGGAGAACGGCGGCATCCCGCAGGATGAAGCTACCCTGCCCGGGCCCATCAGCGCCTACGGCTCTACCAAGCTCATGGGCGAAAAGTATGTGGAGCGGTTCTGCCACCGCCACTTCATCGTGCGCACCGCGTGGCTGTACAGCTACTACGGCAAAAACTTCGTCAAGACCATCGTGAACGCAGGCAAAAAGTTCGGCAAGCTGGAAGTGGTCAACGACCAGTGCGGCAACCCCACCAACGCTGCCGACCTTGCCCACGAGATCTTGCAGCTGTGCGTGACCCACGAGTACGGCCTGTACCACTGCACCGGCGAGGGCATCTGCTCCTGGTACGATTTTGCTGCCGAAATCATCCGCCTTTCCGGTGTGGACGCTACCGTTGCCCCCTGCACCAGCGAGGAGTACAAGGCAAAGCACCCGGACAGCGCCGACCGCCCCAAGTGGAGCGCACTGGACAACCGGATGCTGCGCTGCACCGTGGGCAACGATGTCCGCGACTGGAAGGATGCTCTGGCCTGCTTCTTCGCCCACTGGGACGGCGAAAACGGCATGAAGGGCTGAGAAAAACTGAAAATCCCCCCTGCGGAAGAACTGAGGATGTATCATGTTTGATGCGATTTTTGGCAGATCTGTCAAGATATTAAAGATCCTTGCAAAGGTGCAGTGTGTGCTGGCCTTTGTGCTTGCATCCATGCTGTGCGGCGCGGTCCATGAAATGCTGAAGCCCTTTAGTCGGTTTTCAGCCATCGTGCTGGGGCTGGTGGTCGCCGTGGTGTTCTGGGTGCTGCAAATGTTTCTTGCATGGGCGCTGTACGCCTTTGCGGAGCTGGTGGAGCATACCGAGGCCACTCACAAAGAACTCAGCAACATGAGTGCAGGTCTGGCACGGTACACCCAAGCCACCTATGAGGAGCTTCACAGCATGAACAAAGGGCTGGAGGCATACACCAAGGCCATGGGCAAGACCATGAACAGCATGAACAAGAACCTCTACCTTGTGGCAAAGCACTGCTGCGCCGAGGAGGAACGCGCCCGCGCCGCAGCCCGCCCGCAGTCCGGGAACAACAACAAATAAATAAAGAGGATACTGACCTATGAAAACCTATCTGATCACCGGCTGTGCCGGTTTTATCGGTTCCAACTTTGTGCACTATATGCTCAAAAAATACCCGGAGATCCTGCTGGTCAATCTGGATAAGCTGACCTATGCGGGCAATCTGGAAAACCTGAAGGACGTGGAGGGCGACCCCCGCCATGTGTTCGTGCAGGGTGACATCTGCGACAAGGAGCTGGTGGAGAGCCTGTTTGCAAAGTACGATTTCGACTACGTCATCAACTTTGCCGCCGAGAGCCATGTGGACCGCTCTATCAAGAACCCCGAGATCTTTGTGCAGAGCAATGTGATGGGCACCGTCAACCTGCTGCAGCGCGCCAAGGAGGCATGGTACGACGCCGATGCCAAGACTTGGAAAGAGGGCAAGAAGTACCTGCAGGTGTCCACCGATGAGGTGTACGGCGCACTGGGCGCAGACGGCTTCTTTATGGAGACCACGCCCCTGTGCCCCCACAGCCCCTACTCCTCCTCCAAGGCCAGTGCCGATATGTTCGTCATGGCCTTCCACGACACCTACGGTATGCCGGTGAACATCACCCGCTGCTCCAACAACTACGGCCCCTACCAGTTCCCGGAGAAGCTGATCCCCCTGATGATCAACAACGTCAAGCACCACAAGCAGCTGCCCGTCTACGGCGACGGTATGCAGATCCGCGACTGGCTGTATGTGGAGGATCACTGCAAGGCCATTGATATGGTGGCAAACGGCGGCAAGATCGGCGAGGTGTACAACGTGGGCGGCCACAACGAGCGCCCCAACATCTTCATCGTCAAGACCATCATCAACCAGCTGCACGACCGTCTGCAGGACGAGGGCATCAGCGAGGAGCTGATCAAGCACGTTGCCGACCGTCTGGGTCACGACCGCCGCTACGGCATCGACCCCACCAAGATCAAGAACGATCTGGGCTGGTATCCCGAAACTCCCTTTGAGAAGGGCATCGTGCTGACCATTGACTGGTACCTGAACCACGAGGAGTGGATGAACCACGTCACCAGCGGCGACTACCAGAACTACTATCAGGATATGTACAAGAATAAGTAACAGCCTGTAAATCAAGCAAAAGCAAAAGCCGGACAGCCCGTAAGCTGTCCGGCTTTTGCTTTATTTAGTATTATCCACCACAAAATCCGCGGTTTCGGCTATGCCGTACTGCACAAAATAGCCCTCCTCCAGCGGCACCCATCGCGCGGCAAAATCCGCGTAGCGTGCGCCCTCCCGCGCCTGTAAGCGCCGGGTCTGCTCGGCCTTGGTGCAGGTCACGA
>ERZ791919.2299-NODE-2299-length-13935-cov-16.046974_pt1 | contig 13935 bp, 9 predicted proteins | sample MGYA00510137_ERZ791919 | MGnify/ENA primary metagenome ERZ791919 (study PRJEB30046, sample SAMN00792059) | human gut metagenome | study: EMG produced TPA metagenomics assembly of the A metagenome-wide association study of gut microbiota in type 2...
ATTTTCAGCACGTCGTAGCCGGTGGGGGCCTTGCGGCTGGCAGTCAGGCGGTGCAGCAGGAAGGCCACGCGTAGCTCCTCCAGCAGGCTGGAGCCGTCGTTGGAGGCGGAGCCGTCCACCGCCAGACCCACCGGCACGCCCAGCGCCAGCATCTCCGGGATGCGGGCCACGCCGCTGGCGAGCTTCATGTTGCTGATGGGGCAGTGGGCCACGCCGGTGCCGGTCTGGGCCAGCAGGCGCAGCTCCTCATCGTTGAAGTGGATGCCGTGGGCGAACCAGACGTCGTTGCCGATCCAGCCCAGACGCTCCATGTAGGCCAGCGGGCGGACGCCCTCCCGCGCCAGCATGAAGTTCTCCTCGTCCTTCGTCTCGCACAGGTGGGTGTGGAGGCGCACGCCGTACTGCCGGGCCAGAATGGCGCTTTCCCGCAGGAGGTCGGCGGACACGGAGAAGGGGGAGCAGGGGGCCAGCGCCACGCGGTGCATGGCGCCGTAGGACGGGTCGTGGTACGTCTCAATGGCGTGGACGCTGTCGCGCAGGATCTCGTCCACAGTCTGCACCACGCTGTCCGGCGGCAGGCCGCCGTCCTTTTTGCTGAGATCCATGCTGCCCCGGCTGGCGTACATGCGGATGCCCAGCTCATCGGCGGCGGCAAACTGCGCGTCCAGCAGGTCGCCGCTGCCGGCGGGGAAAACGTAGTGGTGGTCGAAGCAGGTGGTGCAGCCGTGCTTCATCAGCTCGCCCATGCCGGTGAGACTGGACAGGCGGATCACATCGGCGTCCAGATTTTTCCAGATCTCGTACAGGGTGCGCAGCCAGTCGAACAGCTCCATGTTCTGCACCTGCGGCAGGTTGCGGGAGAATACCTGATAGAGGTGGTGGTGGGTGTTGACAAGGCCGGGGTAGCAGAACATGTGGCTGCCGTCGATGACGCGGCCTGCGGGGATATCCAGACCGCAGCCGATGGTCTTGATGAAGCCGTCCTCGCAGTAGATATCGGCGTTTTGCAGGATGCGGTCACCGTCGTCGCAGGTGACCAGCTGAGCGATGTTCCGGATGAGCAGGGTGGACATGGCGGTTCCTCCTTGACAGATGTAAATGGGTAGAGAAAAAGAGCAGGCCGCAAGCGGCCTACTCTTTTTGTGTGAAGTCAGCGTTCCTCGCGGAAGTAGGAGAGACCGAGGGACGCAGGGGGCTGATCCTCCCGCTTCTTGCGCAGGGACACGATGATCAGCACTACCAGAGTGATGACGTAAGGCAGCATCTTGTACAGCTCCTTCACGGCCATCTGGCCGCCGGTGGGCAGGTACATGTTGATGATGTACAGGCCGCCGAACAGGATGGAGGCGAGGATGCTGACGTTGGGACGCCAGATGGTGAAGATGACCAGCGCGATGGCCAGCCAGCCGCGGTCGCCGAAGGCGTTGTTCGACCAGACGCCGTTGGCGTAGTCCATGACGTAGTACAGACCGCCGAGGCCCGCGATCATGGAGCCGATGCAGGTGGCCAGATACTTATAGCGGGTGACGTTGATGCCGGCGGCGTCGGCGGTGGAAGCGCTCTCACCCACGGCGCGCAGGTGCAGGCCGGGACGGGTGCGGTTCAGGAAGTAGGACGAGCCCAGCGCCACCAGAATGGCCACATAGGCCAGGAAGCCGTAGGACAGGAACAGCTGGCCGAACCAGCCGGTGCTGTGGGCGCCGGGCAGGGTGGTCTTGAAGAACACACTGGTGCTGGACAGGGCGATGGAGGGCACCTCGCTGCCGGTGAGCTTGATGAGGGAGCCGCCGAAGAAGTTGCCCACGCCCACGCCGAAGGTGGTCATGGCCAGACCGGTGACGTTCTGGTTGGCCCGGAGGGTCACGGTCAGGAAGCAGTACACCAGACCCATCAGCAGGGAACCCAGCAGGGAGCACAGGATGGGGATCATCACGGCCAGAAAGCCGTTGAGATCGCCGCCGGCGGCCTGCTCGTAGAAGAACGAGCCGATAACGCCGCTGATGGCGCCCACATACATGATGCCGGGGATACCGAGGTTCAGGTTACCGGATTTTTCCGTCAGGATCTCGCCGGTGCTGCCGTACAGCAGGGGGATACCCTGCATGACCGCACGGGGGAAGAAAGATACAAAGTCAAAGTCCATCCGTTACGCCTCCTTTTTGCTGCTCTTACGCAGAGTGACCTTGTAGGTGATGAAGAACTCGGTAGCAATGATGAAGAACAGGATGATACCGGTCAGAATGTCGGCAAAGGAGTGGTTCAGGCTCAGGGCGCTGGCCACCTCGCTGGCACCGCGATCCATGGTCACCAGCAGCAGGGAGGCGGCGATCATGACGAAGGGGTTGAACTTGGACATCCAGGACACCATGACGGCGGTAAAGCCGCGGCTGTCCACGATGGTGGTGGTCAGAGTATGGTCGATGCCGGCGGTCATCATGAAGCCCATCAGGGCGCACAGGGCGCCGGAGAGCACCATGGTACGGATGATGACGCGATCCACCTTGATGCCGGCGTAGCTGGCGGTGCGCTGGCTCTCGCCCACCACGGCGATCTCGTAGCCGTGCTTGCTGTAGCTCAGGTACACATACATGAAAACGGTCATCAGCGCCACAACGATGATGGGCAGCAGGTAGGCGTTGCCGATCTCGGGCAGCCAGCCGGCGCGGGTGGACTGATTGATGATGCCGATCTTACCGGCACCCTTGGGCACCTCCCAGACGATGATGAAGTAGGAGGCCAGCTGCATGGCGATATAGTTCATCATCAGGGTGAACAGCGTTTCGTTGGTGTTCCATCTGGCCTTGAAGAAGGCGGGCAGGAAGCCCCACAGGGCGCCGGCCAGCAGGGCGGCCACCAGAGAGATGAGGATCAGCACGGGGGTGGCTACCTTGCCGCCCAGCAGGATCATGCAGGTGGTGGTGGCCAGACAGCCGATGAGGGTCTGCCCCTCGGCGCCGATGTTCCAGAAGCGCATCTTGAAGGCGGGGGTCACGGCCAGAGAGATGCCCAGCAGCACGGCCGTGTTGCGGAAGGTGACGCCGATACGGCGGGAAGAGCCGAAGGCGCCGTCCAGAATGGTGCCGTAGACGCTGAGGGGGTTCTGGCTCGTCAGCAGGGTGGTGATGAGGCCGCAGAACACCAGCGCCAGCAGGATGACGCCGACGCGGATGGCCAGTGCCTTGGGCAGAGGCAGCGCATCGCGCTTGGAAATGTGAAAGAGCGATCCTTTTTTATTCATCTGCCTTGCCTCCTCCCATGCGGGTCATCAGTGCGCCCACTTCCATCTTATTGGTGGTGCGTCCGTCCACAACGCCGGACACCTGACCGCCGCAGAGCACCACGATACGGTCGCACAGCTCCAGCAGCACGTCCAGATCCTCGCCGACGTAGACAACGGCGACGCCCTTCATTTTCTGCTCCGTCAGCAGGTTGTAAATGGTGTAAGAGGTGTTGATATCCAGACCGCGGACGGCGTAGGCCGTCATCAGAACGGCGGGCTCCTGCGCGATCTCGCGGCCCACCAGAACCTTCTGCACGTTGCCGCCGGACATACGGCGGACGGGGAAGCTGGTGCTGGGGGTGACGACCTCCAGCTCCTGCCAGATGCGCTGGGCCAGCGCCTCGGGGTTCTTGCGGTCCAGGAAGATGCTGTGGCCCTTGCGCCAGGAGCGCAGCATCATATTGCCGGTCATGCCCATGGAACCCACCAGACCCATGCCCAGACGATCCTCGGGCACGAAGGACATGGCGATGCCGGCCTTGCGGATGTCCATGGGATCCTTGCCCACCAGCTCCTGCGGCACGCCGCCGTCGGGGGCGTAGTAGGTGACGGAGCCGGAGGCGATGGGGTACAGGCCCGCGATGGACTCCAGCAGCTCACGCTGGCCGGAGCCGGCCACGCCGGCCACGCCCAGTACCTCTCCGGAGCGGATCTCGAAGCTGACGTTGTCCAGACGCTTGACGCCCAGCTCGTCAAACACGGTGAGGCCCTCCAGCTTCAGACGGGTGGCCACGTTCTGGGGCTCGGGACGGTCGATGTTCAGCGACACGCTGCGGCCCACCATCATGTCCGTCAGGGACTGCTGGTCGGCGTCCTTGGTCTGCACGTCGCCGATGTACTCGCCCTTGCGGAGCACGGCCACACGGTCGGACACGTCCAGCACCTCGTGGAGCTTGTGGGTGATGATGATAAGGGACTTGCCGTCGGCCTTCATGTTGCGCATGACGGCGAACAGCTTGTCCGTCTCCTGCGGGGTCAGCACGGCGGTGGGCTCATCCAGAATGAGGATGTCGGCGCCGCGGTACAGCACCTTGACGATCTCGACGGTCTGCTTCTGAGAAACGGACATGTCGTAGATCTTCATATCGGGGTCGATGTCAAACCCGTAGCGGTCGCAGATTTCCTGCACCTTTTTACGGGCGTTGGCCAGATCCAGCTTGCCCTCCAGACCCAGAATGATGTTCTCCGTGGCGGTGAACAGGTCGACCAGCTTGAAGTGCTGGTGGATCATGCCGATACCGAGGTCGAAGGCATCCTTGGGAGATGCGATGGTCACAGGCTGGTCGTGGATGTAGATCTGTCCCTCATCGGGGAAGTAGATGCCGGAGAGCATGTTCATCAGCGTGGTCTTGCCGCTGCCGTTTTCACCCAGCAGGGACAGGATCTCGCCCTCGCGCAGCTCCATGTTGATGGCGTTGTTGGCCACCACGGAGCCAAACCGCTTGGTGATGTTCTCCATTTTGATCGCGCATTTGTTTTCCAAGGCTGTCATCCTTTCTTTCGTCGCAGAGGGCTGCAACACCTGGTAATGCATAAGGGTGTATAAACCCGTACGCGTCATTTTAGCATATATGTCGAAGGTTGTAAATCAAAAACAGCAAAAAAATTGTAAGGTACATACAAAGAATGTGAGGTTACACAAGAATAACTTGTTCCCTTTGTGGAATTCGTCAAAAGCCTTGCGGGATAAGGAGAAAAGGTGGGCTGCTTTCGCAGCCCACCTCGTCGTGGTGCGGGATATTGTCCTTTCGGGACGGTGTTACATGGCGGTGTTCAGCAGCTCGATGCCGTCGATCTGCAGATCGAAGTAAGGAGCGGAGCGCTTCTCGGACTCGGAGAAGTAACCATCGTGAACGACCTCGGTATCACCGGTATAGGCCTCGTCGGTATCGACGTCAGCCAGATAGGAGGTGATGTGACCGTCAGCATCGACCTTCAGGAAGTCGACCTTGAAAGTGTTCATGGTGTCGTCGGCTCTGGTGGTGAAGGTGCTCACGTCGAAGACGTGGAGCTCACCGTTCTCCAGCTTGGTGGTAGCCGCGGCAATGGCCTCGGCAGTACCGGCAGCGGCGACGTCAGTGTTCAGCTCTTCCAGAACCACGGAGCCGGTGGCCAGAGTGCCGGTCCAGTCGGTAGCGATCTCGGTGCCGTCCATGACAGCCTTGATGGCGTACTCATAGTAGGGGGCCCAGTCGATACGGGAGGAGATGATGTAGGTGTCGGCACCGACATTCTTGGTGGAGCCGTTGTAGGAGACGTTGGGAACGCCGGCGTTCTGGCAGGCGGTAGGAGCACCGTAGGAGTCGGCGTGCTGGCTGATCAGCTTGCAGCCGCGGTCGATCAGCAGCTCGGCGCCGGTCTTCTCCAGAGTCTCATCGTACCAGCTGCCGGTGAAGGTCACTTCCATGGTGACGGTGGGGCAGACGGAGCGGGCGCCCAGGAAGAAGGAGGTGTAGCCGGAGACCACCTCGGCGTAGGTGAAGGCGCCGACATAGCCGATCTTGGCTTCCTCAGCGGTGAACTTACCGGCCTCGATCATCTCGTTCAGCTTCATACCGGCAGCGATACCGGCCAGATAGCGGCCCTCGTAGATGGAGGCAAAAGCGTTGTGGTAGTTGGCCAGACCCTCGGTGTGAGCGCGGGTGCCGGTGCTGTGGCAGAACTGGACATCGGGGTTCTCCTTGGCGGCGTCGATCATGTAAGGCTCATGACCGAAGCTGTCGGCGAAGATGATGTTGCAGCCCTTGTCCACCATGTCCATGGCGGTCTCGTAGCACTCCTGACCCTCGGGGACATTGGTCTTCAGGATGTAGTTATCCTCGGTCAGACCCAGGTCGGCGATGGCCTTCTTGGCAGCGTTGATGAAGTTGAGGTCGTAGGTGGAGTTCTCATCGTGCAGGGTGATGAAGCCCACCTTGATGGAAGCAGTCTGCTGCTGTTCGCCGTCATCGGGGACATCGGGCGTGTCAGGCTGCTTCTGCTCACCGCAGGCCACCAGGCTCAGAGCCATGACCAGAGCGATGATCAGTGCAAGGAACTTTTTCATTCTTGTTTTCCTCCTTTAAATATGTGACATGCGGCTGAAAGTAAGGGTAAATTTACCGCACGCCTGAATAACGGGGGCCGACCCCGGCATTCACATCCGACAGGATGGCAGTATTATACAGGAAAGTGCTTCGGATTTCAACTAAAAATGTGTGCTATAAGAAAAACTTTTGTTTGGCATAAAGGCCAAATCGACTGTGGGAGAAGCGTTACTGATGCACCCGGGTACCCGTCTTGCCCTCGATGCCAGCGGCGGCGCCGCCGGCGCTTCGCTGCGCGAAGGCCCATGATCGGATGGCGGACGGCCATCGAGGGCGGGAAAGCGCGGCAGCGCGGGGCAGACAGGGGGGCGGCGGGTTACTGATGCACCCGGGTACCCGTCTTGCCCTCGATGCCGTCCCTGGCCTTCTCCAGCAGGGTGATGAGGGCGGTGCGGCCGGGCTTGGACTCGGCGAACTTCACGGCGGCCTGCACCTTGGGCAGCATGGAGCCCTTGGCGAACTGGTTCTCCTCCATATACCTGTACGCCTCGGCGGGGGTCAGGTCGTCCAGACCCTTCTGGTCAGGCTTGTTGAAGTTGATGGCCACCTTCTCCACGGCGGTGAGGATGATGAGCATGTCGGCATCCAGCAGCTCGGCCAGCAGCTCGCTGCCGAAGTCCTTGTCGATGACGGCGGGGGTGCCGGACAGCCTGCCGTCCTTGCGGATGACGGGGATGCCGCCGCCGCCCACGGCGATGACCACATGGCCGGCGTCCACCAGCGCCTTGATGGAGGCCTTCTCCACGATGTCAAAGGGCTTGGGGGAGGGGACGACCTGACGGTAGCCGCGGCCGGCGTCCTCTACCATGGTGTAGCCCTTCTCGGCGGCGATGCGGTCGGCCGTCTCCTTGTCGTAGAAAGCGCCCACGGGCTTGGTGGGGTTCTGGAAGGCGGGGTCATCCTCAGACACCACGGTCTGGGTGACGATGGTGGCCACGGGCTTGTCCATGCCGCGGCTCATCAGCTCATTGCCGATGGCCTGCTGCAGGTGATAGCCGATGTAGCCCTCGGACATGGCGCCGCACTCGGGGAAGGGCATGTCGGCCTTGATGGCCTTGGCCTCGGCGGCGGTGCTGAGACCCAGATTGATCATGCCCACCTGCGGGCCGTTGCCGTGGGCCACCACCACCTCGTTGCCGGCGGCGATGAGATCCACGATGGAACGGGCAGTCTCGGTGACGAGCTGGAGCTGCTCGGCGGCGGTATTGCCCAGTGCGTTGCCGCCCAGAGCGATGACGATCCTCTTAGACATAGTGATATACCTCGTTTTGAATGAAAATGTAATGTGAGTGAATACAAAACAACAGCGGCGGCGATGCCGCCGCTGTTGCGGGTGGTGTATTTATTTTAGAAGATCTTGCGGCTGCTCTTGCCCTCGTCCAGCTCCATCAGAGCCTTGACGGGATCCTTCACCTGTGCCATGAAGATCATGGCGGCGATGATGTAGGGCTTGTAGGAGGCCTGCTTGTACAGGGGCACGATGTAGCGGTCGAACACGGAGTTGTCCACCTCGCCCTCGGCGCAGCTGAGGCCGGTGATGTCGGCGGGCAGGCAGTGCAGGTACAGCGCCTTGCCGTCCTTGGTGAGCTTCATCATCTCCTCGGTGCAGGCCCAGTCCTTATGCTCGGCGTTCTGGGCCAGCAGGCGCTTCTCCAGCGCGTCGATGCCCTCCTTGTCGCCGGCGGCGTACAGCTTGGTGCGCTCCTCCATGGCGGCGTAGGACGCCCAGCTCTTGGGATACACGATGTCGGCATCCTTGAAGGCTTCCTTCATGTCGTTGGTCTTGTGGAACTTGGAGCCGTACTTCTCGCAGTTCTTGCGGGCGACCTCCTCCACCTCGGGCATGACGTCATAGCCCTCGGGATGGGCCAGCGTCACATCCATGCCAAAGCGGGTGAACAGGCCGATGACGCCCTGAGGTACGGACAGAGGCTTGCCGTAGGAGGGAGAGTAGGCCCAGGTCATGGCGACCTTTTTGCCCTTCAGGTTCTCCACGCCGCCGAAGTAGTGGATGACATGAAGCATATCGGCCATGCACTGGGTGGGGTGATCCACGTCGCACTGCAGGTTGACCAGCGTGGGCTGCTGCTCCAGAATACCGTCGCGGTAGCCCTCCTTCACGGCGTCCATGAAGGTCTTCTGATACTTGTGGCCCTCGCCGATGAACATATCGTCGCGGATGCCGATGACATCGGCCATGAAGGACACCATGTTGGCCGTCTCGCGGACAGTCTCGCCGTGGGCGATCTGGGACTTCTTCTCGTCCAGATCCTGCACCTCCAGGCCCAGCAGGTTGCAGGCGGAGGCGAAGGAGAAGCGGGTACGGGTGGAGTTGTCGCGGAAGATGGAGATGCCCAGACCGGAATCGAACACGCGGGTGCTCTTGTTGCGCTCACGCAGGTCGCGGAGGGCGTCGGCCACGGTGAAGATGGCGTCGATCTCGTCATCGGTCTTGTCCCAAGTCCAATAGAAATCGTTCTTGTACATATTGTTGATGTTCAGGGTGGACAGATGACGTGCCAGCTCAACAGTCTTGCTCATTTTCTTTTTTCTCCTTATAAAAAGTAAGTGGTTTCACAGAAATGCTTATTTGATGTCGTTGCCGGTCAGCTCCTGACGGAAGCTGGTGGCGGAGCCGTCCTTGTTCTCGGGCTTGTACAGGCCGGGAACGGCGGCATACAGGGCGGCGCAGGTCACCAGATCCTGCTTGAACGTCACCTCGTTGGGGGCGTGAGCCTGAGACTCGGCGCCGGGGCCGAAGCCCACGCAGGGGATACCGTAGCGGCCCTGAATGGACACGCCGTTGGTGGAGAACGTCCACTTATCGGTGAGGGGACGGCCCTCGCGCTTGGAGGCGGCCAGCTCGGTGGGCATCAGGCGCTTGTCGCCCCACAGGCTGTGGTGGGCGTCCACCAGCGCCTGCACATGGGGCGCGGTCTCCTTGTTGATCCAGGTGGGGAAGAAGCACTCCGTCTCGTAGACGTGGCCCGTCCATGCCGGACGGTCGTACATATACATGGACACCTTCACGTCCTTGGCGTACTTCCTGCAGGCGGGCAGATCCTCGATCTCCTTCAGGCAGGACTGGTACGTCTCACCGGCGGTCATGCGGCGGTCAATGGAGATGGAGCAGCTGTCCGCCACGGCGCAGCGGGAGGGGGAGGTGTAGAAGATCTGGCTGGTGGTGCAGGTGCCGCGGCCCAGGAAGCGGGCGTCCTCGTAGTGGTCGGGATTGAACTTGGGATCCAGCATCTTCACGAGGCCGTTGATCTCGGTGGAGCCGTCGGCGGGGTTCTCGTTGAGGTCGCGGACATTGAGGATGACCTCGGCCATCTTGTGGATGGCGTTGTCGCCGCGCTCGGGGGCGGAGCCGTGGCAGGAGACGCCGTGCATGTCCACACGGATCTCCATGCGGCCGCGGTGGCCGCGGTAGATGCCGCCGTCGGTGGGCTCGGTGGAGATGACGAACTCGATCTTCTCACGGGCGTCCTCGGGACCGTTGAAATACTCGTTGACGATGGACTGCCAGCACATACCGTCGCAGTCCTCCTCCTGCACGGAGCCGACGACCATCATCCTGTAGCCCTTGGGCAGCAGGTCGAGATCCTTCATGATCTTCACGCCATAGGCGGCGGCGGCCATGCCGCCCTCCTGGTCGGAGCCGCCGCGGCCGTAGATGATGTCGTCCGTCTCGTAGCCCTGATAGGGGTCGGCTTCCCAGTTCTCGATGTTGCCGATGCCCACGGTGTCGATGTGGCTGTCAATGGCGATGATCTTGTCGCCCTCGCCCATCCAGCCGATGACGTTGCCCAGCTTGTCGAATTCCACCTTATCATAGCCCAGAGACTTCAGCTCCTCGGCGATGCGCTTGACGACGCCCTCCTCCTCGCAGGACTCGGAAGGGATGGCGATCATGTCCCGCAGGAACTTGACCATGGCGGGCTTATAGCCCTCGGCAGCTTTTCTGATGGCTTCGAAATCCATAACGTACCTCCGCATATTTTCTATGGTTTCCTATTGTTCTGTTCACACAAACAAGGTTCTTCTTTTTTTGCCCCTCTTATCATAACACACAAGCACAGGATGTCAAACAAAAATTTATGAAACCAAAAAAATATTCTGAAAAAATCGTTGCTTTCTCCGCAAAGTGTGGTATGATAGTAGAGGAGAAAAATCAGAAAGAAGATTATGGGAGGGCATGCCATTGGAGACGAAGCGACTGGAGAGCCTGAAGCAGATCGCCGCAGGCATCGCGGCGCAGTTCGGGGACAAGTGCGAGGTCGTGATCCACGACGTCAGCAGCAGCCATCCGGAGCATACCATCGTACATATCGAAAACGGGCACGTCTCCGGCCGCAAGGTGGGCGACGGCGCCTCCATGGTGGTGCTGGAGCAGCTGGAGCACCAGCACGAGCAGCCCAAGGATCATCTGGGCTACCTGACGAGGACGCCGGACGGCAAGATCCTCAAGTCCTCGTCGCTGTACATCCGCAACAGCCGCGGCGCCGTGACGGCGATCTTCTCCATCAACTACGACGTGACGGGCCTGATGATGATGCAGCAGCAGCTGGGCGAGCTGCTGTCCACCCGTGACAAGGAGCAGACGGAGCCGGAGAAGATCATCAACGTCAACGACGTGCTGGATGAGCTGATCCAGCAGTCTGTGGCGCTGGTGGGTAAGCCGGCGGTGCTGATGAACAAGGACGACAAGGTGCGCGCCATCCGGTTTTTGAACAACGCAGGCGCGTTCCTGGTGACGAAGTCCGGCGACAAGGTGGCAAAATACTTCGGTATTTCCAAATATACCTTATACTCTTACATTGACGCGAACAAGCAACAGGAGGAAAAGAAAAAATGATCGATCTGTCCATCAACAAGGTTGGCCTGGAGCATAATATCCAGAAGGCCAAGGAGAACAACGTCATCATCCCCACCATCGCGCAGATGCAGAACCCCGACCTGATCCCCGAGAAGATCAAGGCCAAGCTGAGCCATACCGGCCTGTGGGACGTGGATCCCGTCAACCTGTTCCGTATTTCCTGGCACAACGAGGCCAAGGAGAGCGGCGGCCTGTTCCAGAAGGTCCCCAACTATGTGGAGATCCCCAGCAAGCTGTCCGGCGTACCCTGCCGCATCGTGGCCATGTCCGGCAAGTGGTTCCCCACCGGCTGCCATAAGGTGGGCGCCTCCTTCGGCTGCCTGGCCCCCCGTCTGGTGACCGGCCAGTTCGACGCCACCTATCACCACGCCGTGTGGCCCTCCACCGGCAACTACTGCCGCGGCGGCGCGTTCAACTCCAAGCTGCTGGCCTGCGAGTCCGTGGCCATTCTGCCCCAGGACATGTCCAAGGAGCGCTTTGACTGGCTGAAGTCCATCGCCGGTCAGATCATCGCCACCCCCGGCTGCGAGTCCAACGTCAAGGAGATCTTCGACAAGACGTGGGAGCTGAAGCAGGATCCCACCATGATGATCTTCAACCAGTTCGCCGAGATGGGCAATCCCCTGTGGCACTATAACGTCACCGGCTACGCCCTGGCTGACCTGTTCGAGGCCGTCAAGAAGCCCGGCCAGAACTTCGCCGGCGCCTGCTTTACCTCCGGCTCCGCCGGCACCATGTCCGCCGGTGATCTGCTGAAGGAGCGCTATCCCCACCTGAAGCTGGCCGTGGGCGAGGCCCTGCAGTGCCCCACCATCCTGGATAACGGCTTTGGCGGCCACCGCATCGAGGGTATCGGCGACAAGCACATCCCCTGGATCCACAACGTGAAGAACACCGATATGGCCATCGCCATCGACGACGAGGACAGCCAGCGCCTGCTGCGCCTGTTCAACACCCCCGAGGGCCAGAAGTATATGAAGGACGAGCTGGGCATGTCCGATGAGGAAGTCCAGAAGATGACGTGGCTGGGCATCTCCGGCATCGCCAACGTGCTGTGCTGCATCAAGATGGCCAAGTACTATGAGCTCACCGAGAACGACGTGGTGGCCACCGTTCTGACCGACTCCGCCGTGATGTACCAGTCCCGCATCGAGGAGCTGAACCAGATGCACGGCGCGTACAACGCCCACGAGGCGGCGCTGGATCACAACCTGCATATGCTGGGTCTGAAGACCGACTCCATGCTGGAGCTGACCTACACCGAGCGCAAGCGCGTCCACAACCTGAAGTACTACACCTGGGTGGAGCAGCAGCAGATGAACGTGGAGGATCTGAACGCCCAGTGGTACGACACCAAGGGCACCTGGGACGCCGTCCACGCACAGGCCAAGGATCTGGACGAGCTGATCAACGAGTTCAACGAGGCCACCGGCCTGCTGAAGGCGCTTTAATCCCGTAAAGGGGGAGTAGGCTCCCCCTTTAGATCCCCCACCGCCAGTCAGCGGACTGGCGAACGCGCCCAAGGCGCTTGGGTCAATGTATTTTTTCGACGTACACGCCGCCGAAAAAATGAATTTGACCTGCTGACCACATGATCGCTTCAGGGCGGGGCAGTCGCCCCGCCCTGATTTCCTTTTAATTCTGAGTAAGGAGAGAGAACATGAGAAACGTAAAATACGGCAAGTGTGTCCGCTGCGGCAAGACCTATGACGCCGTACCCGATCTGACCAACTGTGAATGCGGCGGCATTCTGGACATCGTGTATGACTACGACTACATCAAGTCCGTACTGACCAAGGAGAAGCTGCAAAAGCGGGATAACCGCTCCATGTGGCGCTACCGGGAGCTGCTGCCCGTGGAGGAGACTACCCCCGACACGCCGCTGCGGGTGGGCTGGAGCCCCCTGTACGAGGAGCCGAAGCTGGCGGAGCTGCTGGGCATCAGAAAGCTGTGGGTGAAGGATGACGGCCAGAATCCCACCGCCTCTTTGAAGGATCGCGCCAGCGCCATGGCGGTGGCCAAGGCCATGGAGGCCGGGGCAAAGACCATCGCCTGCTCCTCCACCGGCAACGCCGCCAGCTCGCTGGCGGGCAACGCCGCCGCCGCGGGCATCAGGACCTACATCTTCGTGCCGGAGCGCGCCCCCAAGGGCAAGGTGGCCCAGCTGATGATCTTCGGAGCCAACGTCATCTCCGTCAAGGGCAACTATGAGGAGACATTCAAGATGTCTGCCGCCGCCATCGACAAGTACGGATGGTACAACCGCAACGCCGCTATTAACCCCTATCTGTCCGAGGGCAAAAAGACCGTGGCGCTGGAGATCGCCGAGCAGCTGAACTGGGAGATGCCCGACTATCTGGCCATCTCCGTGGGCGACGGCTGCACCATCGCCGGTGTGTGGAAGGGCTTCAAGGATCTGTATGCCATCGGCTTTATCGACAAGCTGCCCCGCTTGATCTCCGGCCAGTCTCTGGGCTGCTATCCCATCAACCGCGCCATCCAGAACGATGAGCCGTGGCAGCCCATGGAGGAGAACACCATTGCCGATTCCATCTCCGTGGGCGTGCCCCGCAACGCCGACAAGGCGCTGATGGCCATCCGCGAGTCCAACGGCATCGCCGTCAACGTGTCCGATGAGGAGATCCTGGCCGCCCAGCGGCTGCTGGGCCGTACCTGCGGCGTGTTCGGCG
>ERZ791919.2308-NODE-2308-length-13900-cov-8.797616_pt1 | contig 13900 bp, 18 predicted proteins | sample MGYA00510137_ERZ791919 | MGnify/ENA primary metagenome ERZ791919 (study PRJEB30046, sample SAMN00792059) | human gut metagenome | study: EMG produced TPA metagenomics assembly of the A metagenome-wide association study of gut microbiota in type 2...
GACATTATAATAAACCTATTGACAAATTGAAAATAATGTGATACAGTTAAGTCAGGAATAAACAAACTCGATCCGCTCCGGAGGTGCTTGCATGGCGGTAAATTATTTAATGCTGCCGCAAAAGCGTTTATATATTTCGCAATCTTACGACGGCGGCTATTCGCATCTCAAATATTCGACCGGGACGCCGCCCTCTTACCCTATCGATATGGTGAATGACAACGTTACAGACGGAGGTTTTTTTTGTCCTTGTGACGAAATGAAAATAGTAAAATTGCAAAAACGCCCCTCCGACAACTCTTACCCTAATGGAGTTTGGTTGACTTCTACATCTCCTTGCGTCCTTGCGGGGGGCGGAACTATACCTACATCGTCAACGGCTATCGTCACCCTTAAATGGGTGCACATGAACGATGATGACTATTCAACTTTTTACATCGGCAAAACATATACCCGTGGCCAATATATAACCAACCAAGGCACGTCGGGTCATGCAACCGGCGCGCATATAGAACAACAAATAGGTTTGGGAGTAATCTCGGGCAGCGGGGGACAATATAACTCGAAAGGTGCATATATTTTAAAAACGACCGGAGGAAATATTAAACCTCAATATGCAATGTGGCAGAATCTCGATTTTACGACAATCGTACAATCGAAAGGACTTACTTTTAGAACTTACAACGGCGATACGCCTGACCCTCCGACGCCGCCGTCGCCTGTGCCAACTCCGCCGAAGTTTCCCGAACATAAACATAAATCAATCTTTCGGATCTTGGGGTGGTGATTTTTTTTTGGACGTAACAAATCTTCTTATCGCCTTCATTTCTGTGCTGGGTAGTATCGTCGCGGCTTTTGTGGCGTCTTCTCGCAGCGCGGCAGTAACAACAACTCGCGTCGATGAACTTACGCGCGAAGTTCGCGAGCATAACAATTTCGCGAAACGAATGCCCGTTATTGAAGAACAGATAAAAGTTATAAATCATAGGCTTTCAGACCTTGAAAAAAAATAGAAAAGAGATGGATATCGTGAATTTCAAAAAATGGATAAAGGCCGCCGGAATAAGAGCGGTAAAAACTTTCGCGCAGGCGGCTGTTGCTATGATAGGGACTGCCGTTGTTCTCGGGGAGGTAAATTGGATAGCCGTTTTTTCAGCGGCTGCGCTTGCTGCGATTTTGTCTCTGCTTACATCAATAGCGGGACTTCCCGAATTGAAGGGGTAAAAGAATGGATCTTTTCGAATGTTTACATACTCGCTGCCGTTGCTATAAGGCAAATGCGCGCGGACAATATAAGCCGTCCCCTGTGGCGGGGATAGTAGTGCATTCCACGGGCGCGAATAATCCGTATCTCCGCAGATATGTGCAACCGTCGAGCGAGGATAAAAATTACAATGCGCTCATAAAAAAAATAGGCAAAAACATAAATGGCAACTCATGGAATAACCCCGTTAGTGAAACGTGCGTTCATGCCTTTATCGGCAGACTTGCAAACGAAAAAGTCGGAACGGCACAAATATTGCCTTTCGACTTTGCTTGCTGGGGCTGTGCAAATGGAAAGAACGGATCTTATAACTATGCTCCGACGCGTCATATACAGTTCGAAATTTGCGAAGATAATTTAAAAGACAAGGGATATTTTGATCGCGTTGTAAAAACCGAAGCCGTTGATTTTTGCGCATATCTTTGTAAAACCTTTAACCTTGACGTATCAAAAATTGTATCGCATAAAGAAGCGCACGACCTCGGTTACGCGTCAAATCACGGAGATCTTGATCATTGGCTTAACAAATTCGGCTATAATATGACCGATTTTAGATCGTGGGTATCAAAAAAAATTAAAGAGGAAGATAAAAAAAACATGATAGAATTTAAGGTAAAAAGTGGAGAAGTAATGACAAAAAAACTTCTTGACGCTCCCGCAGAACTCCGCAGCCGTGCGGACGATAAAAAAGGATCAGTTATTTCTGTGCTGCCCGCAGGCGCAGAGGTATCACTTATACAGCCGGACATACTCGGATACGACTGCGTTTTTTGCGTAATATCAAATAAAAAATATATCGGATATATAAAATCTGAATATATCGAATAAATTTAAAAAGGAGTAAAAAAAATGACCTTGCTTGAAGATTTAAAAACCGTACTCGGCGAACGCACCGACGACGACGCGCTCAGGCTGATAGAGCGTGTAAGCGAAATCGAAACGGCTGACGTCGAAGAACTCAAATCGCGAATCACCGCGCTTGAAAAAGAGCGTGACGACCTTGATGAAGCATGGCGAACTCGTTATCGAGATCGTTTTTTTGAGGACGTTGAAACAAAAAAAGAAAAAGAAAAAGAAGATGAAGCGGAAAAAGCAGAAGAAATAACCATAGAAGAACTTTTTAAGGAGGATTAAACACAATGGCAACAAAACCGAAAGTAAAAACACTTACAAACAGCAGCGTTGACGTGCTTAACGCTATACGGCACGAAGCAACGATAAATTATCAAAATAAAGTCCCCATAGCAACCGCAGACGCAGACAGCATTAGGACTATCGGCGCGGTAATAATGGACGCCGTTGCGCTTCAAAACGAATTTCTTTCCGCGCTTGTAAACCGCATAGGTCGCGTGATGGTTTCGTCAAGACTTTTTGACAACCCTTTGAAAATGTTTAAAAGGGGTATTCTTGAATACGGAGAAGTAGTTGAGGATATTTTTGTAAACATTGCAAAACCCTTTACTTTCGATCCTGAAACAGCAGAAGCGGAAGTTTTTAAGCGCGAAATTCCCGACGTGAAATCCACTTTTTACGTAATGAATTATCAAAAATTCTACAAAACGACAATAAGCGCCGATCAGCTTCGGCAGGCGTTTCTTTCGTGGGACGGAGTAATAGATCTTATCGGCAGGATAGTCGATTCGATGTATTCGGGGGCGAATTACGACGAATGGCTTACGACCAAATACATGATCGCCCGAAAAATGCTCAACGGCGAGATCGCGTCCGTTACTATCGCAACACCCTCGGAAGCAACGGCGAAAACTATCGGAACAAGCGTCAGAGGTCTTTCGAACGATTTTGAATTTCCAAAAACGATTTACAACACAGCGAAAGTTCTCAACAAGTCCGACAAAAACGATCAGTATCTTATCATGAAGTCAGAATTTGACGCCTTTATCGACGTAAACTTGCTTTCGGCAGCGTTTAATATGGATAAGGCGGAGTTTCTCGGTCATCGCCTAATGATTGACGGATTCGATTTTTCGGACGATGAAATTGCCCGTCTCGGTGAAGTCTTTGCGGGAAACACTACTTATGAAGAGATCGGAACTGCGGATAATGCGGAACTTAAAAAAGTTCAGGCAATTCTTATTGACAAAGATTTTTTGATGATTTTTGACAATATGATGAAATTTACGGAAGTCTACAACGGTCAAGGTCTTTATTGGAATGAATTTCTCCACCGTTGGGTAACTTTCGCCGCTTCTCCGTTCGCAAATGCGGCAATGTTGCAGACGGGAAACCCTCAGGTTACATCTGTTACCGTTTCGCCTACTACCGCGACCGCAAAACAGAACGCAGCATACGCGCAGAATATACAGTTAACTGCAATCATCGAAACAACTGACTTTGCGCCGCAGGCAGTCAAGTGGACGTCCGATACTGAGGGTGCCACGGTGTCCGCTGCTGGACTTGTCACCATTCCCGCGAACACGAAAGACCCCCAGGTAGTTATAACCGCAACATCTGTTTTTGACAACTCAAAAATAGGAACTTGCACGATAACTCTTATTTAATTTTGACATAAAAAAGACGGAGCGAAAAACTCCGTCTTTTTTTTAAAAAACAAGTTTGGCATACTCAATCAATCCGTATGTCATACCTGCAAGCGTCGCCGCAAAAACAAATATCTCTATTATTTTTTTCATTTTTTTTCTCCTTTTAATTCAATTCGCTTTCGACTTTTGTTCTTAAAACCCCTCCGGGGACAAGTTTTAAGATCTCGTTTCCGGGAACTCTTAAACCGATCTGATAATCTTCGACTTCAAGCCCCCTTTTAATAAATTCTATCTCTTGTTTCGATTTTTTTTCAAAATTCTCATTTTTTAAAAACGCTTGAATAATATTATCCTTTGCGTTTTCAGACATTGAACAAACGATTTTTAAATCATCTCCGTTTTTTAAGACGTATGAATTTTCACGTAAATATCTCCCTTCGGACGCAGTAAATTCAAGTTTGAAATATCCTGATTTTATTTGGTCTATCAAAAACCCCTCGGGATTATCGCAGTTTAAAAGGTGAAAACTATCAGTATTTGAATATATAAAACTATCGTAGTTTTGTTGGGCGATTCTGACAACTTCGCATTTTGCCGCTGATACCACAGCGGCAGCAAGTGGAATATATCCGGCTGCTTTTTCTGCGTCGTATTTTTCAGGGTACGAAAGTCTTTTTTCCGTTTTTTGCAGCACAAAAAACGGTGCGTCATACCCCGTTGCGAATTTTCCTATGACAGTATTTGCCATACTTTTCTCAATCTTTTTTAAATCTCCCGTTAATTCTCCGCGCAAAAAACTTCTTTTTTCAAAAAAATTGTAAAAAAAGTTTCTTTTTGCCGCTTCAAACACGCAGAAATCGAGTATCTCAAAATCTGAAATCAAATAGTTTTCGCGGAACAGTTTAAACTCCGTTTCGCTCATAGTCATGGTGACTATAAGTTTTTTTTGATAATTCTTTTCAAATTTTATGTCAGAAAACCGCTTGTAATATTCGGCGTTTGCATTCAAGCACGTTGATACAAGGTTTTCGCCAATCCGAAAACGATGATCCCCTTTAATTTTTACAAAAGGAAAACGGCGCGGGCGTAAAAAAAACGAACATTTGAATCTTATAAAATAGTAATAAGATTTTGCGCTTTCGCCTTTGAGATATTCCGGCAAATGTTCGCATTTTACAAAATGGGGGTCTCCGACAGGAATTTTTTGAAATTTACAGGAAAGTTGAGCGGGGTACATTCCATTGCAATCGAAAACGTCTATTTTTTGATTTTTTAATGTTTTTTGTTTGAAATTCGGATTGAGAAAAAGCCAACCGCTGCCATAAGCATTAAATATATAATCGAAAGCGTTTTTTGATCCAAAATCCTTTTCGTCAAGTTTGCGGTCTTCGAGATGAGGATACAACTCATTAAATAAATTACGCCCGATCATCGCGCGCAATTCGTCCATGGAATTTGACGCTATTGTGTTTTTTTTGTATCCGCTGGATCTTAATTTGCTTAAAACATTAAACATTTGTTGAGCGCGATCTTCGCAAGACATATCATCGGCACTCTTTCGGGGAGATCCTATTAATGGATCTGCATTGATAAATTTTACAATATGTCCAAAACAATTAACTGTAATATTTTGAAATCCGTTTTTAGTAAATAAGTAAGTGAAAGATCTATCGGGGAGTTCGCTATCTTCAAAAAAAACTTTCGTTTCAGTATCAAAACATAACAATAAGTTAGCGTCAAATGTAAAAAAATCAACAATGTAATATCCGAAAAAAGTCAAATTTTCTACGAATATTCTTGTGTTTTTTGTTACTTTTTGGCTTATAATAAACATCAATTCGTCAAGAGAATCGAAAGAATTTGTTTTATTATCTATAAAAATACAACCGTGTTTAATATATGCTTTTGTTTCGGTACTATCGGCGGCACTATCGAGTGCCGCCGTCGCTTCATTGAAGAACAGGGTTTTCCGGCTCAAAGTAATAACCTCTTTCGACTGCTTCTTTTTCTCTTATTTTTTTTAAAAACAAGTCCGAAAAAAAAGTTGCAATATCGTTTATAACTTCTTCGTAATAATATTTCTTGTCAGGGAGATCTAAAAGTCCATTTTTCTTTGCCGCGGCGGCTATATTGCTCATAAATAAGGGGTTTTTAGCGTATAAATCTTTCAGAAAAGACAATAAATTCCCTGGGATATAGCCATTAAACGGATTCGTTGCGAGATATGACAATCTTTCGAAAAATTCTAAGATTATTTGCGGAGGACCTTCCGGCGGATCTTCCGGTGGTTCTGGCGGTGGCTCTTGCGGAGGTTCTTTCTTGCGTCTGCGCTGCTTATATTTATATAATGTTTCTGTTTCGCCCGTAACTTCATCGGCGATATGAACCGCTTTCGTAGACAACTTTATAGCCGTTGTTTGCTTCTTAAAATCTTCAAGGGCTTTTCTTGTAACTCTTTCGGGCATTTTGGGCATTTCAAAATCAAAAGCGAATCCGATTTTTTCATATTTTTTTATAAATCTTTCGGCTCTTTTTTGATTTTTTATCCATTCTTGTTTGTTCGGGGTTAATTCTTTTTTCACTTTTCGCGCACCCTCTTTCCGTGCGTGTATCCGTATTCGTCAACTGTTACTATCTTTTTTCCTCGATCAGGATAAAAACACGCTTTTTTTAAAAAACATTCTCTTTCATTTAGGTAGTTTTTGCATACTCCTCCTATTTTTTTTTGTATATATATCATATTTTTATCACAAGTTGAGAAAAAATGACAGTTATCGCATTTTTTTACGCATTCGTCTTTCAAACTTTTTTACCTCCGCATATTCTCTTAAAAAATCTTCAAACACAAACGGCACAAAATCGCAGATCTGCATTGCAAGCGGAATCCATATAGTTTTTAACTCTTTTGCATAGTCTTCGACAAATCTCTTTACTGTTCGTTTTTTTGGGTCTTCAATAAATTTTTTGTTTAAGTTATATTTTAATATTAAATTTAAATATTTTTCATCAATCACTATTTACACGCTCCTTAAAGCCATTTTTTTTTAATAATTCACCGCTTCTTGACGATTGATAAAAAAATGTATTCCCGTAGAACACTCGTTCCATCGGTTCTTATCAAAATTTTCAACAGATACGGTTTTTCCGACTTTGTAAATAAAATTCTTGTCTTGGCTACTTCTGACTTCGGTTACATCGGCAGTTGTCCCGTCAAAATTTTGAATTTCCAAAACTTGTGCCTTGTCGCAACGACATTTTCTGCTCGTTGCCGAAAGACGCTTTGCGTCTTCGGGAATTTGAAGTTTAACAATATAGCCGCTTGCCTTTTTATATGCGATAAAAGAACCTGTGTCCGGGCAGGCGAAAGAAATAAAAGGTATGTTCTTTGCCCCGTAGAGGTTTGCACAGGAGAGGTCTGCCCCGGAGAGGTTTGCACAGGAGAGGTCTGCACCAGAGAGGTCTGCATCGGAGAGGTCTGCTTTCAATTTCTCCCACCCGTCGCAGTCTTTATAAATCCAATGCTTATGGTCTTCAAGTATTTTATTTAACTTTTGTTGGGTCATTTTTTTATATTCCTTTCGTTTGAGGTTTTACCTCTTTATTTGCAAATTAATTATATCAGATTTACGATATATTTTCAAGTGGTAAAATAACTAAAAAGGAAAGTTTTTTTTGTGTATTTTGCACGATATAATACAAAAAAAAGAAGCCCCGGAGGGCTTCTTTTTGTGTCAATCTTCAAAAGTTTTGCAGATCCTATCGAATATAATAGTAAACGTTTGTTTTCCGTCGTACGTCGACGATGACAAACTACCTCTGATCTGTACGGCTTCGCCTTTTTTGAGATTGAGCGAATAATCAATATTTGCAGCGTCGAAAGTTGCAACATTTATAAAGATAGCTTCTTTTTCTGCTCCCTGATAAACTGCTATCCTGCTCCGGGCTACGCTTTTTTTGTCGTTTGTGCTAAAAACTTTACACAAATTTCCCGTAAGAACTATGTAGTTATTTACGATTTTATCATCTTTTGTAATAACATTTTTCGAAAAGTTTGCCATTTTTTTTATCTCCTTAAATACCATATATTTGCGTCATAGATATTTCAAATTCGGGCACTAACGCAAGAGAGCTTCCACTTATTCCCGAAACGGGGAAGGATATTATTGGCGTTTCTCCCGATACGGATATTTGACCGACATTGTTGGATGCGGTAGAAATTATTGATATATTTGTGTCATTTGTACTATAAATATCTACGCGCTTTATGTTAGTATTCGGGTCTGCGCCGATACTCATCTTGTTGCCGTAGACTGTAAGTATAGCGTCTTTCGCCGCTCCGAAATGGAGCTTATAAGAGTTTATTGATGTTTCTGTCGGCTTTATCAACGTTTTTAAGTAGAAAATTCCGTCGCGCGCTGAAATTTCAAGAACCCATACGGTTTCATCCTTAATCGTTGAAGCGTTTGCTTGCACGGCGGTTGATAAAGTTATACCTCCATCAAAAGTCATAAATTTTCCCACTTCAACTTCATCGAGGTATAACTTTTGTGCTTTATTCGGATTTACGATCAACATCCCCGAGAGTATGTTCGGAACCTTTTCGTCCGTCGGCGTAACTATCTCTGCCGTAAAAGTTGATACTTTTACGGGCGTATAAGACTTCGGCGCTCCGGCGGAAGAAAAGGATATGTTATATATTCCCAATGTTACAAAATGGGGTATGTCTTTCGAATCAGTCGTAAAAGTCAATCCCGTGTATAGTTCATCTTCGTTTTTTGAGAATAAAATAAACCCATTTACACCCGTCCTGAAAAACAGACTTCTCGGAGTTGTTTTTGTTTGCAAGGCAGAGAGCTTTTCGTCTGCGTCCTGTTTGTTCGCGGCAACGGTCGCGGTAAGAGCAGTAATCTTTCCGTCCGCGTCCTGTTTGTTCGCGGCAACGGTCGCGGTAAGAGCAGTAATCTTTCCGTCCGCGTCCTGTTTGTTCGCTGTGATAGTGACTTCGATATTCGAGATCTTCGCGTCTGTTTCGGTCTTGTTTTGAGAAACGATAGAGGACAAATCTTTTACTGTTTCTCCGAGGGTGTTCTGTTCCGCGATAACTTCATTAAGTTTTTCTTGTACTTTTCCTAAAAATTCGGAAAATGAAAGTTCGTCACCGAAAACCGTAGGGATCGCGAAAGACAACTTGATTCCGTTTAAGGGTTCAATCATTTTTTTTGTTTCTCCTTTTTCTAAAATTCGGATTTATATGTTCGAAAAATCCGCATTCTGTAAACTCTTTTTCTTTTTGCGTCCACACGCAACGAGGGCGGTGAACGCAGATTTCGCAATAATTAAACATTTTTTTTTAATTCCTTTCGTTTGAGGGTTTACCTCTTTTTTTTTACAGTTAAATTATATCAGATTTACTATATATTTTCAATAGGTAAAACAACCAAAAACGAAAGTTTTTTTTGTGCTAATTGTACAAAAAACAAAAACACGGAGCGAGATCATCAAACATTACTTGATAGAGCGTTTGCAAGTCTTTAATGTTCGCGTTTAGCAGTTCGGCGGCTGATCTCCCGCTTCTTCCGCTGCGCGTGACGGTTTCGTCCTCGGTTCCGCTGTTTGTTGTTTCCTGCGTCGAATCGGACGATGATGTTCCGGAGTTTTGACCGCTTTCCGTTCCGTTCTTGACGTCGGCGGTTGTCAAGTATTTGCCGCTCTTTACGTCGGATAACCCACCCTGAGGGGTTTCGGAATATTGATCAACCGTTTCGGACGTGTTCGAGTTGGTTGAGTTTTGCGTGGCGGATGTGTGCGCGGATAAGTTCCCGCCGTCCGTAGTCTTGCGCGCACGTTCTTCCGTTGTCGCGTCCGTATCAAAAATTTTTAAATTCTTGTCATTAAAAACAGAATAAAGTGCGTTATATTTATCTTTATTTTCTGCGAGAACGTTATTGATTTCGAGCTGCCAAAGCGCGGGCGTTTCAAAAGCAATTTCGCGCAGATAGAAATGTCGTAGTATTCTTTTTTCGGCTTCTTTTTCGTCGAACAAAAACCCAAAAACGTCAGGAAATATCGAGGGGATAGCGTTCTCGATTATTTTATCAACCGTTTTTCCGGTTGATAAAACTTGCGGATCTGCAAGACTTTCGCATATCGTGCGGATGGTAGTAGTATATTCAGCCATTTTCCTTTTCCTCCTCGAAAGTGATTTTCCCCGCATTCGGATCATTTTCATTTTTTCCGCCGCTCTCTTCTCTGTAAACGACCGAAATATTAAGATCGAACATTTTATTTATCGCTTTTGCAGCGTCCTGTCTACCCAGCAAACGACTATATCGACTTGCGAAAGTTCCGCCGTTCAGACGTGCAACCTCATCACTTAACATTCGCTCTTTTTTTTGGTAAGACGCATTCGGTACACCTAAATTCGTCAAAGTTTCGTTCCAAATATTTGTTTTTAATTCATACAACTTATCGCAAACATAAGGCGCTCCCGTATTGAGAACTTTTATTTCAGTCCCGCCAAGGCTTTTTTTATCCACGATTATACAAGGCTCGTTCCCGTCATACTTTTGATACAGATTTTTCGCAGATAATCGAGTTTTGTCGTCGCACACTATGACTACGGGTGTTTTTTGTGCTTTTGCATTTATTTCAATCGCGCGATCAATTTCTGATAATTGTTCAGCCGCCGAAAAAACATCGGCAAATGAAGGTGAACGTAGATAGTTGTTGTAAACGATTACACTATTTTTATCGTTTCGAATCCATTCAAGCCCGTTTGTTGCGTAGGCGCGCCGTTCTTTCGGTCTGTTATAAATATCCCAGCGTCCGTCAAGCGTTGTTCGCGCAACGATAAAGTCTTTTACAATTTCATCATCACTTTTAAAAAACAAAGCCGCTCCGCATTCAAAAAGCGTAAGTTCCAAAAAGCGCGCGTCAATTTCGTCCGGCAGCCCCTGCCATTCGTAAACCGAGATCGCTATGTTTTTTAAACGGTCGAAATATTTCAAAAAAGCAAGATTGTTTTTTGCCGCTGCCTTTACTTTTTGATTGTTGTTTCCAAAAAGCGCGCTATAATAGGAGTTTTCGAAAAACATTATTAAACCTCCTTATACTATTGGATTATCAAGAGAGTAATTCAACATCGTTGACGGATTATGCCATAACGTTATACCTCTGTCAAGCAATGCGCAGATCTTTCGGCTATCGTCAGCTGGAACATTGCCGGAGATTGTCGCTCCGACTGTTTTTACATAATTCCAATTTTGACGCGAAACAGTTTCGGGAACTTTTTCGCGCAAGACCTTGTAGCCAAACATTGACAAGTAGTTATCTATGATTTTAGCGTATTCGGGGAGAATCGATACTGTATATAAAGTTAAATGATTTCGCCCTTTAAGTATTGCGGCAGAAGAAGATTGACGACCTATCATCGCATTAGGTTGTCTTCCCATGTCCGAAAGTCCAGCATTATAACCGTCTATCGCACTTGTACCCGTGAGATCTGGCATTATCCCCCTTGCTATATCCAGCGCGTTATTGATTCCGCCTTTTGATAGGCTGGCCCCTCCGGTTACAGCGGCGCCGCCAAAATATTTCATTGCGGAATTTCCCGTGCCCATAATGCGAAGAGTATCACTAAGCGCAGCAGAACTTTTTTGAAAGTCCAAAGAACTCCGGTTTAAAGCTATATAATCGGCATATCTATCATAACTGTATGCGCATTGCCCCATGGCCGCGACTGCAAGTGACACGATTCCCTGCGATCCGTTATTGTCGCAATCATAATCAAGGACTTCCCCAACGGCCGTTGCCCCCGCTTCAAGTGGGGCATAGTAATTTATTTTTATTTCTGTATTTTTTTTAAGTCTTTCGAAACGAAGTTGAACAGATTGTCCAACATTGTTTGATAAAGACAAATAATTAAAGGGGGCGGAAAGCAGTTTGTTGTTGTTCGGAGTATACTTATAAAGATGAGGTAGTACCGACGCCGTTGCTATGACATCAGTCTTAACGCCGATTACGATTTTTCCGTAACAGTTTATAGAGGACAACGTTCCCTCAGAGTTTACATATTGCAAAATCAAATAGGGGGACGTTGTGTCATATTCCAGCAAGCATTCCGGGAAAGAATATATCGAACAAACCCCGTCACCCAAACCGTTGACGTTTACCCAAAAGAGAAAATCTGAAAAGTCCTTGTAACGTTCCTTTGTAAAAGCGACGATTACCGCCCCGTGAAAAAGTCCCCCGATCTTTTTAAAGGTAGGCGTTCCCCTACCCTGCGCAGAGGGGTCGAAAGAACACTCAACTATATACGCAAGATCATCAAAAGATTTTCCGGAAACGCCTGTAACGGGTGTACAGTTTGTATAAATAATATCCCCCGTAGGAAGCCCCTCATCGACCGTGTGCAGTCCTATCGTGTCATCTGCAACGTGTTCACGTTCAACAAAGCATTTGTTAATTGAGACTGTCGGCAACCACGTTTGCATAACGTCTATTTCAAAATTTATCTGCGTCGTTACGTTGTTAACATATTCAACGCTGGTGACAAATGCGTAAAACCATTTATTTTCAAAATCGGGGTTTTGAAACATAATATAATTACAGTTAAAAACGGCAGTATTTTTCAAACCTATTCGAATTTTTCCGTCACCGTAATAAATGTAAGATAATTCATTGTCACTTGCTTTTTCAAACTTATAAAAAGCAAGCGAGGAAAAATAATTAAACTGTTCTGTAGCGTTCGCCCAAGTTAAAGTGTTTTGATAATCGGGATCGCATTTGACTCCGCGAAGAAGATAAAGTTTGCCGTTGGGTTGTATTATCATTTTTTTTTCTCTCCTTTAAGTGTTCGGCGGCTTTTGGCCGCCGAATTATTTCAATCCCTTGATTTTTCCGAAGCGTTAAACTAAAACGTTTGTTTTCGGTGCGGTATATTTCAACCGAGTTTCCCACCGATAAAACCGACGAAATAAAATCAAAGGTATGAAAGCAATTTAAGAAATGCACTTTTCGCGCGCCCATTTCGAAATCGAACAGCTCCGACTTCAAAGAGATTTCGCCAATTTATAAAGAGATAACGATATTGATTTATCATAACGAAGTTGGGCGAAAAATCGGCGAGTTCTGCGCAGATACGGAGCGGAGCGGTCATATCGACAGAAGTATCAATGTATAAAAGTCCAGATTTTTCATAAGTTTTCACGCCAAAAGAAATGTTGTCAACAACAAAAGTTGCGACATATCTTGCGCGCTCGTTTTTTATAGGACTTATAAAACTATCCGAATCGGACAAGTAAACACCTTGATTCCCGTATGCAGCGATTTTTGTTTTTTCAAAAGCTTTATAAATCCCACTTTCCTTTTGAGCGTTTGCGGCGGCGGCATTAAACCCTTGTTCTAACACCCAGCCGCGTCCGCGCAAGAAATGCGTGTTTTTTTGCAGACGATCAGAGATCCCAAGCGTGAGATAGTAAGGATTTAAAAGCGTTACCGGGTTCGAGATCAAAACAACGGGCAAGTATCTGCGACGCTGTCCCCGTCCTCTTGCTATCGCCGTGTGAATCGCAAAGAGTTTATCACATTCGTGCGGCAAGTATTTACCGCTTTCGGGCATAAACTCATCAAAGAGTATTATTCGAGCGTCAGAAAATAGGTGCGACGCTTTTTTCACATAGTCAACGCTCGATAAAGATATTGCATATCCGCAAGATTTTTCTCCGTAAAAAAGTTCCGTGTACTTTCCGCCGTCTCGCCGCTCTTGCGTCATATCAAGACTGAAATTAAAAATTTCGATATTCGAGATGTCACGAAAGAATTTGTCTACCACGTTTTCAATCTCATAAGAATAGCGATAGAGCAGCAAGAATTTTTCTCCCGACGAAACAAATTTATCAAGCACATAAGCGTTAAAAAAAGTGGTCTTGCCGGCGGTCTTGTTTGACGTACAAAAAAATAACTCCGGGCGATCATGGTCGAGATCGAGGAGCGACAGGAGTTTAAAGCCGGAGTAATATCCGTCTGTTATTTTCACCGCCAATTCAACCACCTCCGGAGCGGATCGAGTTTTGTTTATTTCTGACTTAACTGTATCACATTATTTTCAATTTGTCAATAGGTTTATTATAATGTC
>ERZ791919.2309-NODE-2309-length-13897-cov-2.990175_pt1 | contig 13897 bp, 10 predicted proteins | sample MGYA00510137_ERZ791919 | MGnify/ENA primary metagenome ERZ791919 (study PRJEB30046, sample SAMN00792059) | human gut metagenome | study: EMG produced TPA metagenomics assembly of the A metagenome-wide association study of gut microbiota in type 2...
TTTTTCGAAGTCGGTATGGATCACACCGGCACATTGCGGGGCTTTCCATCCTTTATGGAAAGTCCAGGCACGACATTCGTCGGGACCGGCGGTCAGGAATGTTTGCAGGTTCAGGAGTTTGTAAGCGGACTTGATCAGACGGGCAACGCCGGATTCTTCCAAACCGATCTCCTGTAAGAACATCTGGCGTTCTTCGTAGGTGTCGAATTCGGCAATCTCGCTTTCGATCTTGGCCGCTACGACCAATATTTCAGCTCCTTCGTCTTTTACGGCTTCGCGGACAGCATCCACATATTTATTACCGTTGACTGCGCTTGCTTCATCTACGTTACAGACATACATTACCGGTTTGTCGGTCAACAGGAATAGATCGTGTGCGATCTTCTGTTCGTCTTTCGTATCGAAAGAAACGGTGCGGGCACTTTTACCCTGTTCCAGTGCTTCCTTATATTTGCAAAGTACTTCGTAAGCGATTTTAGCCTGCTTGTCACCGCCTGTCTGAGCCTGTTTCTGCACTTTGGCAATACGGCTGTCAATGGTTTCCAGGTCTTTGATCTGCAATTCGGTGTCAATGATTTCCTTGTCGCGAACCGGATCGACACGGCCGTCCACATGAACAATATTGTCGTCATCGAAGCAACGCAGTACATGCAGGATTGCATCTGTTTCGCGAATATTGGCAAGGAATTTGTTTCCCAGCCCTTCTCCTTTGCTGGCGCCTTTTACAAGGCCGGCGATGTCTACGATTTCCACCGTAGTAGGGATAACACGCTGGGGATGTTCGATTTCTGCCAGTTTGTTCAAACGTTCGTCCGGTACGGTGATCACGCCGACATTCGGTTCGATCGTACAGAACGGGAAGTTAGCAGACTGTGCTTTTGCATTCGATAAGCAATTGAAAAGAGTAGACTTTCCTACGTTGGGAAGTCCTACGATGCCACATTGTAATGCCATTCTATTTTGTTGTTATGATTTATTCAAACTTTGTTTCCAGACTGCAAAGATATACAATCTTTTGTATTTATGTTGCCGGATACAGGCGAACCGGATATAGAAAATATTGTTTGGGCGAATAAGCGGGAGAGGAATTTGAGTCTTTTAATAATCCAGTATGGCCCGAACCTGCCGCTTTTCCTTTTTGGGGCATATAGCGAGGCGGCTATTTGCCATATTGAATGCTACTCCCAGATCGATCACGCTGTTGTCTTTGCACCAGTATTCCTCGTCGTATAAAAAAGTTCCTTGATACTTGGCGAGGAACATGTTGAATTCCCGTTGCCTGGTGTGCAGTAATACCAGATTGAGCATATCCGGCAAATGCCAATTGTCTAAGGTCCCTTCGGAAATGGACTCGCAATAGATCAAGGCATCGAAATAATCGAGTGTCTGTTCCCGTATCTCCATTACCGAACCTTTATAAGGGGCTATATCGGGTTCTATATGCTGACCGGGAGAATCTGCTCCAGCCTGTATGATCACGCCGTTTGCATAGAGATCTCCGACTGCCGGAACCCGGAAAGGGGGAAGATGGATACCTTGCGCGATCTTATATCCTTTTTCGGGGTAATAGTAAGTGAAATGGCTCAGTGATGTCGTGAGGCGGATGGAACGGATGTGGCTGGCTTCATCCGGGATAGCGATTGAAATACCCCGATTCAGTATCTCTGTATCCGGTGTTATGTAACGATACAAGGGGAACTGTCCGGATGTGAATTCGAACGCTGCTTTTTGTACGGATACCGGAAGATTGTCAGGGAATATGAAATACATAATTTTCCAATTGCTCCATCTGTCCCCCTAAGACGGAAAATATAATAAAAGCGTGGGAACTGCCATCTATCCAAGCAAGAGGTATCGCCAAACACCTATCCAGCAGATAGACAACAGCCCACGCTTGATGTTTATATATTATGTATATATATACAAAAAACGTGAGGCAATTGTTGTCTACTGTCCTTGCTGGATGAAAAATTGGCGATTTTCTTGCTTAAGGACAATATGATAACGCTTCTGTTTTACTATGTGATATTGCAACTCCTTGCAATAAATTTCACGACAAAGATAGTGTATAAATGCTGTGATTTATAAACTTTATGTGTTTTTGTTAATGCGCTTCCAGCCAGTTTACCCCTTCACCGCAGTCGGCGATCAAGGGAACTTGCAGTTTGATTGCATTTTCCATTTCATCCAACACGATTTGTTTCACTTTTTCCAATTCGTCCTTGTAGACGTTGAAGTTCAATTCATCGTGTACCTGCAGGATCATCTTGCTCTTCAGACCTTCGGTTTCGAAACGGTTGAAGATGCGAACCATGGCAACTTTGATGATGTCGGCTGCACTGCCCTGGATCGGAGCGTTGATCGCGTTTCGTTCGGCATATCCCCGTACGATCGCGTTATGGGAGTTGATATCCGGCAGGAAACGTTTGCGCTTGTAGATCGTCTCTACATATCCTTTTTCTTTCGCCACCTCGATGCTTTCGTCCATGTATGCACGGATGTCCGGATAGGTTTTGAAGTATCCTTCGATCAACTCTTTTGACTCTGCGCGTGGGATGCTCAGCCGTTCGGCCAACCCGAAAACAGAGATTCCGTAGATAATGCCGAAATTGGCCGTTTTCGCTTTCCGACGCATATCGGAAGTGACTTCTTCAACCGGAATACCGTATATCTTGGCGGCTGTGGCGGCATGAATGTCGGCTCCGCTGCGGAAGGCTTCTATCATGTGGGCATCCTGGCTCAGATGGGCCATGATGCGAAGTTCGATCTGCGAATAGTCGGCGGAGAAGAAAATACAGTCTTCGTTTTCGGCTGTAAAGGCTTTCCGGATTTCACGTCCCAACTCATCGCGTACCGGAATGTTTTGCAGGTTCGGATTGGTGGAACTGAGGCGGCCGGTCGAGGTGACTGCTTGGTTGTAGGACGTGTGGATCTTGCCGGTTTCCGGGTTGATCAGTTCGGGTAGGGCATCGATATAGGTGCTGAGCAGCTTCTTCAGCCCTCGATATTCGAGCAGCTTTCCCACGACGGGATGTTTGGAACGCATTTTTTCCAGTATTTCTTCACTCGTGCTATAGCTGCCTGTCTTTGTCTTCCTCGCTTTCTCTTCTATCTTGAGGTGATCGAAAAGGACTTCGCCGACCTGGCGGGCAGAATTGATGTTGAACTTCATTCCTGCCAGTTCGTAGATCTCTTTCTCCAACTTCTTGAGTGCGGTCGTCAGTTCCTCGGACGATTGTTTCAAGGCGACGGTGTCAAGCGTCACTCCCGTATATTCCATTTCAGCCAATACATATATTAAAGGCATCTCGATGTCATAAAAAAGCGATTCGAGTCCTTCTTTTTCCAGACAGGGGGTAAAATAGTTTTTCAGCTTGAGCGTGATGTCCGCGTCCTCGGCGGCATATTCGGCTACTTGGACAACCGGGACGTCACGCATGGTAAGTTGTTTCCTTTCTCTCGGGCCGATCAGTTCCTCGATCCGTACTGTTTTATATTTAAGGTATGTTTCGGCGAGGTAGTCCATACCGTGACGCAGTTCGGGATTCAGAAGGTAGTGGGCGATCATCGTGTCGAATAGAGGGCCGGCTATCCGGATTCCATATTTGCGGACGACAAGGATGTCGAATTTTATATTTTGTCCGATCTTGAGAGATTTCGGATTCTGCAGGGCGGGGGAGAAGTGGGCAAGAATTTTGTCGGCTTCTTCGCGGGCTGCCGGAACAGGGACGTACCAGGCCTCGTTTTCCTTCACGGCGAACGACATTCCGACCAATCCGGCCTTCAATGGATCTATACCATCTGTTTCCGTGTCAAAAGCAAAAAAATCCTGTTCGTTCAAAAACCGCCCTAATTCTATTCTTTTTTCCTCTGTATCAACAAGATAATAGGTGTGAGGAGTAGACTTTAAGTTCGCGAGAGTCGAATATTTGGGAACAGCCGTAGGTTCGGTCGCAAATTCTTCAAAGAGCGAGCCTTGAATCGGGCCTGCCGGAGCTGCTTTTTTTCTTGTATCGGCTTTTGCTGGCGCCGGTGCTGTTTTGGACTCCGTTTTGACTTTTTCCGGCTCTCCGCTCATTCTGTTAATAAATGTTCTGAATTCTAATTCAGTGTAAATCTCTACGAGACGTTCCTCATTCATCTTTTCACGGATGCATTTGGCAGCATCGAACCGGATCGGTACATCCGTCTTGATTGTTGCCAGGAATTTGGAGAAGCGGATCTGCTCCATGTTCTCCATGACCTTCTTTTGAAGGGAGCCTTTCAGCTTGTCGGTATTCTCCAAAAGATTTTCGATCGTTCTGAATTCGGCCAATAATTTCTGGGCGGTCTTTTCACCGACACCCGGACATCCGGGGATGTTGTCGGAACTGTCGCCCATCAGTCCTAAAAGGTCGATCACCTGGTCGACGGATGTCAGGCCGTATTTGTCCAGTACTTCGGGTACGCCCATAATCTCGTAGTCACCGCCGAAGCGGGGGCGGTACATGAATATATGTTCGGATACCAGCTGGCCGTAGTCTTTGTCAGGTGTCATCATATATACTTCGAAACCTTCTTTTTCGGCTTGCTTGGCAACCGTGCCGATAACATCGTCGGCCTCATAGCGCGGAACTTCCAGTATCGGGATATTGTAGGCTTCTATGATGTCTTTGATGAAAGGGACCGACTTGCGGATATCTTCCGGCGTCTCTTGCCGTTGCGCCTTGTACTGTTCGTAGGCTTCGTGGCGGAAAGTCGGACCTTTCGGGTCGAAGCCTACCGCAATATGGGTCGGGTTTTCACGTTTCAGGACATCTTCCAGGCTGTTGATAAAACCGAAGATGGCCGAAGTGTTCATGCCTTTGGAGTTGATACGCGGGTTCTTGATAAAAGCGTAGTAAGACCGATAAATCAATGCATATGCATCTATGAGGAATAACTTCATCTCTTTTAACACGTTTTAGTGTGACAATTGTCGGTAAATGTACGAAAAAACTCGCTTACTCGATACTTTTTGTTACTTTTGCGCATCTTAGGATCAATTATGAAGGATAGAAGTAAAATAGAACAACCGGTTGCCGTAGAGTTTAAACGTTTTAATGATGAGTTTGCTGCTTCGCTGCGAAGCGAAACGAATCGTTTGCAATCAGCTATTGACCAGATACTGAATGCGAGCGGAAAACATGTCCGCCCCTTATTAGTACTTTTGACGGCTAAAGCATGTGGGCAGGTAACGGATAATACGATCAATTCGGCTGTTCTGTTGGAACTGCTTCATACTGCCACACTGATTCATGATGATGTGATCGACGAGACAAAACAGCGTCGCGGGGTTCCTTCCTTGAATGCCATATTCGATAACCGCATTTCTGTCTTAGTGGGCGATTATGTCCTTTCCACCGCGTTGATCCGTTCTATCCAGACAGGTAATCTGCAAATCATAGGTATTGTTTCCAATCTCGGACGCGATCTTTCGGAAGGGGAGATCAAGCAGTTGGAAACGGCCGAAGAAAGCATCATCGACGAATCCTGCTATATGCAGGTGATACGGAAAAAGACGGCCATGCTGCTTTCCGCTTGTGCCGAGATCGGTTCCATCTCTGCCGGGGCATCCGGTGAAATGGTGGAAAAATGCCGTGAGTTCGGCGAATACTTAGGTTACTGTTTCCAGATCAAAGATGATATCTTCGACTACTTCAAAGAAGCGAATATCGGCAAACCGACCGGCAACGATATCCGGGAGGGAAAGGTCACGCTCCCCTTGCTGCACGCGTTGCAGACGGGTAGGAGAGAAGAGGCAGAACATTGCCTTCATATCATAAATGAAAAAGACTTTACCACAGAGAATATAGATTTGCTGATTGATTTTGCGAAAGCGAACGGGGGAATCGAATATGCTGAACAGCGTATGCAGGTATATCATGACAAAGCGGTCGAGGTTTTGATGACACTTCCTGAATCGGAAGCACGCGAAGGTTTGCTGCTGCTTGCCGATTACATCGTAGAACGCCGTAAATAGGTTTTTACGTTTTACTGTCATACTATCATTTTCTTCTTGTATTCTTTGAATATCAAGCTGATTCAGATATGATAGTTGCTTTTCCATCTATCATGTTTATCTATCATACCATCATGTTCCCCTTTTGTTAAAGTATTATTGCTTGAAATACAGCTAAATAAAGATATCTCTCCGTTGAATGCGCATAGTACCTTGGAGAAACTTCCGGAAGATACGGAAAAAGATGAATGAACTGCTTATATAAACACGACGACACCCGGATGTAGGCGATCCCTGCATCCGGGTGTTCGTTTAGGGTAGATCCGGGTGTAGCGGGAGGGAACATCCGGGTGTAGCCGAATTTATGTCGTTATCTTTGGAAGAAAAGACTATGGGTTTGTGAGAAATATCCCGTTGCTTTTCTTCTTATTTTCCCAGACGGTGTTCGATGTCTTCCACCAAACTGCTGGCTCCTATGCGGAACAGGTCTTTATTCAACCAATCGTTTCCTAATACTTCCTTGACGATGGTATAGTAGCGGACAGCCTCTTCTGCCGTGCGGACACCGCCTGCAACTTTAATACCGACACGTTTTCCCGTGATGGAATGGTACTTTTTCAAGACTTGGCACATCGTGTAAACGGCTTCCGGAGTGGCTCCCGGATAACCTTTCCCTGTCGATGTCTTGATGAAGTCCGCACCGGAATAGACTGCGAGGACAGCCGCCTTCTGAATGCTTTCGGGAGTCTGGAGAGCACCTGTCTCAAGGATGACCTTCAGTTTGGCATCACGGCAGCTTTCTTTGATCTCTTGAATTTCTTCGCTAAGTTCGTCATAATTTTCTTCGAGGAAATAGCCTAAGTTCATGACAACGTCGATTTCATCGGCTCCCTGCATGACGGCCATCGCTGTCTCGGCAATCTTTATTTCCATGAAGGTCTGCGAGGAAGGGAAACCGCCTGCTACGGACGCAATCTTTACCTCCTGTGCGGAGAGGGCCTCTTTTACCGTCTCAACAAACAGGGGATAGGTGCAGATGGCGGCAACGTTGGGTACGTCGGGGCGGGTTCCTTCGAAATCGTTCACCTTGTCGACCAGTTTCCAGATGCTCTCTTTCGTGTCGATACTGGTGAGGGAAGTCAGGTCGATGAAACCGTGAATCTGCTTCAAAACGTCGGGAGTGAAGTTGTCGTTCCCATGTTTTCCGAGCAGTGTCTTTACCCGTCCGGTCACTTCTTCCGTTGTGCCGGCCGCCTCGAATTTGGCGAATGCTTGCTGGTATTTATTGGTGTGGAGATGTTCGGTGTCTTCATCATGATGGTGATGTCCGCATCCACATTCGTGATCGTGTTCGTGTACCATAATCTTATAGTTTTTTATTGTTTATATGTCGTTCTTTATCCCGGTTCGTTTTCTTTTGCAGGTTCTTTTCGAAAGCAGCCGTCAGGTCGACGCCTGTCTGGTTGGCAAGGCAAAGCAATACCCATAGGACATCGGCCATTTCATCGCCTAAATCGCGGTGTTTCTCGCTCTCCTTGAAAGATTGTTCACCATATGTGCGGGCCATGATGCGGGCCAGTTCGCCGACTTCTTCGGTCAGAATGGTCATATTCGTCAGTTCGTTGAAGTAGCGGACGCCATACGTTTTGATCCAGCTGTCCACCTGCTCCTGTGCCTGTTTAAGCGTAATTTCTGCCATATCTTTTCATTCTTTGTTTTGTGAGTCGATCCAGATCGTGACAGGCCCATCGTTCACCAGTTCCACTTTCATGTCGGCGCCGAACGTGCCGGTCTGCACTTCCTTTCCGATCTGCAAGCCCATCTCGGCGCAAAAAGCCTCGTACATTGGAATGGCTATGTCCGGTTTGGAGGCATGGATATAGGAAGGGCGGTTTCCCTTCTTTGTGGAGGCGTGCAGGGTAAACTGGCTGACCACCATCACTTCGCCTTCCGTTTCGACGACAGAACGGTTCATAACGCCGTTTTCATCGTCAAAGATGCGCAGGTTGGCAATCTTCTTGCACAACCATTCGATATCTTCCTGCGTGTCGCGGTCTTCAATACCGACCAGTACGAGCAGACCTTTCCCGATTTTGGATTTCAGCTGTCCGTCTATGGTTACGGAGGCATGCTGTACCCGTTGTATCAATGTTCTCATATCTTTATTTTAAACCATTTAATAATGCTTTTGTTTTGGCTTCTCCGATTACCTCTTTCAGTTCGTCGAAGCCGGCTTCACGTATTCGTTTTACGCTCTTAAAATGACGTAAAAGTAATACTTTTGTCTTTTCTCCGATCCCTTTTATCGTATCCAATTCGGATTTTGTCTGGCTTTTGCTGCGCTTATCCTTATGGAAAGTGATGGCGAAACGATGCACCTCGTCCTGTATTTGCGTGAAGAATTTGAACATGAAACTTTGTATCGGCATGCCGATCGTTTCGGGAGGGAAGCCGAACAGGAGTTCCGAAGTCCGGTGTTTCCCGTCTTTTGCCAACCCGGCTATCGGAATGTCCAAGTGCAGTTCGTCCTGGATCACTTCGCGTACGACTTCCATTTGCCCCTTTCCACCGTCGGTGATGATCAGGTCGGGCAGGGGAGTCTCTTCGACGATGGCACGCTGGTAGCGGCGACGTACGACCTCTTTCATGGAGGCATAGTCGTCCGGGCCGACAACCGTTTTGATGTTGTATTTCCGGTAATCTTTTTTCGATGGTTTCGCCATTTTGAAGACGACACACGCAGCTACCGCGTCGCTTCCCTGTATATTGGAATTGTCGAAACACTCGATATGAGCCGGTAATTTGGGGAGATGGAGCGTCTCCTGTATCTCTTTTAAAAGACGTGTGCTGCGTTGCTCCGGGTTCAGTTTCTCCGCCTGTTTCAGCTTGTCGACCTTATACTGCTTCACGTTCATTTCCGATAATTCCACCAGCTTCTTTTTATCTCCGCGCTGCGGAACGGTGATCGAAACGTTTTCCAGTTCTATATCCAACGGAAAAGGAACGATGATTTCGCGTGCAGTGCTTTTAAAGCGGTTGCGCATTTCGATGATCCCCAAGCTGAGCAACTCCTCTTTCGACTCGTCCAAACGCTTTTTATATTCGAATGTATAGGCTTGCACGATCGCTCCGTTGCCGATATGCAGGTAATTGATGTAGGCGGAATTCTCGTTTTCGGCCAGTGAGAATACGTCTATATTGTGGAGCATCGGGGTGACCACTGTCGATTTGGAGCGGTAATTCTCGATGACTTCATACTTTTCTTTGATCTTCTGTGCTTCTTCGAACCGCAATTCTCCTGCCAGTTTCTGCATCTCTTCATACAGATGTTTGCTTATTTGCGAGATATTCCCGCGTAGGATTTCCTTTATTTCGGAAATGTTTTGCTGGTATTCCTCCAATGTCTGCAATCCTTCACAAGGCCCTTTGCAGTGCTTGATATGGTATTCGAGGCATACCTTATACCGGCCTTTCGCAATGGATTCGGGAGTAAGAGGATATTTGCAGGTACGTAGCGGATACAGTTCTTTCAGCATTTGCAGCATGACCTTTGCCGTATAGATGGAAGGGTAGGGACCGTAATAGCGCGAACCGTCCCGTACGATATTCCGGGTTTGGAATACGCGCGGGAAATATTCGTTCTTGACAACGATGGACGGATAGGTTTTGTCGTCTTTCAGCAACACGTTGTACCGAGGACGATATTGCTTGATCAGGTTATTCTCCAAAAGAAGTGCATCCTCTTCCGTGTCGACAACAAAATATTTGATGTCTCGTATCTGCTTGACCAGGACACGTGTTTTGTTGCTGTCGTGTTCTTTGTTGAAATAGGAGGAAACGCGACGCTTCAGGTTCTTTGCTTTGCCTACATAGATGATCGTTCCCTTCTCGTCAAAGTATTGGTAGCAGCCTGGCGATTCCGGTATGACGGAAAGGATGTTTTTTATATGTTCCTCGGTTGTGCTCATTTCTTTTGCATCTGTTTCTATCCTATTTTCAGTCTTTTACGCTATTGTTGTTAAAGTAAATGTTTCACGTGGAACATTCCACGTTTAGCGTCCCAGCATCACCAGGAGGATATTGATGTCGCTTGGGGAGATACCCGGAATACGGCTTGCCTGGGCTATCGTGTCTGGGTCTATCCGTGTCAGTTTCTGGCGGGCTTCCGTAGACAAAGACTGGATCGCATTGTAGTCAAACTTGCCTTTGATATGGATATTTTCCAGGCGGTTTATCTTGTCGGCGATGATCTGCTCGCGGCGGATGTAGCCGCTATACTTGATTAATATTTCTGCCGCTTCGATGATCTCTTCTTTTCGTGAAACAGGGACCTTGTCCAGCTCTGTCCGGAATGCCGGGACCAGTTCCGCGATATTCTCCAAGGTGATCTGAGGACGTGGAATCAGTTCGATCAACTTGCATCCGTGTGCGAGCGGGGTAGTGCCCAACGCCTCCAGACCACTGTTTATATATTGCGGTTTGATGGAGTAGTTTTCTGCGAAAGAAATAATCGCATCCCGGCTTGCCTTTTTCTCTTTCAACAAATCGTAGCGGTCCTGCTTTGCCAAACCGAGATGATACGACTTTTCCGTCAAACGCATGTCCGCATCATCCTGGCGGAGCAGAATGCGATATTCTGCACGTGAGGTAAACATACGGTAGGGTTCGTCTACGCCTTTTGTGACAAGATCGTCGATCAGTACGCCGATGTAGGCTTCGTCGCGTCCTAAAACGAACGGATCTCCGCCGTGGCAATTGATATGTGCGTTTATGCCGGCTACCAATCCTTGTCCGCCGGCTTCCTCATATCCGGTCGTCCCGTTGATCTGTCCGGCAAAGAAGAGGTTGCGGATTAGTTTTGTTTCCAAATTATGGTGGAGCTGCGTCGGATCGAAGAAATCATATTCAATAGCATATCCCGGACGATAGATCTGTATGTCCCGGAATGCCGGTATCTGTTGCAAGGCACGTAGCTGGATATCCAACGGAAGGGAGGAGGAGAAGCCGTTCAGGTAGTATTCCTGTGTCGTTTCACCTTCCGGTTCCAGGAATAGTTGGTGTTGTGGCTTGTCCGCAAACGTTACGATTTTTGTCTCGATGCTCGGACAGTAACGTGGGCCGATGCTTTGGATTTGTCCGTTATACAACGGGGAGTCGGGGAGACCTTCGCGCAGGACTGCATGACAGGCTTCGTTGGTGAACGTTGTCCAACAGCTAAGTTGTTTCAAAACGCGGTGCGAAGTGTCCATATAAGAGAACTTATGGAAGTCGTTTTCTCCGGGCTGTTCCGCCATTTCATCGAAGTGCACGCTGCGTGCATCGATACGCACAGGTGTTCCGGTCTTCATCCGTTCGGATTTGATGCCTAATGAGACCAGTTGTTCGGTCAGTCCGGTTGCCGCCGGCTCGGCTATGCGGCCGCCTCTGATTTGTGTCCGGCCGATATGCATGAGCCCGTTCAGGAAAGTCCCGTTTGTCAGAACCACGCTTTTCGCATGGAACTCGACTCCCATATAAGTCTTTACGCCGCATACGGTATTTCCGTCGAGCAACAGTTCGCGTACGGTATCCTGCCAGATGTACAGGTTCGGAAGGTTTTCCAGTATTCCCCGCCAACATTCGATGAAACGGGCGCGGTCGCTCTGGGAGCGCGGACTCCACATGGCCGGTCCCTTGCTTTGGTTCAGCATACGGAATTGGATGGCTGTCCGGTCCGTCACAATTCCCATATATCCGCCTAAGGCATCGATTTCACGGACGATCTGTCCTTTGGCGATACCTCCGACTGCCGGATTGCAACTCATCTGTGCAATCTTGTTCATATCCATTGTAATGAGAAGCGTCTTTGAACCCATATTGGCGGCTGCCGCTGCGGCTTCACAGCCTGCATGGCCGGCACCTACCACGATCACATCGTAATTGAAAGTCATTGTCCTAATTGTCTTTGTTTCTTTTGCAAAGATAATAGTTTGTACGGGATTTTTGTTATATTTGTGAGTCTTGGAATATCTAAGTAATACTAAAGGAATAAGAGTATGGAAACCCGGATATCTTCTTCTTCGATGGACAATGCCAATAAAATAAAAACGTCTGTCATGCTTCTGCTTTTATATGGTATCTGTATATTTCCGGCTTGGGATGGCAATCTGTCTGTTTTGTTAGGTTTGTTTGCCGTCAGTTCGATCCTTTGTATGCTTACTCGAGGATTTATGCCAAACCGTTTTATTGTGGATGGAGAAAAACTGGTGATAGATGCGTATTTTCGGAAGACGTATATAAACATAGAGGAAATCCTTTCGGCTCGCGAGGTCGACCGGCTGGATTTAGGAATAATGATCCGTTCATTTGGTGTCGGTTGGTTGTTTGGTGATCTCGGATATTTTTCTTCTACTGCTATCGGACGTGTAAAAGTTTTTGCCCGGCGTTCTGATAACCGTATTCTGATTACGACTTCCCGCCGTGGTAACTTTATCATTGCACCCGATGATCCTGAATTTATCCATTATCTGAACCATGCGATGCTTTGAAGATAGGATAGGAGAAACAATACGATCTTGTCGTAACAGCCTGTGCAACGTTTGACTGGTTTTGAGCATCTTATATTTATGATTATAAGTCTAAAAGAAATGATATGAAAAAGTATGTACTTTTGTTAGGGCTGTTGATACAAGCTGTGTCGGTTTTGGCCCAGGAGACGTCTGTCGGGAAGTCGATATTCTCCGTTCATGCAGGGCCTTCCTGGTATTTGGGGAAAATGATCGGGATCACGAACAACTCCGATGCTTATCGGAATGATTTGCGGAATGGGATCGCCTGGGATGCCAATTATTATTTCTTAGGAGACAAATATATCTTCGGTTCGTTTAAACTCGCTCCCGGACTTATCTATCAGGGTGGGCGTTATAAAAACACTCATGACGAAAGTTCCGACAAGATCCTGATGCATTATTTCGCGCCTCAGCTTGCCTTGTTTATGGTGAAGCAGAAATACAATCTGTCTTTATCGACTGGGGTGGGATATCAGCATTATAAAGATAAAAGTTTTGTGTACGGCAAGCCGCGGGATGTGTCAATGAATAAACTGGCCTATAATCTGTCGGCGGGAGGCGAGTATCGTCTTTCTCCGCTGGTGGGGATTTCTGCAAAATTGAATTGGATCGTTACCTCCTCTGAGAGCTATTCGGTCAGGTATCACGGTCAGAAATGGCAGGTCGAATCTCCTGAATTGAGTGGTGGCGGAGGATGTTTCTCCCAATTATCCTTATTGTTCGGTATGAATTTACACTTTTAATCAGATACGGTTATGAGACATCTGTTATTTATCTGTTTGTTGCTGTTTTGTGTGGCCTGTGAAGAGAACGAATCGGTCGATCCGACGATCATGCCCGAAGCTACTACGACCGGGGCGAATACATTTGGTTGCTTGGTTGACGGCTGGGTGTATACAAGCGGCCGGTGGGGGATGCCTTCTGCGGAATATTTGGAGCGGGAAGAGGGTTCCAGCGTGACGGTTTCGGCGCAGGTCGGTCTCGGTTCGTATATCCGTTTTACGATTGCCGATCCCAAGGAGGGAGAAACGCTTCCTTATGTGAATCTCTCTTTTGAAAATCAAAATATGGAAGATGGCAAGGTCTACATCTCCCGTATGTCGGACGGCGTGTTCAGCGGCACTTTCGAGGGAGGACGCATTACGGAAGGCCGTTTCGATTTGAAATATAAGGAATGAGCAGTTATTTAGATGGCTTGGTTTATAATTGTTTTAATACTTCCATCACATAGTTTCGCCGTTGGCGGGAAATGCTGACCGAGGCTCCGTCCTTCATGCGTATATATCCACCGTCGCTCTTGATGAAACTTTTGATTTCATCCAGGTTGATCAGATGTGATTGGTGTACGCGCAGAAAGTTATGGGGCGTT
>ERZ791919.2316-NODE-2316-length-13861-cov-8.797697_pt1 | contig 13861 bp, 9 predicted proteins | sample MGYA00510137_ERZ791919 | MGnify/ENA primary metagenome ERZ791919 (study PRJEB30046, sample SAMN00792059) | human gut metagenome | study: EMG produced TPA metagenomics assembly of the A metagenome-wide association study of gut microbiota in type 2...
CTCCGGGTCACGAAACAGCTTTTCGTAGTGTCGGAGCTGCTTGTCGGTCAGGCTGCAAAATTTCTCCCCGGAAAAACCGCAAATAAAGAAATTGCCCGCGATAATATCATAATCCTCAAGGGAACGGTTCAGCGGCAGACCATCCACTTTGCCCGAATCGTTGCAGATAAGCGCCACATCGTCCTTTGACCATGGGTATACGGCTTGCATATCCCCACCGACAAGCTGCTGAAGAGTGCGCAGCTTATTCATAGCGAACCGTTTTTCCGGATGCTTGCCCGGCTGAACATACAGAATACGGATTTTGTTCTCGTTTATCAGGTAGAAAACTCCTTTTTGATAAAAAAATACCGCTGTATCGGGTGATACAGCGGGGGTGACAAAGAATTTGGGGAATTGTACCGTAATCTCCTATGATATATATCAAAATGCTCATTTTTGAATAGTTGTATTCACTGATAATGCGCTGACAATTGATATAGTCCCCTTAGAGTAGACATCTAAAAAAGCAAAAATTTTCAAGTCTACACTAAGGGGGCTTTATTATGTCAAGAAGAAGGAACAAGTACTACGACAGGAAACTAAAGCTGCAAGCAGTGCAAGATTATCTTGGAGGCGGTGGCAGTTTACGGACTATTTGCAAAAAACACGGGATTAAAGACAAAAAGCAGCTGCGGAACTGGATAAAGTGGTATAATGGTCATAAAGAAATCAAGGAGAGGCGAGCAGCCGGAACGGAGATTTATATGACCAAGGGCAGAAAGACAACAGAAAAGGTCCGCGCGAACTCCCGTTTTTCCTCTGCGCTGGCATTTTTGAGCAGCATTATGCTTCATTGCTCTGTGGTTGCTGCGTTGCTTCCGTAATAAATCCCGGCATTCCGATGCCGATTGGATTTTCTGGTGGATGGCGTGTAAGAAAAAGTGTTTGGGGGTGTCATTTTGTGGAGACACCCTGTTCAATCGCCAGAGTTATTTCATCGACTTCTTTTTTTCCAAGAGGGTACAAGGTCCCAAAAACCAGCCCGGCAGCAGCGCACAGAATCAGCGGAAGCATGATGGAACAGAAGATGATGCCGCCTTCGACGCTCTGCGGTTGTTGCGCTGCTCCTCCAATAAATCCTGTTGCCGCCAACATATATCCAGGGATTGCCCCCGCAACGCCTTGGGCGGCTTTGGAGACAAAAGAGGACAGGGATGCGACGGCGGCTTCGGCTCGTTTGCCGGTTTTATATTGCACATACATCGTGTTGTCGGCCTGAATGCCGTAGGCAAGGGGTCCGATAAAACCCCCACCGATCCCGGCGAAAACAGCGCCCAAATAGATCAGCAGCAGAGACCGGACATCTATAAACCGGATCAGTGACCCACCTACGGCAACGATGATCCCCGCGAGAAAAACGTTTTTCTTTCCGACTTTGTTTGCCAAAACAGGTGCCACAGCCATGCCGAGCAGAGTAATCACAAGGGAAACAACCGAAACACCTGACATCAGTTTGAGATCCTTCATAATATAAGTGTAGAAAAAGGTGCCGGTGCCACTGCTAAGGGAGGTGCCGACCGTGGATAGCAGAATCGTGAGGAAGTGCGTCCAGACTGGCTTGAAGCGAAGGAACTGAAACAATTCCCGCAGGCTATACCGTTCGTCGTCGGTGCCTTTGGGCGTTATCCATTCATGTGTTGCAGCTTGCCTCCAAAGTTTAGCAAAACAAATGATTTTATGCTGTTCTCCCGTACAAACGAGAAACAGCCGATCAGATCGTCCAACGGGATCATGCGGCAAAATCCCCCCCCAAAAAATCCGGGATTCTGATACCGATTGGATTTTTGGGAGGGATGCAGGAAAAAGTGCTTCTCAGCCGCAAGTGATTGACGTAGAGATGACTTAGTACCGATTGATCATCTGTGCTTCCGCTTCCTCGCGGGTGATCTCACCATTGTTGCACTTGGACATGAGCTGAACATCATGGTCGTTGAGTTTGTACAGGTGCAGGATGAGCAGCGTGCAGATTCCCCCAATGATGCTGCCAAGGCAGCTGAAGGTCCACAATTTATCGGCAAATCCTGCCGCCTGAATGACGCCCTCACCTTCTTTGAAACCGATCAGAGTCAGGGCAAAAACGCTGGCGGCGGTTGCGATCGCACCGTTCAGTTTGGTAAAGAACGTCTGCGCCGCAAAAGTAACGCCACGCATTTTCAGTCCGGTTTTGTACTGCCCGTACTCATAACAATCGGGGGTGAATTGGTATTGCAGGATCGCGGCGATGCCCAGCGGAAATCCACCCAGTGCGTTTAGGATCACATAGACCATCATGTTCTCATATCCGGCTATGTAGCGAACGATGCCCAAAATCAAAGCAAACATATAGGAGAAATAGAAAATTTTGAATTTGTCATATTTCTTGCATAGTTGTACAGCAATCGCCGCACCGATCAGTGTCGGAACGATCACCGCCATCGAGACAAAGGAAGCAATTTCTTCGCCGCCGAGGCAATACCGGGCAATGTATAACCCCCAGGTGGCACCAACATTGAGCAGACTGCTGATAAGAGGAGCAGCAAAGAAAATCAACAGGTATTTATTGGAACGCAGGCATTCGACCATATCGCGCAGCGTATAGTTTTCCTCGGCTCCTCCATCCCGTGCTTTTTCTCTTTCGATCACGCGCTCTTTTGCAAACAGACACATCGGGATCATCATGGCAGCGGACAAAATGGACAACACGATCACAGTCGTAGCCCAGCCGCCCAAACTCTGCCGGACCAGTGGCAAAAGGATGCCGGTCACAATGCCGGCAAAAATTGCAAAAATTCTTCCGATGCTGTTCAGGGACACGCGCTCTTTCTGGTCAAGCGTCATTGTAGTGACAATGCCAAAAATCGGCACATCGCAAAGCGTATAGGCCGTATCCCACAGCATATAGGCAAGGGTCGCCCAGATGAGCTTGGCCACCAACGGGATGCCCGTAGGGATCACGAAAAGAAGAATGGTAGAGACCGGGATCGCGATGACAGAAATTCGGAGCCAGGGGAGAAATTTTCCTTTCTTAAAATGCACCTTATCCATGATCATGCCGAAGATGGGATCGTTGATGGCATCCCATACTTTTGTGATCAGTGCCACGACCGCAACCAAAGCCGCCGTGATGCCGACATCCGTGAAATAAGTGGTCATGTATCCAATCAGGCCGTAGAATACGTTCTGGCCCATAAAATACATACCGTAGCTGAATTTTTCCTTTTTGGTAACAGCGTTTTCCATTATGTTATCCTTCCTTTCCGTGTGTTGGAAAATGGGGCGTTCCATCGCGGTGCCGCCCGCTGATCTGACGTTTTTGCCCGGAATTACTGCTTTACATCGCAATCAAACGTATAGGGACCACTTCCGATCTTGTACGAACTTCCGTCTGGCAGGTTTACCACTGCCGTAGTGTTGCAGGGGATATCCACTTCTATATCTTCATGGTCTGTATTGACTGTTTGCTTTAAGTCTTGTAAGCTCCATAATGGTCTCCTGCGCTTGTAGAAATTAGCGTTCCTTCGTCGGGAACGTGTTCCTGAAACGTTCAAAATTCTTCCAGCAATACGTTGAGACGTTGTGCTTGCTCCGCGCTCACCCCGCCCGCGAAAGCTTCTGCGGCCTGCCGCAGCGTAAGCCCATACGCAAGATCCGGGATCATATCCACCTCCATCATATTGGAAAGGAACGCCCTGATCGCCGGCTCACCCAACAAGTCTTCCAGCGTGGAGTCTACGCTGTAGCTTTTTTTCAAGGGGCTTGCGGCCTTGTAGGTGACCGTATATTGCCCGGCCTTTACGCAGCAGATTCCGTTTTCCACCGTTTCAAACAAAGGGTTATCCGTATCGTGGTATACGGAGTCTGGCGCATACGGAAGGATTACCTGCGCCTTTGCACCGAACGGAACGGTGACGGTGACTGTGATTTGGTCGCCGTTTTCGATCTGCCACCCACAGCGATAGCACCCGCTGGCCGAATCGTAAACCGCGCTTGCCGAGCCCAACTTGTGATCCACCTTGGGGCTGATGCGCATCATCTTGCCGCCCGGGCCTTGCTCCGTCACATCGATCCCGGCTACATGGCGGAAGATCCACTCCAATACAGCGCCATAGGAATAATGATTCAGGCTGTTCATCCCGGTGCTGGAAATGTGACCGTTTTCATCCAGCGAGTTCCAGCGCTCCCACACCGTTGTGGCCCCCAACTTTACTTCGTGGAGCCAGCCCGGGTACTCCTCGTTCAGGAGCAGCCGATAAGCCAAATCCGTCATGCCATGCTCGGTCAGGACGTTACACAGCAGCGGGGTCCCCACAAAGCCGGTGTTCAGCTTATTTTTGTTGTCCCGAAGGAGTTTTCGGAGCATCTGCTCCGTCAGACGTTCATTGTCCGACAAATGGTATTTCAGTGCAAGGACGAGCCCTGTCTGCGTTTTCACGGCACATCTGCCGGTAGCGGTAAAATATTCTTCCTTCACCACCTGCCACTGGCGGTCGGCGATGGCCTGGTAGTTCTGTCTTGTTTCTTCCAGACCGAGAACTGCGGCCGCTTTGGCAACGATCTGGGCACTTGCCGCATAGTAGATGTCAGCGATGTAGGCTTCGTCCGTCGCCCCGTAAACGCTGTTTGCAACGGCCCCGGCACGGTCAAGCGCCAGCCAGTCTCCGTAATGAAAAACCTGTCTCCATCCATGGTGATCGCCGTCAATCTTGCGGATATAATCGACCCATGCTTTCATGCTCTCGATCTGGTTTTCAAGGATCGTTTTGTCACCGCTGAACAAATATACATTCCACGGAATGATACACGCAGCATCGCCCCATGCGCAGGAACACTTGCTCGGCCCGAATGTGGGGACGACCTCGGGGACCATACCGCCAGCCAAGAGCTGTTCCTGATACAGATCGTATAAATATTTCCGATAGAAGGCAAACGAATCGGCCAGATAGCTTGCCGTTGCGGAAAAGACCTGCGTATCGCCGGTCCAGCCCATTCGCTCATCGCGTTGCGGGCAATCGGTTGGCACATCGAGAAAGTTTCCCCTCATGCCCCATTCTACATTAGAGATCAGTTGATTTACCAGCGCATTGCCCGTTTTCACGTTGCCGATGCTCTCGTAATCGCTGTGCAGCACGATGGCTGTAAAATCCTCGCATGACAGGTTGGAAACACCGCTGACCTTTACATAACGGTAGCCGTAGTATGTAAAATGGGGAACAATGGTTTTTTCTTTTCCATCTGAGACATAGATATATTCCGAAAGTGCCGTTCTCAGGTTTTCGTTATAGAAACACCCATCTTGAAGCACCTCGCCGGTTTGAATGCGAATCGTTGTCCCCGCCGGTTCCCGCACACGCAGTTGGAAAATTCCTGTGATTTCCTGCCCCAAATCGAATACTTCTTCACCGCGCGGCGTATGGATCAACGCCACCGGCTTCCGCAGCATTTGTGCCTTGACCGGGATAGACAGCCGTTCCATAAGCCGCCCCTTCGGTGCCTGTGCGATCCGTGCGCAGCATTCCGGGGTAGGCGGCAAGGTATCATCCCGCCGTTCGCCGTCATAAATGTTGGAGAACCACAGGTTGCTTCGTTTTACCGACCAAGTCTCATCGGTGCCGACCACCTCGTTTGTGCCATCTTGGTACGCAATGTGAATCTCCGCGATCAGCTTCCATTCACTTCCATAGTATTCTTTCCGCTCAGGATCGCTGAATCCGAACCGACCTTTGTACCAGCCGTTTCCCAGCAGGATCGACAGCATACCACCTTCTGATACCTGCTCCGTAACATCATAAGTCTGGTACTGAATCCACTGTGCATAATTGTTACAGTACGGCGTTAAATACTCGTCGCCGATTTTGCTCGATACTTTGCTGGTTTCCCCCAGAAAATATGCTTCGTACAATCCCAGACCGCAAATATACAGCCTTGCGCGTGCAACTGCCCGGGTCGGGCTGATCCGCTTGGAAAAAATCGGATGACGTTGCTGGCTGCTGTCACAGGTGATCCATTGGGCTGTCCATGGCTCCTCCATTTTGGCGGTCTCAAAAAACTGCACGTCGGACTCGATCGTTTCTGCGGCATCCGTTGCCACAAGGACTTTCCAGTAATATCTTGTGCAGGGTTGTGGATCAAATTCTACCCTTGCGGCGCGGCTGTCAAGTGCGGCCTCTCCCGTATCGAAGCAAAGCGTGGTAAAGGTCGGCTCTTTGCTGATCATGATCCTTGCGTGGCGCTGTTCCTGCCCTTTGCACCCTTTTACCTTCCACGAAAACACCAGCGGCTTCAGAGCATAGCCTACAGGGTTTGTGATGTGATTGGTTTTTGCAGCATAAATCTCGCCCATACGGTTTTCCTCGCTTCTCTGTTATCTGTGCGCTTCCCAAAAGACAACTGCTTCCTGAAGCCAGTTTTTCACTTTGGTTTCTGACCCAATGCCAAAGCCATGCCCCAGACCGTCAATGATTTTGACGCTCACATTTTCTCTGCCCAGTGTTTTTTCCAACGCCGGAAGCTGTGCTTCTACGTTGGCAAAGCCGAACTCATCCTGACGCCCTGCGATGGAAAACACGGCCAAACCTTGATCCTCCGGGAGTGCTTTGATATTCCAATCCAGTCCGTACATAGGAAAAATCGCCTTCGGCCTTGGCAGGTGATGATTGTGGCAGCAATCGGCATAGCTTGCAAAAGAATAGGCTGTCGTCATAAGTCCCCCGGCCGAGAACCCGAAGATGGCATAATCATCCATACAGATTGCAAGTTCCTTTTGATGGTTCGTCAGATAACGGATCGCCTGTGTCAGTTCCTTAGCAGCTGCCTGCCCCTGCTTCAACGGCTCTGTTTCGCCCAGTTGCTTGCCGATCGGATAGCTGAGGACAAAGACGGAATATCCCATTTTATGCAGTTCCATCGCGATGGGGTATCCCTCGCAATCCGTCACATTAGAAATGAAACCGCCCCCGGGAACCACAATGGCAAATGGCTTGCCCGGCTGCCCGTAGTAAAACATTCCCGTCAGATGGCTTCGATCGGGATGGTCCTTCATGGCTTCCTGCGGGTACAGGCCGGACACCAATTTGGCTTGTCCCTTCTCCACAAGGCCCGTCAGATAATTGAACGCATCCAGCGCGGTGTCGGTCTGTTCCGCACGGCCCTGTGCCTGCATGAAATCCTTGTACTTTGCAGGGGCAATGGCTTTTAGCGCGTTATCCTCCAGATTGAAGAACATATGATAAAAGCCGCCAAAGATTGGATGCTGCATAAAAAAACCGACCTTGTCCTCCTTGGTTGCCGGTCGGAAGTGGCCGCTTCCATCATAATAACAGCTTTCCTTTATCTTGGGGAAGCCGCATAAGCCGAAAAGTGCCGGCAGAAACACCGCCTTTTTTTGATACACATACCAAATCGCGCCTGCCACACAGAACAAAAGAGCGGCCAATGCCCCACAAACGATTTTCATACCCGTTTCGTCCTCCCTTTTACGAATATCTTACGGGAAATCTGCTTTACCCCAACGGAAACCAAAGAGCGTGCCGTCCATGGTCAGTCATCGGTTTTGATGCCGACTTTTTTACGCTGTTGGGTTGGTTCTCGCCATTATTATAGCACGCTCCACGTGCTGCCACCACACGGAAACAACTAATCCTGTATGATTTCAACGGCTTTCTCCGCAGTTCCGGGAAAGCGGAGTACATCCCGCAAGGGAACACCAACGGCTTGTATCCGGGTAGGCGTGGAACTGCGCCGCACGATCGGGAGAGGAACGTCCATTTCATATAGATTTCGTCTATAACGTATAGAGCCTGCCTATCTCAAACTGTATAATAAAGTAAGGGAACGAAACGGAGACGACCATCATATAAAGTCGCTTCCCGCCCCAAACAGCAAGGACGTTTACAGGAGGTTGCTTATGAACAAACAATTCGAGCCCTTGTTTACTCCGTACGATGCGTGGCTCTGGGCGCACCCGCCGGTGTATGCCATAGCAAACGGTGGTCTTGGTGCGATCCGCGCCAAGACCACCGTTTTTATAGTTTCAAAATGCAACAGGAGGCACCCATTTCGGGTGCCTCCTGTTGTGTCAAGAAGGAAAACGCGGCCCTTTATTGGCCCAGATAATCGTACAGGTACGCCTCCATCTTGGGGGTCCACCAGTTCAGGTAGCCAGCCTGCGTGGGATGGATGCCGTCGAACATATAGAGCTTGTAATCTTCCTCAGAAACTTGATTCATCTCGGCATCATTCCACAGGTCGATGACCCCGATCTCATACTTTTCCTGCAACTTCAGCAGCTGCTCCACCATCTTGCCGTAGGCGGGGCTGTCGTACTGGGTGCCCGTATAGAACACCACCGGGCAATGCCATGTGGTGTCGGCATATACGATGATGTATTCGAGCGCGCCAAGGACGGTTTTGGTGTCAAAGTCCTCCAAATTGCGGGAACTGCTGATTTCCCCCAGCGGGATCGCGTTGCTTGCATCGTTGGTGGAAAGCTGGCAGATGAACGCATCAAACTGTGCGTTGGGGTCGATATTGTGCAGCATCCGCTGGATGTAGGAGGTCTTGTCGTTGTCGGCCAATGTGGTGCCGCCGACAGCCTCTTTGACATAGGTGCAGTTGTTGCGAACGGCAATGTACTCCGCAAAGGAGGTTTCCAGCGAGGCAGCCCCCTCGGTCACCGAGGACCCCAAAAAGCACAGGTTCATACCGCTCAACGGGCTGTTCTCCACCGGCGCCACGTTTTCGGGGCGGTAGATCTCGGCGTTGCCGGGCAAGCCTTTGAGGTACATCGTGTTCAGGAAGCGGAACGGCCCATGGCCCAAAAGACCTTGCAGAGCACCATAAGCCAGCGCTAATAGCAGAACCAGGATCAGAGCAATGATCAAAAGGACTTTTCCTACTTTTTTCATACAAACTATCTTCTTTCTTCACTTGAGTTTCCGGATGTCCCGCGCCGTGTAACAGGGGATCACGAGAGAACTTCAGATACAAAGCCCTTTACTGCGCCAGCAGCAGGTTCATCTGCTGGATCAGCAGCTCGACCTGATCACCGGGGATCACGCTGACCAGAGATTTCAGCGGCATTTCCATGATCATCTTTTTCATCATGTTCATCGACCCTTCATCCAACCCGTCGGTACCGGCGCTTTGCGCAAGCGGGGCCAACAACTGCATGATGGTCGGCGCGGTCTTGGGGCAGGTCAGCAACTCGCCTAGTGTGGTGGTCAGTGTTACGACAAAGGGGAGTTGTTTTTCGGTGGTAAAGGACAACTCGGCCGTCAGGCGGATGTCGTCGCTGGCGCGACCCACCATGACCTCATACACACCGCTGGGGGCAAACCAGTCGTGCAGGCGTTCCTCATAGTAGCTCAAGTCGCGTGCCGCCAGCGTCAGGGTCACCGTCTTGCACTCGCCCGGTTCCAGCAGTACCTTGGCAAAGCCGCGCAGCTCTTTGCTGGGACGCTCCGGTGTGCCGTTTTTGTCGCGGATGTAAAGCTGGACGACCTCGCGCCCGGCCACCTTGCCGGTGTTGGTCACATCCACACTGACGGTGACAGTCTGGCCATCCTGCAATGCGGGCGCGGAAAGCTGCAAATTGCTGTAAGCGAACTCGGTGTAGGACAAGCCGTGACCGAACGCAAAGCGGACAGGGACCCGCTTGGTATCGTAGTAGCGGTAGCCGACAAAGACATCCTCGCCATAGGCAACACGCTCGTCATTGCCCGGAAAGTGCAAATAGCTGGGGTTGTCCTGCAAACGGAGCGGGAAGGTCTCAGCCAGATGTCCGCCGGGGTTGGTCTCGCCGTACAGCAGTTGGTCGGCGGCCTCACCGACGCCCTCGCCGCCGAGATACAGTTCCAGAATGGCCGAGACGCGGTCGGCCCACGGCAGCTCGACCGCGCTGCCGTTGTGCAGGACCACGACCACATGGGGCTGGACCTTTGCGATCTCGTCGATCAGGCGATTCTGGCAGGCGGGCAGCTCCATCGAAGTGCGGTCATACCCTTCAGACTCAAACGATTCGGGCAAACCGGCAAAGACAACGGCGACATCGGCGTTTTGTGCCGCCTGAATGGCCTCGGCCAACTCTGCGTCGGTCATCTCGTCCCGCATCGCCGAGAAGCCCTTGGCGTAGCAGACGTTGCGGCCCTTTTGCTGCGCAACCTCCCACGCGGAGGTCACGCGGCTGGGATGGATGTGGCTGGAGCCGCCGCCCTGATAGCGCGGTGCCGCGGCAAACTCGCCGATGTAGGCGATCTTCTGATCCGTGCCCAGCGGCAAAACACCCTGATTGGTCAGCAGTACCGCGCACTGCGTCTCGACGGCAACGGCCTCGGCGTGGTCTTTGGCGCGGTCGAACACGGTGTCGGGGCGGCGGGCATCCACATAGGAGAACACGACCTTCAGGATGCGCTCCACCGCGCGGTCCAGTACCGCCTCGTCCAGCGAGCCGTTCTGTACGGCCGCGACGATCTTGGCATCGTTGTAACCGTTGGAGGAAGGCATCTCCAGGTCAAGACCCGCTTCCAAGCCTTTCACACGGTCATTGGCGGCACCCCAGTCACTGACGACGTACCCCTCAAAGCCCCATTGGTCCCGCAGGATGTCGGTGAGCAGCATCTTGTTTTCGGAAGCATACACGCCGTTGATCTTGTTGTAGCTGCACATCACCGTTTTGGGCTGGGCGGCCTTGACGGCTTCCTCAAAGGCGGGCAGGTAGATCTCATGCAGCGCACGCTCCGAGAGGTCCGAGGAGATGGTCAGGCGGCGGGTCTCCTGATTGTTGGCGGCAAAGTGCTTGATGGAGGTCCCCACGCCCCGGCTTTGTACGCCGCGAATGTACGCAGCGGACAGCTTACCGGCCAGATACGGGTCCTCAGAAATGTACTCGAAATTGCGGCCGCACAGCGGGCTGCGCTTGATGTTGACGGCGGGTCCCAACAGGATGCTGACATCCTCGGCCTGGCACTCGTCGCCCAAAACCTGACCCATGTGCTCCAAAAGGTCGGGGTCAAAGCTGGAACCGGTGGCGCACCCGGCCGGGAAGCAGACAGCCTCGACGCTGTCGTTCAGGCCGAGGTGGTCCGCTTCACCTGCCTGCTTGCGCAGACCGTGCGGGCCGTCGGTCACCATCACGGCCGGGATGCCCAGCCGCTCGATCCCCTGCGTGTGCCAGAAATCCGAGCCGGAGCAAAGGCTGGCTTTTTCTTCCAATGTCATTTGGCCGATCAATGCTTTCAAATCGCGCTTCATATTCTATTCTCCTTGTCTGTTATTTGGCAACGGCATTGTACCGCGCATTCCTTACTTGCTATTTTACACAGCAAGACGTATAATGACTATATGGTATAAACTATCTCAACACGATTTCAACGAAAAGGTGATTTTTTATGCGGCCCGGTATCTTTGAGGAAAAATCCAACAACCACTTGAAGGAAGTCACGGTCAAGATTCGTGAGCGTTATCGGGCGAGCACCTACGCACAGTTGGAGGAAACGGCAAGTGGAGACTCGAATCGCGTCAAGGAAAAACGCTTTCTGTCGTTCATCGCACTGGGCAACGCCGTGCTGGCCGATGAGTTTCTGGCTCGTGCTTACAACAAGCAGGAATCGTTTCGCTTTGGGGTGATGAGCACCTCGTCGATCCAGCAGGCGCGATACGCCACCGTGGCTTCGGTCACGCTGTTTTGCCGCACGGCCATCGACAACGGCTTGCCGGAGAATCTCGCCTACAGCATCAGCGATTCCTATTTGCTGCACTTAGACGAGACCGAAAGCATTGAGGAGATCCAGTTCTTATCCCTCAGCGCGTTCCGGGAATACTGCCAGGTCATGCAGGACTGGCGGCTGCAATCCTGCCGCAAGGAGATCAAGCAGTGCTGCGAGTATATCCTGATGCACATCCACGAGCCCATCAGCCTGACGGAACTGGCCGAGCTGGTCAATCTTTCTCCCAATCATCTGTCCGCACTGTTTCTTAAGGAAACCAGCTTTCGCCCCACCGAGTACATCCGCGCACAAAAACTGAACTACGCCCGCTATATTTTGGACAACTATTCTCCGACCATCGCCACGCTGGCCAATCTGTTGGCGTTCCCCAGCCCGAGCGCCTTCGCCCGGCAGTTCAAGCAGCAGTACGGCCTGACCCCTACGGAGTATCAGCGACGAAAAGAATGAACAACGTCCCGGCAGTTCAAAGGATGAACTGATATAGTTCCCTTAGAGTAGACATCTAAAGAAGCAAAAATTTTCAAGTCTACACTAAGGGGGCTTTATTATGTCAAGAAGAAGGAACAAGTACTACGACAGGAAACTAAAGCTGCAAGCAGTGCAAGATTATCTTGGAGGCGGTGGCAGTTTACGGACTATTTGCAAAAAACACGGGATTAAAGACAAAAAGCAGCTGCGGAACTGGATAAAGTGGTATAATGGTCATAAAGAAATCAAGGAGAGGCGAGCAGCCGGAACGGAGATTTATATGACCAAGGGCAGAAAGACAACAGAAAAGGAACGCGCGGAGATCGTAGCGTTTTGTATTGAACATGGCAAGAACTATCCGCTGACGATAAAGACTTATGGCGTATCGTATCAACAGATTTACGCATGGGTACGAAAGTACGAAGAAAAAGGCGTTGCAGGTCTGGTGGATGGCAGAGGCAGGAACAAGCCGGAGAGTGAAATGACCGAAGTCGAGAAACTTCGTGTGCAAAACAAGCTGCTTCAAGCACAGATCAAAGACAAGGAGATGGAGATTGCTCTGTTAAAAAAATTGAAAGAATAGGAGAGGTGGGATGTCTGAGCGGAGTAAGGCAAGAGAAGAAGCATCTTGCAGTCCGCAGTGTACATGAGGAGAAGCACTATTCGGTCAACCGATTATGCGATATTCTTAATCTTAATCGATCTTCCTATTACAAGTGGTTACGGCGAAAGGAAAGCCAAGTCGAAACAGAGAACAGACGAATCATCGAATGGGTCAAGGAATTGTATGAAGAGCAGAATGGAATCCTTGGCTATCGGCAAATGACGATAACCATTAACCGTGACAAAAATACTCAATACAATGTCAAGCGGATTCGCCGGCTGATGAGATACCTTCGCTTAAAAGTCTGTTTGCCGCAGAAAACGGGCAAGCTATATTCCGTCCACACCGGAAACAACAGCAGAAAACATTTTGAATCGTGAATTTTACGCAGACAGACCCAATGAAAACTGGCTGACCGATGTCACAGCGTTTAAGTACTATGACGGTCCCGTGATAAAGAAGCTGTATCTGAGCGCTTTTCTTGATTTGTATGACCGCAGGATCGTTGCATATAAGCCTGTTGTATTGGGCTATCTAATTTACCAGACAGTGTCTGGCAAATTGAGTTCTGCATAAAAGCTGAATATGCCTTGGGAGATCTGTCTAACTAGATTTTTGGGCTTGCATATCTTAGACATCCAATTTTCCAGTCAGTGACTGGAAAATTGAAATGGGAACCATATCAGACTGATGGAAGCAGTCTTAAAGTGTTAGCGTTCACATGAGGTCGGATAGTCATCTTATCTGGCTTTGCGTGAGCTGCTGATTTCCTTGATTGCGGCATAGTGTTTTCCACATTTTCGGCTGATCTCGTTGAAAAAATCGGACGCCACAAATTCCAGCAGCCATACCTTGGGAATCATATACTTGGGTGTCTGCAAGATGGTTTTCAGCAAGCCCTTGCTGCACCATTTCAGAATTGTGTGGCGTTGGTAGCCTGTCACCTCGCAGACTTGCGCAACGGTCAGTACATCCGGGTAATTTGCTAACTGCTGCTCGTACCATTCCTTGGCCAGCAGCCGTTCTTCGCCCGTATAGTTCAGCT
>ERZ791919.2318-NODE-2318-length-13846-cov-7.860851_pt1 | contig 13846 bp, 19 predicted proteins | sample MGYA00510137_ERZ791919 | MGnify/ENA primary metagenome ERZ791919 (study PRJEB30046, sample SAMN00792059) | human gut metagenome | study: EMG produced TPA metagenomics assembly of the A metagenome-wide association study of gut microbiota in type 2...
CGCGATGAGCCCCCGGCACTGCCCATCGACATCCCGGCCGCACCGGCCGCCGGGCCGCATCCGCTGGTCCTGCTGCTGCGGGATCTCGATCCCGAGGAACTTTCGCCGCTGGCGGCCCTCAAGCTGATCATGGAGTGGAAAAAACTCTGGGCCGATGCTCCCGATACGGAGGAAAAACATGTCTGAGGTCAGTCCTTGGTTGGTCATCCAGTCCATTGCCGAGCGCCGTATCGAAGAATCCATGGCCAGGGGGGATTTCGATGACCTCCCCGGCCGGGGCAGGCCGCTGGAACTGGAAGACGACAGCCATGTCCCCCCGGAACTGCGCATGGCCTACAAGGTCTTGCGCAACGCCGGCTGCGTGCCGCCGGAGCTGGCCGAACGCAAGGAGATCAGCAATCTGGCCGATATGCTGGAACATTGCGGGGACGAGCAGGAGCGCGTGCGCCAGATGCAGAAACTGCGGTTCATGATCCTGCAGGCCCGCATGAAGCACCAGCGCCCCCTGAATCTTGATGACGACACCTATTATGACCGTCTGCTGGAGCGGCTTTCCCGGCACGACAGGAAGAAATAGCGTCTTGCCTGTTCCTCAGGCAAAAGGACATGAAAAAAGGCTGCCCGCAATAATGGACAGCCTTTTCCTGTATGGTGGCGCCGGACGGTCGGGCCCTAGCCCACCAGGGGGCGCTTCATGTCGGCCTTGGGCACACCGAGACGCACGATGAGGTCCACTTCGCAGGGCTTGCAGGCCTGGCAGATCTCCAGATCGCCGCGCAGGGACATGTACAGGTAGGCGTCGGTGGCATCCCAGCCGGTGGCGGCAGCCACCAGGCCCTGCATCTGTACGCTGGCGTGGCGCAGGGCTTCTTCATAACCGGCGGCGCTGGCCAGGGTGTACCAGGTGTCGGCGGTCTCCAGCACGGGCCATTCCAGCGGGCAGTCCTTGATGACGCTCACGCGGGCGATGACGGTGCCATTGATCTCCAGACCGGTGCCGCACAGTTCGCTGTCGCCCATGACGGCGTGCATGTCGCCCATCTGCACCAGACCGCCTTCCACGCGCACGGGGAAGTAGGCGGTGTTGCCCTTGACCATCAGCTTGCAGTCCAGGTTGCCGCCGTGGCGGCCGGGGTAGCCGCAGGGCACGCTCTTGCCCTTTTCGGGGGCCACGCCGATGACGCCGATCATGGGATTGATGGGGAAGGCCACGTCATTGAAGACGGCCTTGCCGTTCTCGATGGGGATGCGCTTGGTGCGGGTCTCGCACATGTCCCAGAGGGGGCCGATCTTGGGCAGGGTAGTGGTGGTGCCGATGGTGTCGCACTGCACGTCCAGCAGTTCCACCCTGATGACGTCGCCGGGCCGCGCGTCGCGCACGAACAGCGGGCCGGTGGCGGGGTTCATCTTGCTGTAGTCGCAGCTGGTCACCAGCTGGCTTTCGGAATGCATCTGGTTGCTGAAGCAGTCCTGGGTGCGGAAGATGACGATCTCGCCGGAGTCGATGCTGCCGGTGGGTTCGTTGTCGGCACTGAAGGTATATACGACCTTGTCAAAGTACTGCATGATTCAACTCCTGCACTGAAGGTTACACCATATCGCTCTTGCGGAAGGCTTCGGGGACGACCTTGTAGCCCTTGCTCTTGACGTAGCCGATGACCAGGCCGACGGCCAGCCAGCTGAAGCCCACGATCTGGGTCATGCTGTCGAAGGAGAGCCACACATAGCCGAGGATGAGCACGCCGCAGAAGGGGCAGATCACATAGTTGAGCAGGGCCTTGCCGCCACGCATCTTCTCGCGGCGCCAGAAGAAATTGTACACGGCGAGATTCAGCAGGATGAAGGAGGTCAGGGCGCCGAAGTTCACCAGGCGGGCCAGGTCTTCCACGGTGGAGAGCTCGGCCACCAGGATGGAGAAGATGCCCACGGCGATGGTGGCGATGTAGGGGGTCTGGAAGCGGGGGTGCACCTTGCGGAACAGGCCGGAGACGCCGGGCAGCACGTTGTCGCGGGACATGCCGTACAGCACGCGGGAGGTGGCGGCCTGGGCGTTCATGGTATTGGCGATGCCCACGGCCAGGATGTTGACCACCAGCAGGACCTTGCGGAACCAGTCACCGGCGGCGAGCTCGGCAGCGTCGAAGAAGGCCGTGTCGGGGTTCATCCTGCTCATGTCGGGCTGGATGATGGTGGCCACATAGGTCTGGAGCATGAACAGGAAGCCGATGCAGAGCAGGGCGGCCATGGTGGCGCGACCGATGGTCACTTCGGGGCGGTGGGTCTCTTCGGCCAGGGTGGAGATGCCGTCAAAGCCCAGGAAGGAGAGGCAGGCGATGGTGCAGGCCAGGCCGATGAACTGCAGGTTCATCTCGCCGGGGCGGTACAGGGGATCCATGACCAGCTGGCCGGTGCCGCCGCCTTCACCAAGGACATAGTTGAGGCCGAAGCCGATGAACAGGGCCAGGACCACGGCTTCCACATAGAACATGATCCAGTCGGCACGCGCGGTATAGGTGATGCCGCGGACGTTGATGAGGGTATTGATGCCCACGAACACGATGACCCACAGCCAGCGGGGCGTGGCCGGAAAAAGTTCCACGCACCAGTTGGCGGTCAGCAGGTAGAGCAGGGCGGGAACGAACACATAGTCCAGCAGTATGAGCCAGCCGGCAATGAAACCCACATGGTGGTTCAGGCCGCGCTGCACATAGGCGTAGACCGAACCGGCGATGGGAAAGCGGTTACTCATCTTCATATAGCTCAGAGCCGTGAAGAACATGGCGCAGATGCCCACAAAGTAGACGAAGGGCGCCATCATATGACTGTCTTTGGAAATGTAGCCATAGATGGACATGGGGGCGATGACCACCATGAACAGCATGCCGTAAACGAATACGTCCTTGAAGCTGAGTTCGCGCTTCAATTCCTGGCTGTAGCCGAAATTGTCCGTGGATCCTGTGTTCGACATAAAGCAACCTCAAAAAGATTTTTACCGGGCAGGCGTACCGGCATGAGCGTTGTAGCTCCTTTTTTTATAAAGTCAAATCCTAATTGCCCGATATTCCCAAAAGTTTTGCCGGAGATGCCACGGGATCTAAAAGGGCGGAGATGGCCGGAAAAATTTTTTTGCAAAAAAAGCTTGCATGGAAGGCGGCTTCGGCGTAATGTCCCCTCTTGCAACGGGATGTGGCTCAGTTTGGCTAGAGCGCAGCGTTCGGGACGCTGAGGCCGCGCGTTCAAATCGCGCCATCCCGACCATAAAAAAATAGACGGGTTCCAGTGAAGCTGGGGCCCGTTTTTTGTTCCCTAAATCTGGAATGTGTTCTTTGCTGTGTGGGGCCTGTGCCTGTGATGCAGGGGGGCGGCGCGGCCTCGCATCAAAAAGACATTCCTGTCGTCCTGCCTACGCAGTCTGTGGCTCTGGCTGCCGGGGCGATCCCTGCGGCGGCGCTGCGGGGACGTTACTTCCATCGATCACCGCTCCGTTTTTTGCCGGGCATATTCGCTGTCCTGGCCTGCGGTGCTGCTCCCTGCCCGGTGGCAGCGAGTGCGGGGAAAGGGACTGCCTTGCACCTTCTGCCATACCGAAAGCCGGAAGGCAGGAGCGGCTTTCGCACAAAAAATGATTTTTTGCGCGAAAGTATTTGACAGGACAGGGCGATTGCTATATATAGCTTTTCACAACGCGCTCGTAGCTCAGCTGGATAGAGCAACAGGCTACGAACCTGTAGGCCAGGAGTTCGAATCTCTTCGGGCGCACCACAAAAAACGCAAGCGGTCAGCTGTAACAGGCTGGCCGCTTTTTTCGTCTTCTGTGTTTTTTCCTATTCCGGGCGGGGCTGTTTCAGGGCCATGTCATGCTGCCGGAGCACATTCGTATCCATCGGCCAGCAGACGAAAAGGCAACAGGGGAAGACGGCTGTGTCCACCAGATACCGAAGATCCGCTGGCAAGGCCCGCCTGGTCCAGGGGAGCGCTGCGCCAGTCCGCAGGCCCCCGTGCGGCCACGTTCGAACCCGCCGTGGGCAAAAACAGGCTGGGGCAGTAGGCAAAAAAAAGAACATAAGGGGTATAGGGGGTCACGATAGATAAGAATGGGGAATATGGCGGGGGGAGCCTGACGAATGGTTGACTTTTCCTTGGCTGACGCGGGCTTGACGCTTGACCAGACCCTGAAATGGCGTGTCAGAAAGGTTTGAGAATGGCGCGGCGTTTGGGGACGCGAGCGTCACGCAAGATGAGAACGGAAAAAGGCCACGGAGTGTCGGTTTTGACACGTCCGTGGCCTCTTTTTTTACTGGCGAGAACTCTCCCCACCGGGAGAGGACTCACACATTGGGGCGGGGACTCACCCCCTGGGACAGGGGGTGGCATCTTCACTGGGGTGGGTACTGCGACGCTCGTCAAAAAGAGAAGGCCCTCTGCCGAGTTCTCCTTCCAGGCGTGCGATCTTTTCCCGAAGCAGGCCATTTTCTCTCAGCACGTCTTCCTTCTCCTGATAGAGCCTGCGATTTTCTGCCGCAAGTTCTCTACGCTCACTCTCCAAGGACTCCAGCCGCAGCTCCGTTTTTTCCAAGCGGGCTTCCAGCTCCATGCGGTACTGCTTCGCCGAAGGAGAGGCTTTTGGGGGGGAGGTGTTTTCTTCCGGTATAATATGGTCTGAAGCATCTCCTTTAAGCCAGTCTAGGGATGTGCCCGTTCTTTCTGCCAGCTCCTGAAGAAAACGTTCATCGGGCACGCGGTCCCCCCACTCATAGCGGTATATCGTTTGCATGCTACAGCCCATCAAGGCAGCAAATTCCTTTGCGCTACGCTTCCCGCGCACGATCTTCAGCCGTGAGGCAAGGTCCTTCATAGTATAAACTTCCTTCGCCCGAAGTTTATACCGAACATTATACCGGTTTTTTTGTTATAACATACTGATTTTATATATAAAAAGCTGGAATTTGCTTTTTTCTGAACTTTATACCGGTTTTTCGTTGACTGTTCGGTTTAAAATGGTCTAAATAAAACCACGGGCGGTTGACAAGTTACGCGACAAGTAAGCCATAGCAGGCCGCTCCCGTTTTCGCAATGTCAGTATTCAACCCGGCTGGAGGGAATCCATGAGCAAGCTGCAGCCTTACGGACGGAGGCGCGCTGATTCCAAGCGTGAAATCCAGCGCATCCTCGATAGTAAGGGCAAGAATTTTGTAGACGTCGCGATGGCGGCAGGGGTCACGCGGCAAACGGTATCCGCAACGATGAACGGCTACCGGCATAGTCCTCGCGTCTTGAACGCGCTGCGTACCCTGGGCATACCCGAACGTTTGCTGTTCGATCCCCGCCGTACAGAACGTGCGGCTTAGGGGGAACTATGGCGCTCAAGGACGCATATACGACGAGAGAACTTGCCGAGGCCTTCTGCTACTCGACGACACGCAGCGTATTTCTTCGGGCCGAGCGCGAGACTTGGCAATTTCGCAAGCGTGCCGGTCGTGGCGGTGGCAAGGAGTGGCTTGTCGCTTCCATGCCGGAAGAAACGCGGCTGGCCATACGCACGGCAGAGGAAAAGCACGCCGCCGCTGTATGCTCCGAACGTCGTCCCGTCCTTCCTATGACCACGACCACGGCCATCATGGACGACAGCCGCCGTTACAAGGCTCTGGCCAAGGCGGACCTCGTCCGGCAGTACCTCGCCTGGCAACGCAAGTTCGGTGCCACCAGAGCGCAAAAGGATGCCTTCATCACCGCCTACAAGGCGGGGGCATGGCCCAAGCTCCTGGAGGAAGTCGGGCCGGTGTCGTGGCAGACGCTGGAACGCTGGAAGCTGGAGCAGGAACGTGCGGGCAGTGTGCTGGCTCTGGCGGACAAGCGCGGCGTCGCCCACCGTGGGCGCACCGCGCTGACCGAGCGCCACCAGATGGTCATTCTCGGCCATATCCTCAACCCCAACGCGCCCAATATCAGCCAGTGTGTCCGGGAAGTACAAAAGAAGTTTATGGCCGAGGGCCTGTACATCCCCTCCGAGCCGACGATCCGCCGTTTCGTGACCCGGTACACGTCGGAGTGCTTCGACGAGTGGACGCTGTTCCGGGAAGGGAAAAAGGCATGGAACGACAAGTGCGCCATCTCCCTGCTGCGCGACTGGAGCCTTGTCGGTGTGGGGGATGTCGTCATCGCCGACGGCCATACGCTCAATTTCGAGACGCTGAACCCTGAAACGGGGAAGGCCAAACGCATGACCCTCGTGTTGTTCTACGACGGTGCCAGCAATCATCCGCTGGGCTGGGAGATCATGCCCACGGAAAACACGGCCAGCATTTCCGCCGCGTTCCGTCGGACCTGCATCATGCTGGGGAAGTTCCCCCGCGTCGTCTATCTGGACAATGGCCGGGCGTTCCGCGCCAAGTTCTTCAAGGGCTGTCCTGACTTTGAGCAGGCCGGTTTCCTTGGCCTGTACCGCGACCTCGGTTGCGAGGTCATCCATGCGTGGCCGTATCACGGCCAGTCCAAGCCCATTGAACGCTTTTTCGGCACCATGCACGAACTGGAAGTGTGGATGCCTTCGTACACGGGCAACGATATTGCCCACAAGCCCGCACGCATGAAGCGCGGGGAGGAGCTGCACCGTCGCCTGTATGACAAGCTCGGCGGCCGTCCCCTGACGCTGGAAGAGACCCATGCGCAGGTCGCCCGCTGGTTCGCCGAGTACGAGAACAGGCCGCAGCTCCGTACCCACCTGCATGGCAAGACGCCCGCGCAGGTCTTTCAGGACGGACGCGGTGAGGGACTTTCCCCCCAGGACGAGCAGCGTCTGACCCTGCTCATGATGCAGAAAGAGGTCCGCACCATCACGAAGGACGGTTTCCGGCTCAATGGCCGCCTGTTCTGGCATGAACGGCTGGCGTCCCGGCGTCACCCGGTACTCGTGCGGTATGACGAGCATTTCAGCCCGGATTCCGTCCTTGTCTACACGCTGGACGGGGATTTCATCTGCCGGGCACTGGACCGGGAACGCCACGGCATCGCGTATGGCCTGCACCCGGCCGCCGCCATCCTCGGCACCCCGGAACAGGAAGCCGAGCTGCGCGCCGCTCTGGAACTCAAGAAGCGGCAGGAAAAGAGCAGCGCGGCGACCATGCGCAGCCTGTTGCAGGACGTCGTTCTGCCGGAAACGCGGGCACGCATGACTGCCCTCACGGCGGAGACGCCGCGTGTGGCCACACCGCGTGTCATCCCCCTGCCGAAGGCCCCGGTGGTCACGCCGGAAGCGGAAGCAGCTCTTGCGGCTGCCAAAGAAGCCGCCCGCAAGGCGATGGACGCCGCTCCGGGCTACACGCCATCCGACCTCAAGCGATGGAAGGACTCGCAGGAACGCTACGCCTACCTGTTCTCGACCCGATATGAGCGGGGCGTGGAGCTGGTGCCAGCCGATGCCGCATGGATGGAAGGCTATGAAGCCACCCCCGAATATGAACGCTACCTGAAGCGGCGCTACGACGCGCTGCGTGACATGTACACACGCCAGCGCGGGCAGGCCGTTCAGTCAGCCTAGAGGAGAAAACAATGCGCGAAGTTATCATCGAGACCGACGCCATGATCCGCTTTGACAGCGCGGTGGACGAGGTGGCCGGTGCGGACAGGATGCTGTCCGGGTTTGTCCTTGCCTACGGGCAGGCCGGACGCGGTAAGAGCGTTGCGGCCGACCGCTATCACTACCAGCGGGGCGGGGCCTACGTCCGCGTCTGGCAGGGCTGGAGCCAGACCGCTTTTCTGCAGCGCCTGTTGTTTGAGGTGCGCGGCAAGAACATGGACATGCCCCGGCATACGGGCAACCGCTGCAAGGAGCTTGTGGTGCAGCTTCTGGAGGCCGAACCCAAGCCCATCTTTATCGACGAGGCCGACCGCCTGCGCATCGACCGTATCGAAGACCTGCGGGACATCCATGAGATGACGGGTGCGCCCGTTGTCCTCATCGGGGAGGAAGGGATTTTCGGCCTGCTCCATGAACGCCGCCGTATCTGGTCGCGCATCGCCTATGAGGTGGAGTTCGGCCCGGTCAGCCCTGCGGAAATCGCCTTGTACGCCCAGCAGGCCGCAGGTCTGGACCTTCCGTTGAGCCTGTCCACGGAGATCGCCCAGAAGACGGAAGGCGACTTCCGGCTGGTGCGCAACATGTGCCTCTTGCTGGAGCGTTCCGCCAAGGCCTCCGGGAACTTCGCCGTGGACCAGAAAATGCTGGACACGGCCCTTTCCGCCCGCTCGTGGCGGCGCAAGTAGGAGGTGCCATGAAGGAGTTGACTAACGAGACCATCCGGTACGCGCTGCGGAATTTTGGAAAGGGTGGGGAAGAGATCAGTCACGCCATGCTGTTTGAAGCCTTCGGCCTTACGGAAGAGGGAGACAAGGCCCGTCTCCGTAACCGCATCAACGATATGGCCCGCATGGGTGAGGTCGTCAAAGTCCGCCCCGGAGTCTACACCTACAACTTCGGATACCGTCCCCGCGAAAACCGCAGCCTGCCAGCCATCTGGCGCTTTGTCCGCAAGGCCAAGCCGGGCTGGTGCCTCAAGGAATGCGCTCTCATGGTGCGGGTGGATTACACGCGGGTGCTGCGTTACGCGGCCTGGCTCGAAGAACAGGGATACATCCAGCGCATTGGGCGCAATGGGAAAAATGCGGTCACCTATCGTGGAACGAGCAAGGCGGACATGACCCCGGAGACGCCTTATCCCCCGTACAAGGAAACAGACCCTTTCCAAAAGGAGCGCACGGCTGCGGCCACCATTACCCGCCTGATGCTTTGCACCGATCCCCGGTCCCCGCGAACCGCCGCTGCCATCATGGAAGCCTGCAAGGTCCTGCAGGCACGGTTCGGTCGCCCGGATGAGAACAAAGAAACAACGGAGGAATAGTCATGCTGGAAGAGGAACTCACGTCCATTGGCGTTGTGCTTGAAGGCGCTGCGGAGCGCATCCAGGACAAGGAACTGAAGGCGCTGGTGTCACGTTGCTGCGGGAATATCGCCGCAGCAGCCGAGCAGGCGCGGGCGTTGGAAAACGGTTTGCCCAACGGGCACATGGAGCTGCGCACCGAAAGGGTGGAAATCCTCCTTCCCCAAGCCGACCTGCGGCTTGTCGCGCAGGATGTCAAACTGTCCGGTCTGATCGCCGTCGGTATGGCGGGGGAGGGGCGGTAATGGCTCGCATCAAGCCCGACCCCTATATCATAGCGGACCGTGCGCAGTGCGAAGGGGCGCTGGCGGAAATGGCCGCACTGGACCGCAAGCTCTCCGCCATCGAGAACGACATGCGGGAAGCTGTCGATGCGGCCAAATCCAAAGCCAGCCAGCTTGCCGGACCGTTGCAGGCCCGGCGCAAGGAACTCTCGGATGCCGTGGCCGTCTTTGCCAAGCTGAACCGGCAGGACCTGTTCTCGAAAAGCAAAAGTCTCGACATGGGTTTCGGTGTCATCGGCTTCCGGGCCTCCACGAAGATCGTCCAGCTGCGCGGTGTGACGGCTGAAATGACGCTGGAGCGCCTTCACCAGTATCATCTGACCGATAGTATCCGCGTCAAGGAGGAAATCAACAAAGATGCGGCGATGGGCTGGCCGGATGAACGTCTGGAGTTGGTCGGCCTGAAGCGTCAGCAGAGCGACACGTTCTTCATTGAAATCAGCAAGGAAGACGTGCCTGACAATGTGTAGGGGCGAAGCCCCGCAACCTCAAACAGTAAGGAGCAGCGTATGACGAAATATGAATTTCTCAAGGCCGTGACGGATTCCCTGCGTGCGGCCCATCCCGACAGGGATGTGACCCTCATCATGGTGGAGGCCACGCTGGCGGCTATGGGGGATGTGGCCGCCGCCGAGCTGCTGGGCGGCGGGGAGGTCCCGCTGACGGGGCTGGGCAAGCTGAAGGTGCGCACTACGGCAGCACGCGAGGGGCGCAATCCGCGTACCGGTGAAGCGGTGTCCATCCCGGCCGGGCGACGGGCCGTGTTCGTGCCCGGATCGGCCTTGAAAGAGGCCCTGAAGTAACGCGAAACGCCCCCGTGAGGGGGCGTCGCCGGGGCGTGGCGGTTCCGGCCTGACGAGCAGCCAAGAGATAGTGCAATGACAGAGGTAGCGCCCAAACTCCCGCAAACAGTGCGTGGCGGTATGGTGTATGTCGGCGAGGGTGTCAAATTTGAACGGGTCCGCCGGATCACGGGATACCTTGTCGGCACGGTGGACCGTTTCAACAATGCGAAAAAGGCGGAACTTCGAGACCGGGTGAAACATGAATAAGACTATGGATACGTTCTATGCGCTCCCTTCCTGGCCCGGCTATGGCATCAACCGTCGCGGCGAGGTCAAAAGTCCCACGGGCGTGATACTGACCGTAACCGAGCGTGGTCAGGTACGGGTGAAAAAAGATGGCAAGGTTCGCTTGGAGTATATTGGCGACCTGTTGGCCGACGCCGGTCAGGCCGACGCCATGTTAGCCCGTGAAAAATATGAAGCGGAGCTTCTGGAGTTGCGCAAGGCCGTAGCCAAAGCCGAGTGTGATCTAGGGGAGAAGGCCGAGCGTCTGCGGTTGGCCCGCAAGCTGAATGCCCTGCTGCTGGCCAAGGTCCGCCGGGGGTAAGTCGTGGTACAGGATAAAAGGAAATTTTCGGGGTCCGTCAGCGTTCGCGCCGGGGAAACGCGCGTTAAGATGGAGCTTTCTCCGGCTCCGCTACACGGCGGGCCGGAAGGCTGCTATCGAGTACGCCTTGCCCGGCGCTGGCTGGATACGGATGACGGCAGACCACGTTTTTTTGACCAGGACGGTCTGGCCCGCCTTGCGGCGCAATACGCCTTCTGTAACCTGGAGCCCCCGGCCCCGGCCCCGGATATTCCCTATCCCTCGCGTGTTACCGCCGCCGGGAGGTAGACGGCTGGCCCCACTATTACGGGACCTGGACCAGAACGCCGCCCGTGCTGGGATATGAAGGTATCTGGCTTGTGGGGGTAAGCCTGGACGGAAAAGTGCAATTTGTTCCCGTGGATGATGTCACCATAGCCAAGGAGCAACGTCGTGGCCGTGGATAAGCACACAATGCGCCTGGGCCTGTACCGCAAGGTCGAGATCGCCCGCAAACAGCTCCCTAACATGGACGAGGAGGCCTTCCGCGCTCTGCTGCGGTCCGAGTTCGGGGTGGAAAGCCGCAAGGACATGACCATCCACCAGCTGTCCCGGCTGGTGCAACTTTTTGCCGAAAGCCACGGGGTGACCTATACCGCGCCCGCCAGGAGCCATAACCGCCGCGTGACGGCACATGGCAGGCCGGACTGGATCGAGATCACGGATTCCATGCCCTTTGCCTCCGAGAAACGGCAAATCCTGGCTATCTGGCGCAAGCTGGGCTATTCCATGACCAGTCTGAACACTCGCTGTAAGCGGGCCTTTGGTGTGGAGCTGTTCGTCTGGATGCAGAACGGGGAACAGATTTCCACCCTGTTGTCTGACCTGCAGCGCAGGGAAAAGGCTTTCGAGAAAAGGCAAAAAGCCGAAGGCGGGGGCGGTGAATAGCGATGCCGGCAGCCTACGGGCGAGGATTCTTGCGTCGTATGTGTCCGTCCACGCCTTTTGCCGTGCGCATCCCGAACTGAAGCGGGCCACGGTGTATATGGTGCTGGCCGGAACGTATCCGGGCAGAATCGACACGCAGGTGGCAAAAATCCGGGCGGCCTTGTCCGGAGCCGTCCCCGAAAGCAATACGGCTGCCCCCATGCCAAGAGTGACGGGTGAAGATTTGACGGCGGCCCTGCAGGAAATACGCTGTGCCCACTGCCGCCGCCTGGACCGGAGAGAGTGCGCAGCGTGCCGCGCCCAGACGGAACGCGAAGGGAAGGAACTTTTTTCCAGGCTGTTTTAGGGGGTTGCTATGTCCAGAACACGCATACAGGAAATCGTGACACTGACCCGTGAGGGCTGGCGTCCGTATGATGCCGAACCTGACCGCAGCGTTTACGAAAGGCTGGGCTGCCCCCATTTTCTGCGCGGACGACGCAAACCATTCTGGTTTGTGCGCGACGACGTTTTTTGCTGCATCGGCTGCGCGGATCACTGCACCCTGAAACGTCCCGCCGGATTTCCGCTGCCTCTGCCTATCCGCTACCCCGGCGTGCCCCCAGTCAGGCCGTACACACTGACCCCGCAAGAGATGGTCGACAGGCATGACCTGCTGAACGTCCGGCAGGCCGCCTACTGCCTGAATGTTTCCGAGCGGACTATCTACGACTATATTGCGGAAGGCAAACTTGTCCGGCTCAAGGAGAATCCCGTGCGCGTCAGATCCAAGGAAGTAAAAGAGCTGCGCGGGGACTTTGACGAGTAAAAAAGTTCGCACTGTTCGCGTCCTTTCCGGGCGCATGGCGGCCCGTCATGGCATGTTGGTCATGGCGGGCCGTTTTCGCGCCGGTCCGTCGCTCTCCTTTTGACCCGCCGGGGCCTGTTCCCGGCGGGGCCATCAACCCGGCGCGGATGGAGTGACGTGACAATGAAATTCCTTTGTAATCCCCGGTATCTTCTGGCCCTGTTCATCCTGTGCGGTATCGTCCTGCTGTCGGCCCTGCTGTTCTTTTCTCCCGCCCAGGGACCGGTGGTGGCCTACAAGCTGGCCCTGGTCGTGGTGGCGGCCATCGCGGGCATGGTCTTTGACTTTCTGGCGTTTCCCTATGCGCTGCCGTCTTCCTATCTGGACAAGGACTGGCGGGAAGACCCGGAGGCCACGGGGGAAGACGGTCAGCCGGACTTTCCCATCGCCACTGGTTATCACGGGCCTTTCTGCGCGGCTCTGACGCGCCGGGCCGTCATTATCGCGGCTTTTGTCATCGCCGTGGCGCTGGGGCTGTGATGAAAGCCCGTCTTGTCCTGCCATACAACGTCAGGCGGCGTGCTTTTTCGGGATCATGGACGCCTGTGTCCATTCCCCCGGCAAAACGCTTGCCTTCCTTGTCGGGCGCAAAAATCCGGGCTTTCGTCCTGACGATGACGGTGTTTTTTGCAGGCGCTTCGGCCCACGCCGCTGAGGTGACGATCCCCCGCGCGGCGCAGCAGTACCGGGCAACGCTCGTCCGGGCGGCCCACGCCACCTGGGGCCTGGACGCACCGGTGGCCGTTTTCGCTGCGCAGGTTCACACCGAAAGCTGGTGGCGCAACGACACCGTATCGCATGCGGGGGCGCAGGGGCTGGCGCAGTTCATGCCCGCCACGGCCCGCTGGCTGCCCTCCGTGGCACCGGAAACAGGCAAGCCCGCGCCGTTCAATCCCGGCTGGAGCCTGCGGGCGCTCTGTGTCTATGACAAATGGCTGTGGGACCGTGTGGCCGGTCATGACGACTTTGAACGCATGGCCTTTACCCTGTCCGCCTATAACGGAGGACTGGGCTGGGTGAACCGCGACCGCAAAAAGGCGCGTACCCTGGGTCTGGATGACCGGGTGTGGTTTGACTCCGTGGAAAACGTGAACGCCGGACGCGGACGGGCCGCCTTTGCCGAAAACCGCCAGTATCCACGCCGCATCCTGAAGGAGCGGCAGCGGGCGTATATCAAGGCCGGCTGGGGTCGGGGCATTGAAGAGGAGGCACGGACATGATGCTCCGCCTGATCGGCATAGGGACCGTGTTCGCGCTGGTGGCTGTTTCCTACGCGCTCTTGCTTACCAAGGGCGCGCTGGACACGGAAAGGCTGCATCATGCCGCCACGGCCACTGAACGGGATTACTGGAAAGCAGCGGCTGAGGCATACCGGGCGAACGCCGAGGCCCAGGCAGAAAATGCCCGGCGCTGCCTGGCGCGGGAGGCGCAGGCGCAGCGGGACGCGGCGGAGCGTGACG
>ERZ791919.2327-NODE-2327-length-13792-cov-2.201864_pt1 | contig 13792 bp, 8 predicted proteins | sample MGYA00510137_ERZ791919 | MGnify/ENA primary metagenome ERZ791919 (study PRJEB30046, sample SAMN00792059) | human gut metagenome | study: EMG produced TPA metagenomics assembly of the A metagenome-wide association study of gut microbiota in type 2...
TCTCACCAATGGCATGTGGTGCAGCAGCAATCTTAGCAGGAGTTGCATTAGTAGTATTTGCAAGAAAAAGAGAAGCATAAAATATAAAAGCTTATTTAGAAAGCCGCATTCAGAAATGAATGTGGCTTTTGTTATGTCAGGAAAAATTTAAACGATTTTATGAATCACTGAAAATAATTTTTAAAACAAAAATAAAAAATCGTTTTTGTATTGATTATATAAAGAAAAATCAAAAATTTAAGAGTACAAAAAATGGGACTTAAAAACGATTTTAAAAGCACAATATACGGTATAATAGGCGAAACGAAAACAAAATATAGTTATTGTGAATAACTTAACAAATCCCCGTTGTGTAAATTAGTCAAAAAATGAGCAAGTTATATAAGGGGACAATTTATAAAATGTGAAAAATACACAAGAAAAAGAAATGAAAAATCGTTTTTAATTGTTGATTTGTACATATTGTTGTGCTAAAATAAGTTTTAAGGAAATCACTATGTGAATTCTAATGTAGGTGAAATGATTTTATCAAAAGGTAAGGAGGAAAAATATGATGAAAAAATTTGGCCGTAAAGCATTAGCTTTATCATTAACAGCCGTTCTTGGAGCATCAATGGTGCTTACAGGATGTGGCAAATCAAAGAGCGAGGACAAGAAGGGTGAAGACACAACAGCAAAGATTGGTCTTACAACAGGTTTGGCTTCTGACACAACAGCAGATATTTCTATTATGACTTGGTCAGGAGATAGCAAATATTATGAAGATATCGGAAGTATGGATTTATCAACTGATAAGCTTACATCACAGAATGTGGCTCAGGTTTATTCAGTAGCAAAACAGTTTAAAAAACTATATCCTAATATAAAGATTAATCTTTGGGCAAAGACAGGAGATCCTGATCAGCCGGGTACACCAAAGTGGGAACAGGAAATGACATCATTTAAGGCTAAGTATGGTAAATACCCTGATATCTGGGCATCAACTAGCGTAACAAACGATATTAAGAAAGGTCTTGCAGCAGACTTATCAGTATTCAAGGATGATGAAACATACAAGGCATACAATAAAAACCTTATGAGTAACCTTAACTACTACGGTTTCCAGGGTGGATTACCATCATTCTCAATCCCTTGGGGTATTTGGGTAAACAAAGCTTTAGCAGAAAGCAAGAACATTAACGTTCCTGATCCTGACTGGACAATTGATGAATATACAAGATTCTTCACAAAGTCAGACAACACAAGCTTCTGGGGTGACAAGAGCACACCTGTTAATATCATTAATATGGGAACAACAACAATTAATAAGCAGATTAAAGAAAAAGGTACAGTTGATCTTGACAGCGATGAAGTTAAGTCATTGTTAAGCTACATTCCAAAATGGGCTGCTTCAACAATCGACGTTGCTGAAGGTGCAGGAACACTTTCAAAAGATATTAAGATTGAAAGCAAGACTTACTCATGGTATTACTTCTGTAACAACAGATGTTTAACAAACATTACAGATCCTTGGTACTTAACAGCAGGTGCTGATGAATCAGCTAAGGAAAGCGAATCATACATTGATTCAAAGGATTGGGATATTTATCCATTCCCATCAACAGATTACTGTGGAAATACAATCAAGGTAGTTATGGATCCAATTTGTATTCACAACTATGCAGCTGATGACGGAAACAAAGAATGGAGCGATGATGAAAAAGCAAAACTTAAAGCTACATATACATTCGCTACATACTGGACAGCAAGTACAGAAGCTAAGCAGGCTATCTTCGATCAGAAGTGGACTGACAACGGTGCTGAAAAATCTGCAGCAGGAGATTCATTCCCTGTAGTAACTGGTGATACATACAATAAGCAGATGGATATCTGGAACAACCTTCCAGCACATAAGACATACAAAGATAAAGAAGGCTGGAAAGAAATCTTAAAACTTTGGGAAAACAATGAATCATGGGATTACATTGACAAGTGCTGGACAAGTAAGATTACTGAAAAGGGTGAAACAACAGATGTTCTTTATGAATGGAACAATATGTGGAATGAAGAAGTTGCAGGTGCTTGGATGACTGATAAGGACTGGGGAGACAAAGTTAAAGCCAGATTATCAGATTGGAACACAACAATCAACAAACGTATCGAAACAGCTACAAAACAGTTACAGGATAAGTTAGTTGAAAACTACAACTTCGATAAGTCAAAATTCACATCTGACAACAAATAAGATTGAAAATGACTGATTAAATCAAATAATAATTGCGGAACTGCAAAAAGCAGTTCCGCTTTTATAACAAGTAGAAAGGACAACAATGAAAAAGAAGATTATCGCAATTGTAATTGGAATACTATGTGTCATTGTTGCAGCTATAGGTCTTTTCCAGTTTGCATTCAAAACAAAAGCAACTTATGTAAAAGATGTAGATAGTGATAAGTTTAATAAAGCATATGATTTATTGGCAAATGCATATCTTGAGGATGGCGAAGAAGCTGACGTATATTATACAGACTTTATAAAAAAGAATACTGAAGCCGGAGAAGGGGAGCATAAGGCTACGTTAACTAACGGAGTGGATTCGGTTAAGTATTATGAAGAAAACAACAATGAAGACAACCAACTACCAGAGGATGTAAAAACATACTCTGATAAAATGATTGAATTAGAATATCAGAAATCAGCTAACTATAAAGTAAATGTAGAAAAAGCAGGATTATATACATTAAATGTAGATTATATTTCTGTTGGTGATTCGCTTTCAGATTATACTGTTAGCGCAAAAGTTAATGGAAAACATCAGTATTCAGAAACTAATACTATAGCATTACCAATTCATTGGACAGATGTTGACCAGGACAAATATATCGGAAGTGATGATCAGAAAGAATTTCCAAAAGACAGCTATGGAGATGAAATGGCTCCTAGCCAGTCAAGAATTCAGAAATGGGTTAATACAAATATTTACAATAATACTTACGTATCAAGCAAACCACTTACTTTCTATTTAAAAGAAGGTGAAAACACAATTTCACTTGAAAATGTATCTTCAGGAGGATTGGCTTTAGGCAAGCTGACAGTAAAGGCAGCGACGGATGATACAATTTCATATGAAGAATATGCTGCACAGCATAGTGATGCAGAATTAGTAACAGACAAGGAAGAAGCATTACAGATTGATGCTGTTTATTATTCAGAAAAGAATTCTACAGATGCAATATATGGCACAAAGGTCACAACAGCACTTACAAGATTCAACATAGATACAGAAAAACTAAATACTTTGCACTGGAGTGCAGCAGGTAATGAAGTTACATATACATTCAAAGTAAAGAAGTCAGGAAATTACAACTTAGCTTTCCACTATAATAATGGAAAGAAAGAATTCGATACTTTTGAAACAATTAAGATTGACGGCCAGGTTCCATTTAAGGAAATGTATAATTATAAGTTTAATCCGGTTTCATCAGGATATGCTAATGAAACACTTAAGGATTCAAATGGAAACAACTACAATTTCTATTTTGAAGAAGGAACTCACACAATCACAATCAAGCAGGAAAATGAACCAATTATGGAAGCATATAGATATGCATTACTTTTACAGGAACATATCACAAACTTCCAGTTGGAAATCACAAAGATTACAGGTAGCGATGTAGATACTGAAAGAAACTGGAAGATGACAAAATACATTCCTGAAATTCCGAAATATTTAAATGCTTATGAAACAGTAATTCAGCATATCAGATATTTACTTCAGGATTATTCAGAAGGTGGAAACAGTGGTGCAGTTTTAGCTTACTTAGATGAAGCAGAACAGTTTATCAAGACTATGAAGAAGTATCCGGATGACATTGCTCTTCATACAGCAGACTTAACAGGTGCAGAGAACTCAATCCTCGTTTCATTAAGCAACTTCACAACAGAAGTAACATCAAATGATTTTACACTTGATAGAATTTATGTGTACGGAGACAAGAGTGAATTAGAAAGTCCTAATGCATCATGGGCAAGCTCATTATGGACGTCAATTAGAACTTTAACCAATACATTTACATCTTCAAAATACTCAACAGGTGTATCTGACAAAGATAAGAATACAATTACTATCTGGGTTAACAGAGCTATTACTCACGTAGATTTATTACAGAAGATGGCTGATACAGAATTTGTTCCTTATTATAAAGAAAAAACAGGAAAAGATATTAAAGTTCAGGTAGCAACAATGCCTGATGTAAACAAGTTAACATTGGCAATTGCGGCAGATAAAACACCGGACATTGCTTTAGGACTTGCTTCATATGTACCATTTGATTTGTCAAGCCGTGGTGCTTTATATGATTTATCACAGTTTGATGATTTCTGGACAGTAGCAAGAAGATTTCCGACAGGATCATTTGTTTCATATGTATACAATGAAGGAATGTTCGCAATTCCTGAAACAACAGACTTTAATGCAGTTGTTTACAGAAAAGATATCTTTGATCAGTTAGGACTTAAATGCCCTTCAACATGGAATGAATTGATAGACATTCTTCCAACTCTCCAGAGATATGGTAAGAACTTCTATCATAATATTTCAGCAGGTGTTTCAGGATACAAATGGTTCTATCAGACATCACCAATGATGCTTCAGAATAATGGAGAACTTTATACACAGGATGAAAATGGTCTTGTAACAACAGGTATTGATTCAAAGAACGCAGTTAAAGGACTTCAGCTTTTAGGAGATTTGTTTACAAAATACTCTCTTGATACATCAGTACAGAACTTCTTTAACTCATTTAGATACTCAACATTACCAATTGGTATTGTAGGTATGGAAGATTATACATTAATTAAGAATGGTGCTCAGGAATTGGACGGTAAGTGGAAACTTGCCGAATATCTTGGAACAGAACAGGAAGATGGAACAATTAACAGAAAGTTTGTTGCCAACGGAACAGGTGGAGTTATCTTTAAGAATTCTGAAAAGAAGGAAGCTTCATGGGAATTCCTTAAATGGTGGACAAGCAAGGATGTTCAGACAGAATACACATACACATTACGTTCAACATATGGTAAGACATATTTCTGGTTATCAGCCAATATGGCAGCTCTTCACAACAATCCAATGGATGAAGCTGACAAGCAGGTTGTATTAAAGCAGATTAATCAGGTAACTGATGTAACAAGAACTCCTGGTCAGTACTTACTTGAAAGAACAATTTCTAATATTTGGACATCGATGGTATTCGACGGTACATCAGCACAGGTAGCAGTTGATGAGGCAAAGAACGATGTTAACAAAGAAATTGTAAGAAAGATGAAAGAATTAGGATTTTACGATGAAAATGGAAAACTTATAAAGGATTTCAAACTTCGTGGATATGATTGGATTAAACAGAATCAGGATAATGCAAAAGCAGATAAAGGAGAGGAGGTAACACAGAGTGGAAGCAACTAAAGACATTGCAACAAAACCGGCTAAGCCGGCAAAGATAAAGAGCAATAAAAAGTTTACAGAAACTGAAGGTTTTCATGCTTTTGTTCTGTTCCTTCCTTACGGATTATTGTTTTTTACATTTATCTTATTACCTATTATTATTGCAATCGGATTATCATTTACATATTTTGATGTAATTAATACTCCAACTTTTGCAGGACTTAACAACTACATCACTTTGATTACAGGCGATGAGGTATTTATGAAATATGTATTACCTAACACTGTGCTTTACGCTATCGTAGTCGGTGTTGGTGGATACGCATTATCATTCCTTATGGCATGGATTCTTGCTCAGGTAACACCTAGAGCAAGAACACTATATGCGTTAGCAATGTACACACCTTCAATGGTAGGTCAGTTAATGATTCAGGTTATTTGGAAGACAATCTTCTCAGGTGACCAGACAGGTTTGGCAAACGCATATTTACAGAAACTGGGATTAATAAATCAGCCTATTCAGTGGTTGATATCATCTGATTACTTTATGCAGATTATGATTTTTATATCGTTGTGGTCATCAATGGGTATTGGTTTCTTATCAATGCTTTCAGGTATTATGAACATCGACCAGGAATTATACGAAGCAGCTTATGTGGATGGTATTAAAAATAGAGCCCAGGAAATTATTTATATTACAGTTCCTTCAATGAAGCCACAGATGTTGTTCGGTGCGGTTATGTCTATTGTAAACGCATTTAACATGGGTTGGATTGGTGTAACATTGGCAGGAGCAAACCCTACACCGGATTATGCAGGTCAGTTAATTGCTAACCACATTGATGATTATGCCTACGTTAGATACGAAATGGGATATGCATCAGCGGTATCAGTTGCATTGCTTTGCTTAGTTTGGATTTGTAGTAAAGTAGCAAACAAGTTATTTACAGAAAAAGATGAATATTAGAAAGGAGGATACATAAATGGCAAATTTTCAAGGTAACAGAATTAACCCAACAAGATTTTCAAGCGGCCAGATTAAGTTTCATATTATAGCATTTCCGCTTTCTATATTTATGATCCTTCCGGTAGTATTCCTTATTGGAAACGCTTTTAAACCACTTGGTGAGTTGTTTAAATTTCCACCAACTATTTTTGCACACAACCCAACATTGGACAACTTTAAGAATCTTATGAACTTAGCAGGTTCTACAGGTATTCCAATGTCAAGATACTTCTTGAACTCAATGATAGTTACTGTGCTTACAGTAGTTCTTAACTTATTGATTACAATTATGGCAGCTTATGTTTTCTCAAAGAAGAAATTCAAGATTAAAGGTGCTTTATGGGAAATCAACCAGATGGCTCTTATGTTCGTAGCCACAGCGGTTTCAATCCCAAGATACTTAATTATAGTAAAAATTGGTGCATACAATACATGGTTTGCACATATCCTTCCACTTATTGCCATGCCTGTAGGTTTATTCCTGGTTAAGCAGTTCGTAGACGGAATACCTGATGCACTTATTGAAGCAGCGGTAGTTGACGGAGCAGGAGATGCAACAATCTTAAGAAAGATTATCATCCCATTAACAAAACCGGCTCTTGCAACATCAGTCGTTTTAACATTCCAGCAGGTATGGAGCAACGTAGAAACATCAAACAACTATATTACTAACGAAGCATTAAGAACATTGACATATTATGTAAACTCTATTGGCACAAACAATGCAGTGGCAGCATCAGGTATGGTTGCGGCAGCCAACTTGATTATGTTTATACCTAACCTGATTATTTTCATCTGCATGCAGTCAAAGGTTATGAACACAATGGCAAGTTCAGGTATCAAGTAAGGAGAAGGGCACATGAAAAAATTATTGAAAAAATCATTAGTGCTGTTCCTGGCACTGATATTTGTAGTGATGTCTGTTCTTCCTGTAGCAGCTTCTCAGGCAACAAGTTATTCATATACACTTGATGACGAAGGGGAGTTAGTTAGAACACAGGATGCTTACTTACCAGACAGAACTATAACAAACCTCGGATTATCCGATCCGGAAGATATGATTATAGATGATGAAAATAATGCATATATCGTTGACACAGGTAATGCAAGAGTTCTCGTTTATAATTTGGATGATGAAAAAGTAGTAACTCAGATTGATAAAGATACTGTTGGCTCAAAAGATTTTGAAGGCTTTAACTCACCTAAGGGAATTTTTCTTACAAAAAGTGGTGAAGTTTATATAGCTGATACAGGAGCTAAGACAGTATTCAGATTCAAGAAAGTTAACGAAACAAAATATGAATTTGTAAGACGTTATGACAGACCAACAGCACCAATCTTCGCAGATACAAACTACGAACCAAGTAAGGTAGCAGTTGATAGTGGTAACAATCTTTACATAGTTTCAGAAGGTGTTTACGCAGGTATTATTCAGCTTGCTAACTCAGGTGAATTTTTAGGATATTTCGCATCAAATAAATCTAAACTTACACCACAGCAGGTTTTCCTTAAAATTATTTATACAAAGGAACAGGAGAAAAACTCAACTTTGTTAAATACTTTACCATCAACATTCTCAAACGTTTTTGTTGATGCAGAAGGAACAGCTTATTCAACATGTATGGGTAAGGGAAGGGACCTTTTAAAGAAACATAGTACAAATGGAACAAACTTATTTAAAAATGTTATTGCTTCATCGGATGCATTTACAGATGTAATAGCAGATTCAAATGGAATTATTTATGCATCTGACTCAAAGGGATATATATATGTATATACAAGAGACGGAGAGTTGATTTTCTGCCTTGGTGAAGAGGCAGGTAACAATGACGTGTCAGGTTTGTTCTCATCACTTACAACAATTGCTGTTGATAACAATGGAAACATTTGGACAGCAGATGGTAAGAAGGGATTTATCCAGTCGTTTACACCAACAGAATACGCAACAACAATTTATAAAGCATTACAGGAATATGAAAACGGTGATTACACAGATGCTCTTAAAGATTGGAATTACGTATTAAGATTAAACCAGATGTCAGTTTTGGCACATAACGGTGTTGCAAAAGCTTATTATAACGATGAAGAATATGATAAGGCAATGGAACATTTTGAAATTGCCGGAAACAGAAGCGGTTATTCAAATGCTTTCTGGGAAGTTAGAAATAAAGGCATCCAGAAGGACCTTGGAGCAGTATTAACAGTTGTAATTATCTTAATTGTTTTGAGTATAGTTATTAAACTTGTTGATAAGAAGAAAGTTTTAAGAACTAAGAGAAAACAGTTTGGAACTAAACTAAAAGAACTTCCTGTAATTGGAGAAATCGGTTATGCATTTAAGTGTGCTAAACACCCAATTGACAGATATTATGATATAAGAGTTGGAAAGAACGGATCAATGATTGCAGCAACAATTATTTATGTAGCATTCTTTGCAGTATATATGATTTATCAGACAGGAAAAGGATTTATTTATCAGTATACAAGCGTTGAAGATATGGATATGGGAGCCGTAGTAGTTGGTTTCTTTGCTATCTTAATTCTCTTCATCGTATGTAACTTCCTTGTTACATCAATTACAGATGGTGACGGAACATTAAAGCAGGTATATATGATTCCTGCATATGGTATTATGCCATTAATGATTTGCATGATTGTTACAACAATTATGTCATACCAATTAACATATAACGAATCATTTATCTTGACAGTTATTATGATGATCGGTGGTATTTGGAGTATCGCAGTAATATTTGAAGGACTTTCAACAGTTCATGACTATGACTTTAAACAGACAGTAGTCAGCCTTATTATTACAGCAGTATTTATGTTAATTGCGGCTATAGTTGTTCTTGTAGTAATTATTATGTGGGAACAGTTATACGACTTCTTAATCACAGTAGGAAAGGAGATAATAAGAAATGTTACAGGCAGCTAAAAAGAATAAATTTAAAGCAACAGCAATCATTGTATGTCTCTTATGTGTCCTTTCACTTTGTGTAGCAGTTGGCGCTGCATTCATTAACACTAACAGAGATACAAGACCTGTACCTGATGTTGCAAAATCTTCATTAAAGTATTCAAATGCTTACGAAGAATTATGCACAATAGGAGATTACAAATATCTTTTCTATGAAGATAGAGATATCTTAGCAATCGAAAATACAAAAACAGGATATGTTTGGAAAACAGGCGTAGACGTTCCTTTCTTAAATGAAGCATGGGAAGCAAGAGATATTATTACAGATGCTAAGGAAAGCGGTGATAATACAGAACTTAAAGACTATGCTAAAGAAAAGAATATGACAATAGCAGAAGTAAAAGAAATGGCAAACTGTGTTGATTCATCATTTAACAGTAGCCAGTATACAGCTTTTGCCAATTCTCTTGTAACAGTTGAATATTTTGAAGGCTCAGGAGATTCAATGACAACACAGAGAGCATCATCAGCACCAGAAAAGAAGAGCCAGGGCGAATCACAGCTTACTAAGGGAAGCAGTGAAAACGAATGGGTTTTGGATTGTAAGTTTAACATTGATGATGAAGAATTAGGCGTTAAAGTTCATATGACTTTAGGCGAAAATGGAAAGGTTAACTTTAAAGTTCCTTATGAAGAAATTACAGGTTGTATTAGCAAGATTAAATGTATCGAAATTGCTCCTTTCTTAGGAACAAGCGGTGGTATTCTTAAATACTATGATAAAGATGCAGATGATTTTGTTAAGACAGAAGTGAAAGAACTTACACCTGGTTATGTTTTAGTTCCGGACGGAAGCGGAAGCTTAATCAGATTTAATGAAAACAAGACAAAGTTTAGTGAATACAATGGTAAGGTTTATGGAACAGATCCATCAACAGAATCTAACTACTATTCATCATTAGATGATGTTGTACCACTTAAGAATCCAACAATGCCGGTATTCGGTATTTCACATGGTGATGGTACACAGGCAGCATTTGTAGCTTATGCAGATCAGGGTGATGAGTATATGTCAATTAATGCAGCTCCTGCATCAACAACTGATGGAGAAATTGCTTACACATATGCATATGCATCATTCCAGTACAACGCTGAATACTTCCAGGTTATAAACCAGGCAGGTGATTCATATCGTAAAGTACAGGATAAACCTAATAAGTTTGATATTGACTTAACATATCAGTTTTTAGAGGGTGACGGCAGTGATGGTTACAAAGCTGATTACACAGGTATGGCTAAGGCATACAGACAGCATTTAATTGATGAAGGAATTTTAACTGAAAAGTCAGTTGATGAAAAGAACATTCCTATTAGAATTGACTTCCTTATGTCAGATTCTAAGAAGGGGGTATTCTCAACACAGGAAGTTGAAGTTACTTCAGCATCAGATGTTAAGAATATTTTAAATCAGCTTAATAAAGATGGTATTGAAAATATTAACACAGGACTTATAGGATGGCAGAGAGGTGGAGAAACATTATCAAAACCTAACAGCACTAAGTTCTCAAGTTCAGTTGGAAAGAAGAATGAATTTAAGAGTTTAATGTCAGAATTCGCTAAAAAGGGAATTGATATTTCATTTTCAAGAGAGTTCTCATCAATAAACGAAACAATGGTTAATTATTATGGAACTGCAGCAAAGCATATTAACTCACAGTATCTCTCAGTAGATAAGTCACAAGTTCTTCCAAAGAACGTTCCTGTTACAGAATACGGATATGCAACACCTGCTAAGACAGCACAGTGGATTACAGATTTGTATGAAGATTTAGGAGACTTAAGCGGTTCATTTACAATTGACGGAGCATCAAACATTCTTTTAAGCCATTATAAGAGTGATGACAATAAGACAACAGTTCAGAATACTGTAAAACTTTATCAGGATGCTATTTCAAAGATTCAGAAGAACGGAACAAAGACAAACCTTGTAAATCCTAACAAGTACTTATGGAAATATACAGACCGTTACTTACAGTCACCTGTAGGAACATCACAGTATGTATATGAAACAGATACAGTTCCTTTCTTACAGATGGTACTTAATGGAACAATGGAAGTTTATGCACCATATGCTAACTTCTCATTCTATGCACAGACAGATATGTTAAGAATGATTGATTACAACATTTCACCATCATTTGTCTTAACACAGAAACCATCATACTTATTAGGTTCAACAACTTCATCAGATTACTATTCAACAGAGTTTGGACAGTATGAGGAATTAGTAAATACTATTTACAATACAGTTAATACACCATTGTCACAGGTTATTAATTATAACTGGGATAGCAGAACAGTTTATAGCTGGGATGGAAAAGAATTAACTTCAGCATCAAAAGATGCTAATGGTAATGAAACAGATGGTGGTATAATTGCAAACCAGTATTCAAAGGATGGAGATGTGAAGACAATTATTATAAACTATACATCTGATGAAATTCAGGTTAATGGTACAAGCGTTGCAGCAAACAGCGCAGCAGTAGTAGAAGGAGGTGTTAAGTAATGGCTGAAAATACAAAAGTAACTTCAGAAGAAGTTAAAGAAGAAAAAGTAGAAACAGCAAAAACTTCCAATACTACAAAGAAAAAGGAAACAAAAGCACCTAAAAAGAAAAAAATGAGAACTTATCAGCAGAGACAGGTTACATGTTTATGGCACCTTGGATTTTAGGTTTTTGTGCTTTTACATTGTTCCCGTTCGTATTTACAATTTATTTAAGCTTTACATCTGTAGCTTCAACTAACTGGGGTTACAAGATTGAGTTTATAGGTTTAAGCAATTACATTAATGCATTTGTTGGTAACCAGGAATTCTTACCTGCATTACTTTCATACATTAAGATGATTATACCTTACACATTTATAGTAGTAGTTTTATCATTCATTATTGCTTACTTACTTTGTAAGATTAATGTAGGTAAAGGAATTTTAAGAACTATCTACTTCCTGCCGGTTATTATCATGTCAGGTCCTGTAATGTCACAGTTATTAACTGTACAGAATGCAGGAGATCAGGCAGCAGAAAAAATTGCGGCAGTAACACAGCAGACTAACGCTTATTCAAATATTTTCATAATGCAGATTATTGACAGTTACTCACCTGCATTAGCAAATGGACTTGCAGGAATATTTGATCAGCTTTCAATTATACTTTGGTTTACAGGTATCCCAATTGTATTATTTATCAATGGTTTACAAAAGATTAACCCAAGTATTTATGAAGCAGCAAAGATTGATTCAGCCAATGCATGGCAGATTATGTGGAAGATAACAATTCCAATGATTAAGCAGGTTGGATTAATTATCACAGTATTTACAGTAATTCAGTTAGGTATGTATGATTCAATTAACCCTGTATACAAGTTAATCGAAGAAAAGACAGGTGAAACAAGTTCAGGACTTGGTTTCGCAGCTACATACGCATGGATTTACAGCCTGTTAGCTCTTGTAATGATAGGAATTGTATTCCTCATATTCAGGGATAGAAAACCTAAGGACATTAAGGCAAGACAGAAGCAGGAAAAGAAATTAAAGAAGCTGGAAAAGCAGCAGAAGAAGAGATTAGCTTCACAGGCAAGACATCAGAAGAAGGAGGCAAAGTTATATGGCAAATAAAGATAGCAGTGCAAAGAAAATTGATTTGTCAGCAGTAAAGAAAATCAACTTTGCCAAATTAAAGAGATTAAAGGCAGTAAATATTATTGCAAAAGTGGCAATTTACTTTTTACTTATCTGTATTGGATTCGTATTCTTACAGCCAATATTTGAGATGATTTCAAAGGCAATTATGACTTCTAAAGACTTAATTGATCCTTCTGTAACATGGATTGCAAAGCATGCTACACTTAGTAACTTTAAAAACGCAATAAAAACTCTTGAAATGCCTGGCTCATTGTTTAACTCAATCTGGTTTTCAGCATTGTTGGCATTAGCTCAGACAGCAGTATCACTTACAACAGGTTTTGCATTATCAAGATACTCATTTAAGGGACGTAATTTCTGGTACATAATGTTAATCTTAGCATTTATTTTACCAATACCACTTCTTACAATCCCAAGAATTATGGTATTTACGGAAATTGAATCTATTGTAGGATTTAAGGTTATTGGAACAATTATTCCACAGTTCCTAATGTCATTATTAGGACAGGGAACATATTCAACAATGTTAATTTTGATTGCGTTTAACTTCTTTAATATGATACCTAAGTCATTAGATGAAGCAGCCATGATTGACGGTGCCGGTTCATTTAGAGTTTTCTATCATATTGCAGTTAGATTATCAATTTCAACAATACTTGTTGTATTCCTGTTTTCATTCGTATTTAACTGGAATGAAACATATACAACAAACACAATGCTTGGTGATGCATTAACTCTTGTA
>ERZ791919.2330-NODE-2330-length-13776-cov-8.545733_pt1 | contig 13776 bp, 9 predicted proteins | sample MGYA00510137_ERZ791919 | MGnify/ENA primary metagenome ERZ791919 (study PRJEB30046, sample SAMN00792059) | human gut metagenome | study: EMG produced TPA metagenomics assembly of the A metagenome-wide association study of gut microbiota in type 2...
AGGCGGGCGTAGGCGGCCTTTGGCCGCCCAGTTCCGGCAAAGCCGGAACGCCCTGCGGGCCGAACGCCGGATCTTGCAGGAAATAGAGAGGGGATATTGCGCGAAATGAAGTGACGGAAAACCGCAACATGCAAAAATGTTCGTCATATTAGCTAAAAAAGCGTAAAATAGGGAGCATCTTGCCTGTACGGAGCATAAAAATGAATTTAAGAGAAATAAAAACTTGCAAAAAGTATTTACAAATGAAAATTAAGTGCTATACTGTGAAGCATATTAAATCTTTGTGATACGAGGTGTAAACATTATGTCAACCGGTAAAAAGAAGCTGTCGCTGGCATTCTGGATCTTTTTAGCGCTCATCTTCGGCGCAGGCATCGGCTGGGGGCTGGTATATCTACCCGGCGGCGCAGCCTTTGCCACCAAGTTCATCAAGCCCATCGGGACGATTTTTGTAAATCTGCTGAAATTCATCGTGGTTCCCATCGTGCTGTTCTCGATGGTCTGCGGCATGATCAGCATGAAGGACATCAAGAAGGTCGGCTCCATTGGCTGGAAAACGATGGTCTATTACATCTGCACCACCATTGTGGCGCTTATCATCGGCCTGGTGCTTGCCAACATCTTTAAGGGCGGGTTCCCGCAGCTTTCCACCGAGGGCTTGGGTACCTGGGATAAACCTGTCAGTGCTGACTTTATGACCACCCTCGTCGATATCTTCCCCAGTAATATCGTGGCACCCTTCGCCAACGCCTCGATGCTGCAGATCATTGTCATTGCGCTGCTCATCGGCGCCGGGATCATCCTTACCGGCGAAAAGGGCCGGGCAACGGCCGAGCTGTTCGAGAGCCTGAACGAAGTGTTCATGAAGGTGATGATGTTCATCATCAAGATCTCTCCCATCGGCGTATTCTGCATGATGACCTGGGTCGTTTCCAACAAGGGCCCGGAAATTCTGGGCGATCTGGCAAAGGTACTGGGTGTTGCGTATCTGGGATACATCCTGCACGCCGTTATCACCTATTCCATCACCGTTAAGACGATGGGCGGCATGAGCCCCATCAAGTTCTTCAAGGGCATGATCCCCGCAATGGTCTTTGCATTCTCCTCCACCTCCAGTGTGGCTACCCTGCCCATCAATAAGGAATGTGCCGTGAACCTGGGCGCCAGTGAGGAGGTTTCCTCCTTTGTGCTGCCGCTGGGCGCAACCATCAATATGGATGGTACCGCGGTTTACATGGCGGTTAATACCATCTTCCTGGCCTGCTGCTACGGTATGAATCTGACTGTTGGCCAATTGGTCATGGTAGTAGTGACCGCGACCTTGGCTTCCATCGGCACAGCAGGCGTTAGCGGCGCCGGTGTGGTAATGTTGGCGATGGTGCTCACCAGCGTAGGAATCCCCGTGGAGGGCATCCTGCTCATCTATGGTATCGACCGTCTGTTTGATATGGGTCGTACCACCATCAACATCGTGGGCGATGCGGCCTGTGCCGTCATTGTAAGCCGGCTGGAGGCCAAGAAAGAGGCCAAGAAGGCCGCGATGGTCAAGTAATTAGGACATCTTCCTACATCTTTTTCATAATCTCTTCCTGAACAAAGCCGCGCGGGTCGTAATGATCCGCGCGGCTTGCTGTTTGGAAAATATAATTGATATGTATACCTTCGTTTAACAAGGACACACACGCTTTTCGGCAGCGAAAATCGGCGCTGACAGCGTCATCGTCCTTGACATACGCCAGTATGCCGGCGTCCTCTTCCTTGTCATCATCCGGTTTTCCCTCGCCGAAAAGTCCTGCGGAGTTTTTGCGCGGGAGAAATGGCGCCAGAGGAAGCGCGGAGCGGTAGGCAGGCTGGCGCCTGTCAACGCGACGCGCAATGTCGGGCGGTATTTATGCCCGCAAAAACCGTATGTGCTCTTGTTAAGCGAAGGTAAGTACTCCATATACAAAGCGCAGAAGAACCTCCTTGGAGATAAGTATGCTGCATCCAGCATATATAGCCGCTGTGTGGAAGCAGAGGCATATGCCAAGGGTGGAAACCCAGTGTATAAATACTTCCTCAAGGGCTAAAAGCAACTATACCCCCTCCAATTACGGAGGGGGATTTTACTATATTTGCCTGTGCTTTTTCTGTGCCCTTGAAACGCAGAAACGCGCAAAAAATAAGCAATAAGCGAAAAGTGTAAAAAGCCTGAAAGCCCGCATAAACAAAGGAAAACCCCGCATTTCTGCGGGGTTTTCTTTGGCGGAGATGGAGAGATTCGAACTCTCGAACCGCTTTTGACGGTTACACGATTTCCAGTCGTGCGCCCTCGACCAACTAGGCGACATCTCCATGTCGTTATCAGGATGGGTCAAGTAAAAGTCCTGACGAGAATTTATTATACCGTATTACCGGCATAAAAGCAACCCCCTTTTTGCAAAAAAGTTGCCCTAAAAGACATTTTTTCGCATTACGGGCAAAGAAAGGATTGCGCCCGGCCCTTTGGCGTACTATAATATTATAAATCACTTTCGGAAAAAAGGAAGGATAAGACCCATGAAACGAGTAGAGATCAAAGCACTGTTTGCGGAGCCGGAGCGCTACACCGCGGAGCCGGTCACTATCTGCGGCTGGGTGCGCACCCTGCGCTCCAGCAAGGCCCTTGGCTTCATCGAGCTGAACGATGGCAGCTACTTCAGCAATCTGCAGGTGGTGTTTGAGGAAAATAAACTGGCCAATTACGATGAGATCTCCCGCCAGAATGTCGGCGCGGCGCTTATTGTCACCGGCCGTCTGCTGCTGACCCCCGAGGCCAAGCAGCCCTTTGAAATCCATGCGGAGAAGATCACCGTGGAGGGCGCCTCCACCCCCGATTATCCCCTGCAGAAAAAGCGCCACAGCATGGAGTTTCTGCGCACCATCCAGCACCTGCGCCCCCGCACCAATACCTTTAGCGCGGCGTTTAGAGTGCGTTCTGTTGCGGCCCAGGGCATCCATAGGTTCTTTACCGAGCGCGGCTTTGTGTACGCGCACACCCCGCTCATCACCGGCAGCGACTGCGAGGGTGCCGGCGAGATGTTCCGCGTCACCACCATCGATCCCGCTGATCCCCCTCTGACCGAGGACGGCAAGATCGATTACAGCCAGGATTTCTTCGGCAAAGCCACCAACCTCACCGTCAGCGGTCAGCTGGAGGGCGAGTGTATGGCTATGGCCTTTGGCAAGATCTACACCTTCGGCCCCACCTTCCGCGCGGAAAAATCCTACACCGGACGCCATGCCGCCGAGTTCTGGATGATCGAACCGGAGATCGCCTTTGCCGACCTGGAGGACAATATGGTGCTGGCGGAGGACATGATAAAATATGTGCTGCGCTATGTGATGGAGCAGTGCCCCCGCGAGCTGGAATTCTTCAATAACTTTGTGGATAAGGGCCTGCTGGAGCGCCTGAACCATGTGGTAAACAGCGACTTTGCCGTCTGCACCTATACCGAGGCCATCGAGCGGCTGCAAAAGGCCGATGTGGAATTTGAGTACCCTGTCAGCTGGGGCGTGGACCTGCAGACTGAGCATGAGCGCTACCTCACCGAAAAGATTTTCGGCAAGCCGGTCTTTGTTACCAATTATCCCAAGGAGATCAAGGCCTTCTATATGCGCCTGAACGATGATGGTAAGACGGTGGCGGCCGTGGACCTGCTGGTGCCCGGCATCGGCGAGATCATTGGCGGCAGCCAGCGTGAGGAGCGTCTGGACATCCTGCTGGACCGCATCCACGAGCTGGGGCTGAATGAGGAGGACTACTGGTGGTACCTCGACCTGCGGCGCTTCGGCGGCGCGCGCCACGCCGGTTTCGGCCTGGGCTTCGAGCGGCTCATCATGTATGTCACCGGCATCCCGAATATCCGTGATGTACTGCCCTTCCCCCGCACCACCGGCTTTGCGGAATTCTAAACCGAATATATATGCTGAAGTCCTCCGCGTGGGATCCCATGCGGAGGACTTCAGTTTGTTTATTTACGGAGGGCGATTTAATCCGCAGAGAAGGTTTGCCGGAAGAACCGCCGGACTATTTCAGCGGTGTCATCAGTGTGGTCCTCGGCGGTAATCAGATAGTATTCAGAGCCATACAGGGGATCCTTCAGTGGGACAGCCCGAATCTGGGAAGAGGGAAGCATCCAGTTCGGCTGGAAGGTGGGGTAGACCCAATTGAAGTTTTCTACGCATACATTGCGCAGCTCGGAGATGTTCTTGGAGATGATCTCCAGCTTGGGCACAAATCCGGCTTGCTGGCAGTGACGGAGAAAACCGTCTGTTTGAATATCTCCGGTACGGATCCCTTCCCGGATGGGATCATAGTACAGGATAAAGCTCTGCTCCCGCAGGTCGCCCACATCTACTTCCGCTTGTCCAGCCAAGGGGTGGTCCGCCCGCATGACAATACATAGCGGCTGATTGTGCAGCAGGGTACAGCGGGTACCCGGTATGGTGCAGAAGGCAGGCGTTTTATTACGGTCCTCCTGCCAAAAGACACGAGTGACCAGCAGCGCGTCAAATTCCCGACTGCGCAGGCAGGCTTCGACCTCCGAGGATTGGTAAAATAGAAACTGAATATTGTGCCCGGGGGCATACAGATAGAATTTTTCCATCAGCAGGCACTCGGTTTTTATGCTGATGCGCCCCAGAGGAAGACCGATGGTATAGGGCTTCTCATCCTGGCCCTTCAGCCGGCTGATGTGAAACTCCAGCGATTCATATTGTCCCACCACCTGTGCGATATAGGGAAGAACGCTGGTGCCCGGCCCTGTCAGCTTCAGGCGCTCGCCCCGGGCGGGACGGTCAAATAAGGTGATGCCCAGGGCCTCCTCCACACACTTCACCTGCCGGGAGACCGAGGAGGGCGCACAGGGGATCTCCTCAGCGACCTTGCTGAAATTCAGGTGGGTGGCCACCAGCAGTACAGTCTTCAGGTATTGGATCTCCATAGTGCGCCCTCCTTTTGGTTATGGCAGCGGGTAGGCAATGCAGCGGGGCTTCCTCAGTGTCTCAGTGACGGTAGGAAAGGGAATCCGCCCGAACAACGGATGTGGCATCCGTCTTTTTGGGGTCCTTCTTTTCTCCGGGCTGGGGGCGGCGGTTCCGGCGCAGGGCTTCATTCATGTGGATCTTGACGCCGCGGCTGGCCAAAGTGTGCTGCAGGGCGGGCACATCCAGCGCCTGCAGGCTGATATTCTCCTTGGCAGCCATGGAAACAGCCAAGCCGGCAGCTTCACCGGTGAGAACACAGGCGGGAATAAACCGTGCGACTTCCCAGCCGCGGCCGGTGGCGGAAACGATCCTTCCGGCTGCGGCAATGTTGGTGATCTCGGTATCGATGAGGCCGCCGTATGGGAACTCGTATACTTCGGCAGGAATTTCCAGAGAGTGGATCATGCAGCCGATTGAGCTTTCCACATACCGGTCAGGCACTACCTCCAGCTGCTCCTTGCCAACCAGCCGGCGGGTCATGCGGAACTGCGGCATAAGCGGCAGGGTCATCTGCGCATAGGAGGGGCTCTGGTGCTGCTTTAAGTAGTCCAGCGCCAGCTTGCGGCTGGTGCGGATATATCCGTTGACGCCCTCACTGGTGGTGCCATAGTACATGGGGATCTCCGCCTCGCTGTTATCGGCATCGGGGCGAAGCCCCAGCCAGCGCAGCGGCAGTGCCTGCAGGGCCTGCCCGGTCTCCAGGCCTTTTTTCATGGTATCCAGGTCTATTTCATGTGCCCAGTGAGAAACAATGCTCCGCTGTGTTTCGGTGGGAGCGCCGGCCCGGAACATCAGGTCCAGGTCGCCGCTGGCATCCACAAAGGCCTTGGCCAGGTAGGCGGTGCGTCCGGATTTGTTTTCGACAATGACGCCCTTGCAGGTTTTACCCTCCATGATGGGCGCGCAGAAGTTGGTATCAAAAACGACCTGAATACCTTCCTGTTCCATCAGCTCATCCAGTGCGCACACGGCAGCCGGGATATTAAAATTGGTGCGGTAGCGGCCGGTGGGGGTGTCCACGGTATCGGGCCCGTTCCGCCAGCAATCTGGCAGGTTATCGTAGCCGTAGCGGATGCAGACATGCAGCAGCTCCTCCGCCAGGCCGCCATATACCTTGTGCCCCAAACCGTCATCCAGAGGCAGATAGATGCAGACATGGCCCAGGGTAGCCAGACCGCCCAGGATGATGCTTTTCTCCAGCAGAATGACCCGGGAGCCATTGCGTGCGGCCGAAACCGCGGCGGCTACACCGGCTACGCCGCCGCCTACTACGATTACATCCGCTTCCCCCGCAACGGGGATGGAATGGGATTGCTCAGTGATTTGCTTTGGTTTTTCCATTGATGGTATGCCTCGTTTCTTAGTGTATTATAGCAGATGCGCGGGAAGAAGGGAACAGGCCATATCGTCCCGGAAAAGCCGGTTAGGGCAGAATGTAGCTGCAGCCAAGGGCAATCACATAAACCACAATGATATAAACAGGAATCACCTTGATGGCATCGTGCCAAATAAAGCGGTTGTCTATCTCCTCGCGGTCCAGCAGCAGCGCGGCGTAGATGGTACCTGCATAGGTCAAGAAGGCCATGTTGGCGCACAGGCTCAGCGTCGCGGCGGTAACAGATGCGCTGATCCCGGTGTCCAGCTGCATCTGGCATACAAAAGGCATGATGGCCGCGTTGCCCAACAGGGTAAGGGGGGTGCCGTTGCAGATGTTGGTGATGATGGTGATAACAATAGTAAGGAGAAGCAGCAGCAGCGGCAGCGGCATATTGCCGAATACGGGTTTAAGCAGGGAGATGATCCAGTCGCGAATGCCCAAATCAGCGGAAGCCATGGCATTGCCCAGGAAGGTGAAGCAGCCAACGATGCACACCACATTCCACAGGGTGCCTTCACTCAGCAGCTTCATGGGGTTGGCCAGCGGCTTGCCGTCTACTTTGATAAGCCCCAGAATGCCCAGCGCCAGCAGGAAAATGAGGGTAGTGCCGATAGGAGCCAGAACAGCGCTTCCGGGGAAGTCCTTCGGCAGCAGCGGGATCACGATGATATACAGGAAGGACAGGCAGAAGATGGTGAGAATGAGCTTCTGGCGCTTATTAAATTTCTTGGGAATGTTGCGCAGCGCCTCTACATTTTCAATATCCAGCTCCTTCAGCGGGGCAACATTGCACTTAAATACACCGGGGATCATAAAGGCCAGGATGCACAGCCATACCAGATTGACCAGGATGCACACGAACATATAGGTGAACATATTGATGCTCAGTCCAAAGCCCTGCATGCTGGTATTGATAAGGGTGTAAATGGTAAGGGCAATGCCCTTGAAGGGGAAGCAGAAATTACCCATGCAGCCCAGGTAGATGCCCAGCAGCATGAATTTGCAGAATCTGTCCTGCTTATCATAGCCGCACACATCCCGGATGGACTCATAAATGCCGAAGTACAGCAGCGCGGTGGGGATAAACCCGATGAACATGGAAACGATAAAGCTGGAGAAGAACAGCGAGAACAGCAGCGCGACCGGGCGTCCTCGAAGCGCCTTGATGCTAAGCAGCTTGCGCACCAGCACATCGATCACGCCGGCTTCCTTGAGCGCCACGCACAGCGCAGATACAAAGATCAGCTGGGGGACGGTAGAACCGCCCATCCAACTGGAAACAGCGGCGGAGGATGTCAAAAAGCCGCTGTATACCATGGCGATAATACCCAGGATAGCAGCTAGGGTGGACTGGGAAGTGAATACTGTAAGCAGAATAACGCCGATAAATACGCCCAGGGCATTGGAGCCGACCTGTGTAACCACGGAGAACGGGCCCAGAATCCGGCCGAAAAAGAACATAAAGAGGAACGCGATCAAAATGATCGGCCATTCACGCTTTTGGACAGCTGACTTTGTCATAGTAGTTCACATGCAAGGCTAAGCACGGAGCTTTGCATGCGATCCTCCCTTCTGTAATTTTTATTCTCAGGTGAACGGTGATCTGCCGCTTTCGGTCGCGATCCGAAAACGGATTCCATAATAAATTGTGCACAATCTACACTTTTTATTTTAGAAAGCCTTGTGTATAAAGTCAATTGCACAATCCGCACGCACTGTTGCAACTTTGGCATGGAATTCGCTTCCGTCCCTATATGGAAGGTCCTCCCGCCACCCCGCTGACCTGATTGGCGGCATGGCTCTCCCCTGTGGGAGTGCCTCATCCCCCGCAAAAAATGTATTTTCTCATACTTTGGGATGATTTACACCGGCGGCAATGGCTGATAAAATATCACTAAGGCAGGAAATTCCGCCGATGCATCATATTTATTATTTCCAAAAGGGGCGTGCCCCTTTTCTGCTCCCGCGGGGCCCCGCGGGAGCAGGCCGCTGCACAGGGAGGGAGCGCATGGCCAAAAATGTAGTCATCCGGCCGTCTGTCCGGGAACAGTACCAAAAATTCATGGCACGGGGCAGGGTGCTGTTTTTCACCGCGCCCTGCGGCTTTGGCAAAAGCACCCTGGCCGAAACGCTGCTTGCCGGGCAGCAGGTGCTTTCTCTCACCGCCGGGGAGCCGGACTTCGCCCTGCCGGCGGATGATAAGGGCTGGCAGGTCCTCTTGATCGATGACCTGCGGCAGATGACCGAGGAGCCGGATCAGCAGGCGCTGTGCCAGCTCGTCCGGGAGTACAGCGACCGCCGGTTCGTCCTGCTTTCCCGCGGGGCGGTGCCGGGCTGGCTCATGGCCTTCCAGTATGCCGGGCTTATGGCGGTGCTGGATGCCGACGCCCTGCTTTTTGACCGGGAGGATATCCGCAGCCTGTTCCGGCAGCAGGGCACCCCGGTCGGGGAATCGGTGATCACCGAGATCCTGCGGGAGACCAGCGGCTACCCGCTGGGCGTGGCGGTCATCGCCCACTGCATGGTCGGCGGCCGCCCCTACAGCCCGGAGCTGGTGGCCCAGTGCTACCACGAGGTCTTTTTCTACTTCGAAACCGCCGTTTATCGCCGGTTCGATCTGCCCATCCGCCGCTTTTTGCTGGAGCTGGCGCCTTTCGAGAGCTTCGATGTCGAGCTGGCCCGCATGGTAAGCGGAGACCCCCGTGCCGGGGAGCGGCTGGGCTGGCTGCAGCAGAATACCACCATGCTGCGCCCGGCCGGCGTCAATCAGTTCCGCTTCTGGGCACAGTTCCGTACCTTTTTGCTGTGGGAAATGGACCGGGAATACAGCGAGGAAAAGCGCCGCACCGTTCTGGGCCGCGGCGGCCTCTACTACGAGCTGAAAGAGGATTACAGCCATGCGCTGGAGTGCTACACCATGGCAGGGGATCATTCCAAGGTCTCCGAGCTGCTGGTGCGCAATGCCGAGCTGCACCCCGGCATGGGCCACTACAGCGAGATGGAGAAATACTACCGCAGCCTGCCGGAGCAGGAGATCGCCGCCTCCCCGGCGCTGATGCAGGGCATGAGTATGCTGTGCGCCCTGGCGGCCGATTATGAGGGCAGCGAGCGCTGGTACCGGGAGCTTTCTCAGTTTGCCCGCAGCCGCACCAAAAGCGATGCCGCCGGGCGTCAGGCACGGGGGCGGCTTTCCTGGCTGGATATCTCCCTGCCGCAGCGCGGCGTCACCGATCTCACCGCCATCATCCCCGCGGCCTACCGCCTGCTGGTAAATAAAGAGGTAGTGCTGCCGGCCTTTTCGGTCACCAGCGCCCTGCCCAGCATTATGAATGGCGGCAAGGACTTCAGCGAATGGAGCCGCCGGGATGATCTCCTTTACCAGACCATCCGCACCCCGGTGGAGGCCATTCTGGGCCGGGATGGCGTGGGCCTGCCGGATTGCGCCGTGGCCGAAAGCAAGTTTGAAAAAGGCGAGGACATCACCGCCCGTATGCTGGCCCTGATGCCCCGATTGGGGGAGATCCAGCGGGACGGCACCCCGGATATTGAATTCGCCGCGGTGGGCCTGCTGGCCCGCAGCCAGCTGGCGGCCGGCCACTCCCAGGATGCCCGCAGGACGCTGGAAAGCCTGCGGCAGCGCTTCGCGGAAGGCGGCCAAAGCCGATTTTTGCCCAATATCGATGCCATGCTGTGCCGCGTTGACCTGCGGACTGGCGATACCGATGCCGTAGATAGCTGGTACCGGGAAAAGGCCCCGCGCGACCCCCTCAGCATCAATATCATGAAGCGCTACCAGTACTTTACTCAGGCCATGGCGGAGCTTGCTCAGGGCCGGCCGGAAGCCGCCCTGCTTACACTGGCTCCGCTGGAACCCTACTGCATCGCCTGCCAGCGGAAGATGGATCACACCACCCTGCTGCTTTTGCGGGCCGTGGCCCAGTACCGGCTAAAGGACGAAGCCTGGCAGCAAAGCCTTACCGATGCCCTGCGCATTGCCGCCGGGTTGGGGTTCATTCGCCCGGTAAGCTGCTGCGGCGCCGCCCTGCTGCCCCTGCTGCAGGCCCTGCCCGTCCCGGAGGAAGAGAGCTGGTACCGGCAGGTGGTGGCCTTTGCCCGGGTGCAGGCCGCCCGGTATCCCTACTTTTTGGTGCCGCCCCTGCCCCCCGGCGAGGAAATGACCGCCACCGAGCTGCAGGTGCTGCGCCTGATGTGCGCCGATAAAAGCAATGCCGAGATCGGCCGTATCCTGGATATCAAGCTGCCCACGGTAAAAACCCATGTCAGCCATATCCTCACCAAGTTGAATGTCAGCCGCCGCAGCGAGGCCAAAACCGCCGCCCGCCGCCTGTGGCTGATCGAATAAGATAATAAAAAACTGTAATTCTGGAGGAGCGTATGAAGAAACGAGTATGTAGTGTTTTGCTGGCCGCCGTGCTGTGTGTTACCATGCTGTCTGTTGTAGCATTGGCGACGGAATGTACCGATGGTAACCACACCTATACCGGTAACTATGTGGCTAATGCCAATGGCATAAACCACAGCCCTAAATGTGACAATTGCGGTTATGTTGATACAAACAGCAGCCGCCAGCACTGTGATAATGGTTCAAACAGTAAATATAAAGATGGAAAATGTGACTATTGTGATGCAGAGCTGGCTGTTTCCTTTAATGACTCGTCCCGTACCATTTGTGCCACCACATGGGAAGCGGCGTTTAAGGAAATCAGTTCTGGTAGTGGAACCCTCTATCCAATCAAAAATGTAACTGATGGAATCACCTATAACGGCAACGGCAATGTTACCATTAATTTGGCCGGATCAACCATAAATGAATTGAAAGTAACAAAGGGCAGGCTTACCATAGTGGGGAATGGCACCGTTACGAAGCTGGAAGTTACCACCGGCGCCAAAGTAGAACTCTCCGGCGGCACCTACGGCGAAATTACCGGAGTCACTGATAAGAATACCCTGTTGGCCACCGGCTATGTATTTGATGGTGATACTGTTAAGGAAGCCCCCATCAAGAGTGTCACGGCATCCGTAACGGACCATAACAACGCCAAATATTGCTACACCGCCGAACAGGCTCCTGTTCTTACCGCGGCCATTACCCCGGCCATTACCCCGGACAATGTGACCGGTGTGACCTACCAGTGGTACAAGGTAAACGGCAACAAGAAAACCGCGATTGTTAATGCTACTGCCCAAACCTATACAGTGGAAACCGGCCTGAATGCGGGGAACTACGATTACTGCTGCACAGCCACCGTTGGCACCTACTCCCTCACCAGCGGTGATGTCACCGTGACCATCAAAAAGGCGAATGGCCCCCAGCTGGGCACCATCAATGTGAACCAGGTCTACAATGACACCGCCAGCAAGACCATCAATATCTATGATTACATTGGTACAGATCTGAACAAACTGGCAAAGGATGCAGGAACACTGCGTTTCCACACGGGAACTTATTCTCCCACAAACACGATAGAAAGTGGCTGGGGTGTGGATGTTAATACTGGTGCCATTACTTATCAACTGGCTAATGGTCTAAGTGTAAATGACGAAATTACAATAACCATGCAAGTTGGATATAATGATCAGATCTATTCTAAGAACCACGAGGATGCCACCGTTACCGTAAACATTACCCTCACCAAAATTACCCCCACTGGCACCCCCAATTACACCCCCATCACCTCCAGCGGCAAGACCCTGGCCGATGCCCACCTCAATGCCAATAATAATGCGTTCTCCGTCCCCGGTGCAGTGGAATGGGTCCTGGAGGGCAACCAGACCCCCGAAGATGTCACGGTCGTAAAGGGTGCGCGCTATGCGTGGAAATTCACCCCCGATGAAGATAACAGCGCAATCTACGAGGGCCTCACCGGCACCATCATCCCCTGGACCGAAAGCGGCAGCGGTGCGGTCATCATCATCACCCCGCCGGAACAGACCACCGATAACACCACCAATCCCGCCACCGGCGCGGCCGCGCAACCGGCGCTCGGTCTGGCCCTGCTGGCCGTGGCCGCCATCTGTGTGGATAGCAAGCTGCGTCGCCAATAAAGTAACCATCTCCACATACCTCTCTGGGGCAGCGGCAGGTCATCCTGCCGCTGCCCCCATTCTATCCCATGTGTGAGTTGAACCCCGGCCGAAGATGTGATATAATTTTCCCCAGCGCGGCATGGCCGCCAAAAACCGTGACCGGAGGGCCTTATGAATACCTTCTTGAAGCTGGCTTTTTTGTTCTATATCGGTTCTTCGCTGGGCTGGGTGCTGGAGCTTTTCTTCCGGCGCTTTATTTCCGGCAATAATCCCGAGCGCAAGTGGATCAATCCCGGCTTTATGGTAGGGCCCTATGTGCCGCTGTACGGCACCGGGCTTTGCATCCTGTACCTAGTTTCCCGCCTTTCGGAAAGCCGCCAGACCGCCAACCCTGTGTGGAACCACATTGCCATGCTGGTGCTGATGGCCGCCGCCATGACCGCCATCGAGTACATTGCCGGCATCCTGCTGCTGAAGGTGATGAATGCCCGTCTGTGGGATTACAGCCGCCGCTGGGGCAATGTGAATGGTCTTATTTGTCCCCTGTTTTCCGCCATTTGGGCAGTGATGGGCGCGGCCTATTATTTCTTTGTGGATCCTTACATTTTGCGGGCACTGGATTGGCTTTCCCGCAATTTGGCGTTTTCCTTTGTCATCGGCGTGTTTTTCGGCGTTTTCGCCATCGATTTCGTCTATTCCACCCACCTCATGGTCAAGATAAGGACCTTTGCCCGCGAGAAGAATGTGGTGGTGCGTTACGAGGAGCTGAAAGCCTATATGAAAGAAGGCCGCGAAAAGGGCCGCCAGCACTTCTTCCTGGCCTTGCATACCGAGATCCCGCTGCGGGAAAAGCTGCAGCAGTACTACGATTACCGCCGGGCCCGCCGGGAGGAGCTGGACCGCATCCTGCACGGAGAGGACGGCACCAGCAGCACCGCCAAAGCAGAATAAGCCTTTTTACCGGAGGGAAGCGGCGAGCTTCTCTCCGTTCTTTTTTGCGCAGATCAATATTCAATTTTCAAGGTGCTGATTGGGAGGCAGGTTCCCGCTTAAGGCAGACCCCCAAATTGCCCGATGAGGTCTGCTGAAGAAAAAATGAACCGGCGCCCCTGTTTGACCGGTGGGGCAAAAAGGCTCTCGATTTGTTTGGTCGGGGAGAGAGACCGACAGGAAAGGAATTTTCGCCGGTGAAAAAAGTCCTTTCACTAATACCTCCAAATCGCCCCTTTTTTGCATGTGAGAGGTTAATATTTCACAATTTTTAATGGAAAGTTTACAGGATTGGGGTTTGCTGGGTGAGATTTATATAGGATATGGATTTATTAGGGGAAAAATCGCTGGAA
>ERZ791919.2335-NODE-2335-length-13762-cov-23.035529_pt1 | contig 13762 bp, 10 predicted proteins | sample MGYA00510137_ERZ791919 | MGnify/ENA primary metagenome ERZ791919 (study PRJEB30046, sample SAMN00792059) | human gut metagenome | study: EMG produced TPA metagenomics assembly of the A metagenome-wide association study of gut microbiota in type 2...
GACGAACACGTTTCGATTGAGTGGAAAATTTGACTTTTACTTATCCATCGCACACAACAAAGGGCTGTGTGCCCTTGTCAAGCGATGTAAAACTCTTGCCAAAACACCCAACGCCTTTACGCCAAAGGTCGGTATCAATACTGTTAAGCTCCAATACCGTAAATGCGCCGTCGCTGACAATATAATCAGTAATCTGCTTCATAACTATTACCTGCTCATCCGTCAAAGACCGCTGCATTTGACCGCAATATAAGTTGAAGCGCTGAGGGCATCCTGTATACAGGCTCGAAAGAGTTGGATTCTTTCTGAAAGCATATCGAACAAGTTGAATCAAATGCGTCAGCGCATTGACATTCTGCTTGGTATCCAGCTGCTCAACATTGCCGTCGACATCAAGAATTTTATAGTTATTCCAGATGTAATACGGCGTGAACAACCGGTTTTCAGAAATGAGTTTATCCCTCAAGTCGCAAAGCATATCATGGGTTATAACGACATTTTCTGAATTGTAGATAATACGCAGAGCTTCAACAGAGTCCTTGTTATCGTTTAGATACTTTTCAAAGCTCTCAATAAATGTCCTTGCGGTTTCTTTTGAAAAGCCGGCATAGATTACCTCGTCTGGACCCGGAACTATGATGATGTAGCCTTTTTGCATTTCGAGCAGCTTTTTTCTTGCGCTGATATTACTGATAAGGCAAGAAATCAGTGCTTTTCTCTCACTGTTCGGCTCGGAAATGCCCGTATATGGCGGAAGTGCACTATTTTCTATTGCTTCATTGATGCTGTTTGCTAAAGTTCGCGGCGCAAATCCGAATGTCACAACAAAGTAGTCAAGATGCTTGCCAAGTAGAGGATCATCTTCATATCTGTGGTTAATCGTCGAACAATAATCGCGAAGCAGTTCCAAATTTTCATCTGTTACTTCACCGTGTGCAAGGTGCTCCAGCAGATGCTCCAGTGTCAATACTTTGATTTTGGGGCCGCTCCCGCCCGGTTTCGGAATCGTTTTATCAGACTCGGTTACACCTACCGCGTCAACGATGTAGTAGCACTCCTTTGTTTCCGCATTCGGAGTAATCTCCTTGAGTTTATCATCGTTGATGGTTCGACAGCCACGTCCTTTCATCTGTGTATAGAGGATGTCGGACTTAACATCATTCATAAACAGAACGACTTCCAGCGGTCTGACATCCGTGCCTGTTGCGACGAGCGTTACGGTAACAGCAATGCGGAAATCCTTTTCAATTCTGAGATCACGAATCAGATCGTTTGGGTTATCCGCGGAGTATGTAATCTTCTGTACAAAGCGCTCTGGCACTTTGCCGCTGGGAAACTTCTCGCCGAATACCTTTTTAGCTTCGTTTACAATTTCCGTCGCGTGGTTGTCATCCTTTGCAAAAATGAGTGTCTTGGGAATGTATTCCCATTTCTCAGCTCTGTCCGGGTATAGATCGGTGTATATGGCATCCCTGTACGCAGCAAGGACAGTTTCTATCTGCTTAGGATTTGTTATAGAGCGATCAAGTTGAGTAGGCGAAAAGTCAAGCCTTTCAGTTGCAGTGCGTTCAACCTTGACCCCGGTTTTCTTTGATTTTTCCGTAATTGTGTCGCCGGCGTTTATTGTTCCGCCATGCACGGTAACATTGGTAGAAATACGGTATACACGAGCAGGTACATTTACGCCATCAATCACGGATTCATTGTAAGTATATTTTTCTACTATATTATTATCAAAAAACGCATACGCTTCGGGAGTGGGCGTCGCTGTCAATCCGAGTATTTTGGCGTCTCTGAAATAATCGAGGACCGCTCTCCATTTTCCGTAAATCGAGCGGTGGCACTCATCGATCACAATGAACTGAAAATAATCTGGCGGCAGAAGCAGCTTGCCGTCCAACGAGACCGTTTCCTTCAATGCCTTTTCATTATCCCGCTGTGAAAATTCATCTTCGCGGTCTTCGTCTGTTTCATCGGGGATGGCTTGTCCGGTAAGTACCGCAAAAAGTTTTTGAATCGTGGATATGACCACATCGCCTTTAATATCTTCTGCCTTTTTCAGACGGTTAATCCGATAAAGTTCACTCAGAGCCTTGCCGTCCTCCGTCCTGTCAAATAGACTGAATTCAGACTCGGCCTGGCGAGCAAGGTTATTTCTATCAACAAGAAATAACACGCGTTTCGTTGGAGTATAATTCAGCAGGCGATAGGAGGCAAGACACGCAAGATATGTTTTACCAGAGCCGGTAGCGAGGATAGACAAAGCTTTCTTTTTTCCGACTTTCAGTGAAGCCTCAAGGTTAGCCTCGGCATCATACTGACAATCGCGTAAGCCCCTTTTCGCAAGCCTCGGTAAAGCGCCATATTCAGATTTCTTGCCGATGATCTGGAGCATCTTTTTCGGAGAGTGCATAGCTGACAGCTCAATATAATCCCCATCAGGATCGGTCAGCATATTCTTGAAATATATTTTATTTCCATTCGCAAGATATACCAGAGGGATCTGCTTGTCGAACCAAAGACCGTACCAACCCTGGGGATGGGAAGAATAACCCTCTGCTTGGTTTTCCACATCATCGGCAAGGGGATTTTCTTCACGCTTTGCCTCTACAACTGCGATTGCTTTGTCATCGACAAAAAGCAGGTAATCGCTTTCCGTATTGCCCTGCATGAGAGCCTCTTTTACGGCGGCAGCGCTCTTTGGAACATATTCATTACGAGTAACAATATCCCAACCCGCTTCGTTTAACTGCTTATCAATCTTAATTCTGGCTCTTTCTTCGGGTAACATAAACACTGACCTCCTGTTTCCTGATAATAAGGATTATCAGAAGTTGGCGGGCAAAATCAATCAAGATCCTCCGCAAAAAAGTCGCTGTCAATTCTTTTAATTTCGTATGTAGCTTCCGTGGACACACCTAAATCATATTCAATCATCAATTTTGCCAGCGCGGTGCCATCAACAAGCACGACCTTTGTGGTGTGTTGCTTCTCTGCATATTGGCGTGCTTCTTTCGTGAACTTGGCCGTCGTAATGAACAATCCTTTGGAAGCACCTTGTCCAGCCAGCGCACCAACGAATTTCTGAATCTCCGGTCTGCCAACGGTTTTGTCACAATCCCAACGCTTCGCCTGAATATAAATCAAGCTGAAGCCAAGTTTGTCTTCACGGATGATACCATCAATGCCTTCATCACCGGTTTGCCCGATGACCGTGCCGGCATGATCCACCGAGCCGCCATATCCCATTTGCGTCAACAGTTTGACGACCAGGTGTTCAAAGAAAGCGGGCGGCTGCTTCATTATTTCACTCAGGAGATCATCTGCCAGGGTGGTATTGATCTGTTGAAAGGCTTCATCCAAAATATCCTGCGGTGTTTTACCGGACCCCTTTTCCGTGGGTGTCGAAATTGCTGTTTCTTCATTATTGTTCGGAGAAATAAACTTTCTAAATGGCTCAAAGCGCTGGAGATAAAGGTTATCAATTTGAGGAGGATTTTCATTAAGGACTTGTCTGCCTACTGGCGTAATCACATAAATACCTCGTGACGGGCTTTGCACAAGGCCTGCCTTTTTCAGATATGTCCTTGTCCAGCCAATACGGTTATCAAAAAGCTGCTGCCTCCCGCTTGGCAGCATCTCAGTCCGTTCCTTTTCGGACACCGAGAAAACACCTGCAACCGTATCTTTTACCTCTTTCGATCTGTGCAGTTGGCCATCTGCCAAGCAATCAAGGAAGGCACGGTACATCTCATCATATTTGGGAATTGGCATCTGATACTCTCCTTACGCTTTCAGCTTATAGGTTCTGTTTCGATTTCCGCCTTCGGCTACGACAATATCCTCCGCGGTCAGTTCAGAGAGGAGTTTCTTGGCTCGTGTACTTTTGACTCCAAGGAGCTCTGCAATATCGGCACTTCTGGCCGAAATATGATCAGTAAGGTATGCAACAATTTCTTCTTTCTGCCGTGCAGATTTTATCGTCGCTTTTTTATCGTCACTCTTTATCGCCGCTTTTTTATCGTCACTCTTGGAGAATAAGAGCGTTAATATTGTCCGCTCCGGCTCGAGTTGCTCTGTAATCTCCGGAGTTGTCCAATTTTGCTCGCGCCAGACGCGGAAGATATTCGGAATGCCGCTACCAGCACGCTCACCAATATCAATCAGGTTGAACATCTTCAGCATCGTTCCGTTCCGCGGATCAGAAACACCACCGCTCTTTGCGGCATCAATTTCGATGCGGAAGCTGCCCGGATTAGACATCGTAATGCTATTACGCTTTTTGACGATGACCAACCCCTGTCTGCCGTAGTAATCGGCATTCACCAAACAGTTGGCCAGTGCTTCACGCAGCGCCTGATGCACTGGGGTATCATCTATACGAGTACCACCGTCCATCTTGAAGGGCACCTTGATATCCTGGATCAGCTTGTTGTAGACCCGGAAATAGAAGTCGTATACATTGCCGCTCCAGTCGCCGGAGGAAGATATGATACGGTCAGTCCATCGGATATCAGCGTCATACTGTTCCTGATAGTCCAGAAAGTAAGCGTTAAATTCCCGCACAATATCGTCTTCGTTGCCGAACATGAGAAGTCCTGCGGAGGTGGGATGCTTTTTCCCATCAGAGCCGATACCGACAGCACCCAGCTTCAGGAAGAAATCTTCATCCTCCAAGGCTTCCCACACATGGCCAGGGCGGGAGAGGCGCATCCTCTGGCGATAGCTGCGAATGCTCTCTTTATTGAACACCGTCATGTCCATTTCATTCAGGATGAGCATATCCTGGGTTTTCACGGAAGCATCCCGCACCATGGCCTGATATTCTTCCTTGGTGCAGCGGTAGTCACCCTCACCGTTGCGGCGGTAGGTGCAGAGTGGATTCCCATCCACATAAATCGGCTTATAAGAGCGCTCTGCACGGGGAACATTGATGACCACAATGCGGTCGCCATCTACCTCCTGGACGAATACATCCTTGGAGGACAGGACATTTACGCTGGTCTTGTTGGGGTTATTGACGATATCCCAGAACTCCTTGATAAGTCTGTCAGGGTCGGGCAGATCTACCGTGTGCAGGGATTTGTCTGCCCACTCTTCCACTCCCAGCAGGATAATGCCGCCGTGGGTATTGGCAAAGGCGGAATAGGTTTCCCAAATGCTCTTGGGCAGCCCGCCAAGGGCTTTCTTGGCCTCAATGCGGTTGTTCTCCCGATATTGCTCGATTTTGGAAAAGTCAATCATGATTTTCCTCCTTTACGAGCTCGATGATATCGCAGAAATCGCAGTCCAGAACCTCACAAATCTTCGTTAAGATTTCCGTACTGACATGCTGGTTCTTTCCCAGTTTGGCAAGGGCGGTGGTGGACATGCCAGTGGCTAATCGGAGATCCTTCTTTTTCATGTTTTTATCAATTAAGAGCTTCCAGAGCTTATTATAACAAATCGTCATCGTAACACCTCGTGTCAGAGTATATACTAATACAGGTTAATTCTAACACAACAGCTTCAATTTGTCTATTGAAAATCCAGTTTTCAGATCTGAACTCCCATTTTCGAAGTGCAGATTTCAAATCAAGTCAATATGCAAAAGGCCGCAGAAGCGTCCGGGTTCGCTCCTGCGGTTATTTCATTGTTTATGCGGCGCAATTTTTGAGGTCAGCCCATGGTACCAATTTTGTTGCCGTTCTCGTACATATCCTCGGCATACTCGACATGATTGGGGCCTTCGCTTTGTATCCAGCCAAAGCCGGGGACATAGACCATATCCGCCAGTTCGTTATCGTTAGCTTTTGGCTCCGGTGCCGATTCAGGTTGCGCGGGCTGTACCAGGGTGGGATCTGTCTGCGTAGGAGGTGCAGATTTCTGTTCTGTCATGGGTTCATCTTCTATTTCCGGTGCAGGGACGGGTAGCTCCTCAGTGGTTGTTTCCTGGGCTGATTCAGCTTCCGGCATTCCCGATTCTTGCTTTTCTGTGATTTCTGGCAATATTAGTTCTTCCGGCTCCGGAAGTGTCGACCGCGGAGTGGTCACGGCGGCCGTTTCGCTCGGCGCGGGTGTTTTCCCGACCTTTTCGGTCTGTGGCCACACAGCGGCACACAGGGCGAGACAGGCAGTGATTGCAGCGGCAATGATGATTCTATTTTTCATTTTGTTTCCTCCTCTTTGGATGTAAAATGATTGAGTTCTGTGGACAACCCACCTTTTGCGGAATAGCTATCAGAATTTCAGAAGAGTATCCAAAACATTTGCCGCCTGCTGAAGCTCGCCCTGAGTGGCTTCCTTTGGTATATCTTCATCCTTTTGCACCTTGTGCGGCAGATAAGGTTCATAGTTCTGCCGGGTTATCGACGGCCGATAATGTCCCAGCATCCGCGCCAGTTCTTTGGTTTCCATGCCGTTCCGCAGAGATAGGACGGCGCAGGTGTGCCGGAGATCTGTGAATCGGATATGGTCAAGCCCCGCTTCCTTGATGATCTCGTTATGCATCCGGCGTACCATCTGCGGTGAGTATGGCCTCTGCGTTGCTGGATGCATGAACATCAGCGGACTTTTTGGATGCTTGGTGTGTTCCATGATCAGGAGGTCGATCACCTCCGATGTCAAGGTTATTGTTCTCGTTTCCGAGCCATATTCGATCAACTCCCGCCGTTCTACAGAGCGCTGCTCTGATATGGTCAGCGTCCTGTTTTTTACATTGAGGTCATTCCATTTCAGGGCGATAAGCTCACCCTGCCGCAGGCCAGCCGTTAAGGCCAGCATGAACATGGGGAGATGCCCCAGCCGTTCTGCCGCATCCAGATAATCCTCCATCTCCAGTGGCGTCAGCACATCGGCATTGGCCTTCTTTGGCTTGGAGTAGTGGAACGCTCTGGCGGGATTATCGCCAATCAGGCCGTCCCGTATGGCTTGATCCAAGCATTGCTGAAGCAGGCGGTGGATGTGCCGCATGGTTTCTTCGCCCAAGCCAGAGCTGCCGGGTCGATGATTGCCGAAGCGCCGCCGTTCCTCCAGAAATTCTCCAACCCTCTCCGATGTCAATTCAGAGAGTTGTGTGTCTCCCAAACCGGGGAGAATGTGGTTTTTGAACACATAGTTGTGTGCCGCATAGGTGGTCGGCCTGCTCTGGTGCCTGTCGTAGGTTTCCTGCCAGAAGATGATGTATTCCCGAAGCGTCATATTCCCACCTCCATACACTGGCACTGTAAGTCTCGAAAGGCCACCCACGGGAGCCTTGCCTGTTTCAGAATCTTCTTGTGCAGATAGTAGAACTCGTGGAGCTTGTACGGTGCTCCGGTTTTGGGATTGAGGAACACATAGGGCGAGGCCGTTTCCGGTATCTGCTTCAGCAGATGCGCCGCTTTGGCGTTAAGCGTCAGCAACCGCTGGTCTTTGAGGATGTACCTGCAGCGGATATGAAAATCGGCCCACGACAAGGTGATCAGTTCACATTGCCGCAGGCCGCTTGATAGTCCCGTATAGATGATGGGAAGTACGCCGAGCTGCTCGGCTGTGTTGAGGTAACGCTGAATTTGTCCCAGACGCAAAGGGGCTGTTTTGTATTCCTCTGTTTTGGGCTCCCGGCAGAGCCGCACCGGGTTGTAGGGAATAAGCTGGTCCTGTGCCGCTTCGTCCATACACCGGCGCAGGAGCAGATGGACGCACCAGACACTTCTGGCGCTGAGTCTCTGACTCCGTAATGTGTCATAGAAATCGGTGATGGTCTGCTCTGTCAGGTCAGAGAGCGCCACACTTCCGATGCTGGGGAGGATGTGGCTGTAAATCAGATTGCGGTACCCGCCCTCGGTGTTGCCGTTCCATTTGTGCCGATTGGCGGTGAACCACTGGCCGCACCACTGCTCGACTGTCAGGGTATTTTCTTTCTGCATATCGTCGCCTCCTTTTGGCAAACGAACAATATCACAGAAAGCAGGAAATAGCTACCGGAAAGAACGGAATATTTGCAGGAAAACTACCGTTCCGAATAACGCCGACATTATTCGGAATAATATAGTTGATTTTGTTCGGAGCAGCGGTTATAATATTCTTGACGAAGTGCAATGGAGGTGTTCCAATATGACGATCAAAGAAGCGGCTGCCGCTTGGGGGATTACCGAACGGCGGGTCAATGCGCTTTGCAAAGCCGGACGCATTTCCGGCGCGTATAAGGAGGGCAGGCAGTGGTTTATCCCGGACAGCACGCAAAAGCCGATGGATAAGCGTGGTCACCGAAGTGTGGTAAAGCCCGCAGTATCATCTGCGCGCAAGCCGTTGCCCATTGGCGTATCTGATTACCGGGACGCCTGCAAAAACTACTACTATGTGGACAAGACCTTAATGATCAAGGAGTTTCTGGACGAGCGCCCCAAAGTATCCCTATTTACCCGCCCCAGACGCTTTGGCAAAACGTTGAACATGGATATGCTCCGCACTTTCTTCGAAAAGACGACCGAGGACACTTCCGTTTACTTCAGAGATAAGAAAATCTGGTCCTGCGGAGGATCCTATCTTGCCCACCATAGAAAGTATCCTGTGATCTTCCTGTCCTTCAAGGATGTTAAATACACCTCTTGGGAAGAAACCTATCAGACGCTCCAAAAGCTGATCGCACAGGAATTCCGCCGCCACGACGAGTTGGCATCCAGCTCTGCGCTTAGTGATTACGAAAAAGAGGAGTATTCCCTTCTTGCAACAGAAGCCGCTGACGAAGTGGAATATCAAATGTCCCTGCGAACATTGACGCTGCTTCTCCATAAGCACCACAATGTCGCACCTATCGTCATCATTGACGAATATGACACTCCCATTCAGCAGGGCCATGTGAGCGGTTTCTACGACACGATCATCGGATTCATGCGAAACCTGTTCTCCGGCGGTCTGAAAGACAATCCGCATCTGAGCTATGGTTTCCTGACCGGCATCCTGCGTGTTGCCAAGGAAAGTATCTTCAGCGGCCTGAACAACCTGAAGATCAACTCAATTTTAGACGAGCGCTACAGTGAATATTTCGGCTTTACTTCAGGCGAAGTACATGAGATGGCGGACTACTATCATGCTTCTGATAAATATCAGGAGCTTTGCGAGTGGTATGATGGTTACCTTTTCGGCAATACCGAGATTTTTAATCCCTGGTCTGTCATTGGATACTTCAATAATAACTGCCGTCCCAAAGCGTTCTGGCAGTCTACGGGAAGCAATGACATCATTCGCGAGGTGCTGGCTTCTGCAACGCCGGATATTATGGAGCGTCTGGAGCTGTTGATGAAGGGCGAATCCTTCGTTACGCACATCGATACCGGTGTCATTTATCCGCAGATCCAGAATGATCCGTCCTCTGTTTACAGCTTCCTGCTGGTGGCAGGTTATTTGAAGGCTGTGAGCTGCGACCAGTCTTACGGCGAGGATTATATGTGCGAAGTGGCTCTGCCCAACAAAGAGATTTCTTTCGTCTACAGCAAGGAGATCCTCTCTCAGCTCGAGAATATTATTCCTCGTTCCGTTGCTATTGCTATTCAGGAAGCTATCTACAAGGCAGATATCGAATCACTGCAAAAAACCTTGGAGAAGTTTCTGCTCCAAACAATAAGTTTCCACGATGCTGCCAACGAAACATTTTACCATGGTCTGATATTGGGTATGTGCGCTGTGATGGACAGCAACTATCGCATTACCTCCAATCGCGAAGCTGGTGATGGACGATTTGATATTCAGATGCTTCCTTTGAATAAGCGGCTGCCTGGTATTCTGATTGAATTAAAGGCCGGGAAAGGCCGCTCTGAAACACAGCTTGAAGACCTTGCTAATGTTGCCTTGCAACAGATTAACGACCGTGCATACAGCGTTGATTTGCAGGCAATGAATGTTACGTCAATTATAAAAATCGGCATTGCATTCTCTGGTAAAAGAACACGCATTGCTGCTGAAAGGCAAAACATAGAATAAACATCTTCGCTCAGCAGGCTGGCTATCATCCAAGTCAGCCTGCTGTTTCTTTGTCATCGCGCTTATTTCTTTGTTTATGCGGCGCAATTTCTGAGCTGCTCTCTGCGGCAAAAACACCCGCTGTTGGATGTAAACCCGGTCGGAAGCACTTTTAATATACAGAATTCAATCCCACACAAATCCCAAAAGCCGAAAGCGGTGGCTGAAATAAACAGTCCAATAGAGTTCCAAAGAGGAACCGCAGGAGTGCCGGAAAGTGCCAAAGAGTGCGCAAGACCCCTCGCTGAAAGTTCAGACATAGGTTTGGGACCAGGAGACCGTGCGTTCGAGCCGCACTACTCGGACCAAAATCCCTCTGAAATCGTTGATTTCAGAGGGATTTTTCTATTCTTTGTCTATTGCGGCGCAGGAGGCTGATGACTTTCAACTCATTTCGGCATATGCACTTTAATTTTGCGCGAAAGTGTGGTATAATTTACAAAACATTGTGCCAGTGCTAATCAAAAAAAGGGGGGGGCATTGAGTGAATTCCAATTGGCGTAATCGTCCGACGACCATAGATTTTATCGATAGAAATAGAATAGATGCTATTATTAATATCGACGAAAGTGGCAATGCAAATCTCAAGCAGGTGGTAAAGGCGAAACATGCCGGAACTCCTCCTGCAGATAGCGAAAAGCACTTTACTGTTACGGCTTGCGTCATTTCTATGGCAGATTTCGCAGAAGCACGAGATATGGTCATGGCACTTAAAAATAAGTACTGGACTGACGGTTTATACTCTTATAAGGGAATTCAAAAACGAGTCTGCTTCCATTCACGCGAAATTCGTGGTCGTAAAGATGCGTTCAATCCGGATATTATTGATTATAAATCTTTTGTGGCTGATTTGAGTCAACTTATGGATGCAATTCCAATGTGTATATACGCATCACATATTGATAAGGAACGACATGTAAATCAATACATATATCCAATCGAACCTTATGATTTGTGTATGACCTTTGTTCTTGAAAGAATTTTGCGTGATTTACCTGTAGACCAAACTTGTGTAATCATCTTGGAGTCGAGAGGTGCAAAAGAAGATCGGGCGGTACTTGACTTCATCAAGGGACTAATTGATAATGGGACTCGATTTCACCCTGCCTCCCATTTTTCTCGAATAAAAGGGGTATACTTTAATCCCAAGTGGTGCAAAGCGGCTGACGATAGAATGTCCTATTGGGAACTCGAACTTGCTGATTTGTGCGCTTATCCTATCCAGAAGTTCTTTGTTTATGGGACTATGGATCTTGCTTTTCAAGTCATTCTTCCTAAACTTAGCCATTACCCAGATCATATGGGAAAGGGGTTAAAGAGTTTCCCTATAACATAAAAAAGCCGCCCAATGGGCGGCTTTCGTTTGCTCAATGCAAACCCCAGAAAGATTTCTCTTTCACTTTTATCATAACAGGATAATGTATAAAGTCAAGTATTTATTTTTTGTAATTGAAGCCAATATTGTTTTGATAATCACGCATGGTCATCCACTTTTTGGAACGCGCCTACGCTCAGCCAAACTATAACACCGTTACTTCTCTACTTTCCTTCCCCCGTTTGCCCTTCCCCACCAGCGGTTGCCCATCACCTTTGCCCTCGTCCTTCAGCCGCTGCGCTTCCACAATCTCTGCCTTCATCTCTGCAATTAACACCTTCAGCTTCTCCTCGCACTCCTCGCGGGTGTGCGCGTAGACATTGCGGGCGTGTTTCTTGCCATCGGGCCACTTGGGAGAGTAGCGCCCTTCAAAGAGATGGTCGTTGATCTCGGTGACGCAGCCGGTGCCGGACCTGCGCTTGCGGCCCACATAGGGCTTGAAGTCGGTCATACTCGGCTTTTCCACCTGGGCCGGGGCAGTTTCCTGCCCCGGCTCCGAAGCGTCTTCCTGCGGCGCTGCCTTGCCGATGCCGCGGTCGATGTTGGCGGCGGCTGTGAGCCGCATATCGTCGGTGATGTGAGTATAGATGTCCAGCGTGGTGGCCGCCGACACATGGCCCAGCATAGCGGAGAGTGTTTTCACATCCATGCCGTTTTCCAGCGCCAGCGTTGCAAAGGTATGGCGCAGGTCATGGAAGCGAACATGCTTGCACCCTGCGTGTTCCAAGATGAGCTGCAGTCTGCGGCGCACTACGCCGGGGGTGATGGGGCAGTCCTCCTTCACCGGGGACGGGAACATCCATCGGGAGTCCACCGTCTTTTTGTACTCCCGCAGCACCTCAACCACCGCAGGCGGCAAGACGATCTTGCGGACGGAGTTCTTCGTCTTGGGCGTGCTGATTTGGAGTTGGCCCCGCACGTCGTAGACCTGCTTGTTCACGTTTAGTACGCCGGTTTTGAAGTTCAGGTCATCCCACTGCAGCGCCATGAGCTCGCCACGGCGCAGGCCGGTGGCTAAGTCCAGAAGGAACACTTCGTAGTAGCCCTCAAACTTCGCTTGAATGAGGAATCGCTGCAACTCTTCTCGTGTCAGCACCTGCATCTCCCGCGCCTTCTTCGGCGGCAGCTTGCAGCCGAGGGCTGGGTTCACACGAATCAGCCCATCCTGCACCGCTTTCTCCAGCGCCGAGCGGCAGGTGGCGTGGCACATACGCACCATTCGGTCGGACAGCCCTTCGCCGTACTTGTCGGTGAAGCGCTTCCGGCCACTTTTCTTGAGCCGACCGTAGAACTGTTGTAGGTCATTCTGCGTCAGCTTGTTCAGTGGAATGTCTCCGATCTCCGGGATGATGTGCAAGCGGATGCGGCTCTCATAGGTTTCCTGCGTGGTGGGGCGGATCTTTGGCTTGGAGTGATTCTCGTACCAGTATGTCAGCCAGTCCCCGAAGGGCATCTCAGGCCGCACCTTCTCCGGCTTCAGTCCGCCGTAATCCTCCTTGAGCTTTTGGAGTTTTTCAAGGCACTCCTTCTTCGTTTTAGCGAGAACATTTTTCGTTTTGGGATAGCCGTTATCATCGTAGCCAATAACAATGCGCCCCTCCCACCGACCATCCTTGCGCTGCCTTACTGTTCCGTCTCCGGCTTTTCGTTTTCTTGCCACGGTTTCAACTCCTTTCCGAAGATATCTTCCATGAAGCCGCCTACGATGCCGCAAGCCTGCTTTTGCATATCTGATGTGACATGGGTGTAGGTGTCCAGCGTGAACGACGCATTGGTGTGACCCAGGATGCTGGACAGCGTCTTGGCATCCACTCCGCTGGTAAGGGCGTGGGTGGCGAAGGTGTGACGCAGATCATGGAAGCGGATGCTGGGCAGCCCCGCCCGCTGAAGGAGCGTTTTCATGTGGCGATAGGCCGCGTTGGGATCGACTGGATCCTCCGGCTTCACCGGGTCGGGGAATATCCATTGACTGATGGTATCCGCCTTGCGCCGCCGCAGGATTTCAGTCACACTGTGCGGCAGGATGATGGTGCGCATGCCCTGATTGGTCTTCGTCTCGCCGACGGTGTATTCGCCCTTCCGCTGGCTGTGGAGGGTTCGGCACACCTTCAGCGTACCGGTATTCCCATCGAAGTCGCTCCACTGCAGACCGCAGATCTCGCCGCGGCGCAGGCCGGTCATCAGTTCCGTCTGGAAGAAGTCATGCCACACCTCGTCCTGCTCCACTACCTTGAGGAAGACATCCAGCTCCGCGCGGGTGAGGATACGCTTGGGCTTGTAGTTGGGTTTGGGCGCCGTTGTCCCCTCGGTGGGGTTCCTGGGAATGACATGCGCCTGCACTGCGTCTTTCAGCGCGGCGTGGAGTGTGGAATGGATGTGGCGCACCATGGAGTCGGAGAGCTGATG
>ERZ791919.2343-NODE-2343-length-13737-cov-2.720728_pt1 | contig 13737 bp, 14 predicted proteins | sample MGYA00510137_ERZ791919 | MGnify/ENA primary metagenome ERZ791919 (study PRJEB30046, sample SAMN00792059) | human gut metagenome | study: EMG produced TPA metagenomics assembly of the A metagenome-wide association study of gut microbiota in type 2...
ACAATATAAAACCGCGCGAACCGAAACTCGCTGCCATCTGCCATTAAAAAAAAGGCAGATGGCAACTCAAACATCGGCTTCGCGCGGTTATGTTTTGTTCAGCAATTCGGTAAGGGGCACACGAACACCCTAAAATTGTCTGCCGGCCTGCGGACACAGTCCGTGGAGTGCTCAAGACTTGGAAAGACACGGATCATCAAAGATGCCGGACGCGGCATGGTTAGAAATACCGGATTTTACGGTCAGATCTGTCTTGGACAGATATCATCCGGAACGTTTGGCTCCTATTTTTCCTGGTATCACTCATAATAATCAGCGCCTCGTGTGGCAGCGCTTTTCTATCTCCTATTCTTTCTCGATACAACGGTCGAGCTGTGCGAGCAGATCTTCGTACTTGCACAGTCCCTGCTTGCGCCAGTCGCATTTTCCACAGTTCTCCATAAAGAAATCCATGTTCATCGCCGCGCGTGCGTGTCTGCACATCTCACGGTATGTATAGAACCGGTTCTCCTCGAGTCCGAAGAATTCGATGACCCGGCGGTCTTTGTTCACGACACGGTTGTGGTTGTGGACGCACTCGTTCGTCTCCGTCCGGTTCGGACAGTTCGCACAGATCATATCCGGTTCCGCCACCAGAAGAAGTTCCTCGTCTGGATCTTTTCGCAGGCGCTCCACCACCGCCGTCATATTTTCACAAAACGCACCGCTGTAGCCTTTTCCCTCATAGAGCGAAGTACAGACGATGTGATGTCCTCTGAATTTGTCTGCCATAGTAACTGTACACTCCTAAACTGCCGCTTTTGTCTTCTCTTCCAGAATATTTCCTGCTGCAAGCGCCTTGCGGATCGGAATTGCCACCAGATACGCGCCCACAACGGAGATCACGTCCTTCACAATGTAAGGAACAGATACCGCCACAAAAGCAGCCGGAAACGGTGTGGCAGCCACGATGGCGAACTGAATGACACCGAGCAGATGACACACAGCAAGACCGGCAAGTCCTAACAGCACGCGGAGCCAGATCTGCTTCTGTGCCATGCCCACGCCGCAGAGCATTGTCAGGAAAATGAATCCCCAGATAAATCCGCCGCTGTAGCCGGCAAGCCAGGACGGTCCGCCTGTCATTCCCGCAAACACCGGAACGCCTACTGTACCGAGCAGGATATAGATCAATGTGGATGATGTTCCCTTTTTCCAGCCGAGCACATAGCCGCACAGCGCCATTGCAAAAGTCTGAAGTGTCACCGGAACGCCGGTCGGCATCGGGATCGTCAAGATGGACAGCACGCTGAGCACTGCCGTAAACATACCCACTGTTACAATTGTCTTTGTTGAAATCTTCATGATTCTCCTCGTTTCCGCAGGAATCGCATATTTTACCGCTCTTTCCTGCTGTTTTTCGCGCAGAAATCCCCTGTGGATCTCTCTGTCTGCAAAAACAATCATAACACTTTTTTGCCAATTGTCAACCTGTTTTATCTCGCGGTTGACAATCCTCTAATTGCATTTCCGGTTCTTTCCAAAAATCAAGTCGTAATTGATACTGTGATAGAAAACCTCCTCGATATCACAGGACGATATATCATAGTTGCCAAGCATCCACATCACCTTCGCAATCACGGACTCTAACGTCATATCGTAGGACTCTAAGAAGCGGCAATATTCTTTCATGTTGTGGCCGACCTCGTAGACCGTCATATCGCTTCCCTCGTGCGCCACCTGCGTCGCCATGACCACCAGCTTGTCCGGATGCTCCTGGCACAGCCGGTAAAACTCCTCTGCGATAGACTGCGGTATACCGCCCACGCCAAAGCTCTCCACAATGATACAGTCATAATTTTCAAAAATACTCTTTAACACCTTGGGACGGATTCCCGGGATCAGCTTCATCAGGAAAACATTTTCATCCAGCTTCTCATAGAACCGGACTTCCTCCTCGTACGGAAGCATGGGGATATAGCGCATGATGTTCATGTCCTGTATCACGGCGAGCGACGGATAGTCGATACTGGAAAATGCATTGTAGCTTTTGGAGCGCACCTTCTTGGCGCGGGTTCCGGCGATGACTTTTCCGTCAAACACAATCTGTACCCCCTGTGAGCGTTCATCGGCGGCATATAAAAAGCTGTCGATCAGGTTCGACTTTGCGTCCGTGATCTCCAGGTCGATCGGCTTCTGCGCACCGGTGATCACAATCGGTTTTTTCGTGTTCTGCACCATATAGGAAAGCGCCGCTGCCGTGTACGCCATCGTATCTGTCCCGTGGGCAATCACGAATCCGTCAAAATCGTCGTAGTGCTCCCAAATCGCATGAACCATGAGTTTCCAGTGCGACGGCTCCATGTTGGTGCTGTCCAGATTTAAAAGCTGAACCGCCTCGACATCGCAGATCTCTTTTACCTGCGGAATATACTCGATCAGCTCCTCCGGTGTAATCTGCGGTTTTAAGCCGTTATCCGACTTTCTGGACGCAATTGTTCCTCCGGTTGCCAGTAATAAAATACGTTTCTTCTGCTGCATACTCTCTCTCCGTTCTATCGTAATAATCCCCTCAGTGCAGCAAGAAGCGCCTCCACGTTTTCCTCTTTGGTTGCCCAGCAGGTACAGATGCGGACGGCGCTGTGCGCATCGTCCACACGCGCCTGATATTCAAATGCAAAATCGTCTTTTAACTTTTCAAGCACCGCATCCGGAAGTATCACAAACTGCTGGTTCGACGGCGAGTCCACATAGAATTTTACGCCCATGTCCTTTAGCTCATCATGAATCTTTTCCGCAAGCCTTGATGCGTGCGCCGAGATCTCAAAATACCTTTTCTCCTCGAATAGCGTGAGGAACTGGATGCCGAGCAGTCTGCCTTTTGCCAGCATGCCGCCCCGCTGCTTCATATTGTAACGGAAATCGCGCTTCAATTCCTCGTTTGTGATCACAACCGCCTCGCCAAAGAGCGCTCCGACCTTGGTTCCTCCGATGTAGAAGACATCCGTGAGTGCCGCCACATCGGCAAGTGTCAGATCATTTTCCCGGCATGTAAGACCGTAGCCCAGTCTTGCACCGTCTAAAAACAAATAAAGCCCTCTCTCTTTGCAGACATCATAGATTGCCTCCAGCTCCGCTTTTTTATAGATCGTGCCAATCTCCGTCGGATTGGAAATATAGACCATCTTCGGCTGAACCGTGTGTTCAAAACTTGCGTCGGCATAATGCGCGTCCGTATATGCAGCAATCTGTTCTGCTGTCAGTTTGCCGTCCGCCGTCTCGATCGTAAGGCACTTGTGTCCGCAGGACTCCAGTGCTCCCGTCTCATGTACGTTGATGTGTCCGGTCGCCGCAGTAATCACACCCTGATAGTGTCTTAATGCAGCCGAAATCACTGTCACATTCGTCTGTGTTCCTCCCACCAGAAAATGCACCGCTGCCTCCGGTGCGGCGCACGCCTCTTTTATCTGCTCCGCAGCTGCCGCACAATATACATCCTCCCCGTATCCCGGGGTCTGTTCCATGTTGGTTGCCGCAAGTCTCTCTAAGATCGCCGGATGGCATCCCTCTGTGTAATCACTGTTAAACCGTATCATCTTTCTGATTCCTTTTCTCTATGTATTTGAGACGCGAACCAGCTCCTTCAGCTTCCGTGCTGCCGCGCCGCTATCGATCGCCTCTGCCGCTAATTTTACACCCGCTTCCATAGATTCCGCAACCCCTCCGACATAAAGAGTTGCACCTGCGTTCAAAAGAACGATGTCACGCTTGGCGCCGCACTCCGTTCCGTCCAGAATATCTCCCGTAATCTTTGCGTTTTCCCCGCCACTTCCGCCACGCAGCTCCTCCAGCGATACGCGCTTCATACCGAACTGCTCCGGTGTGATGGTAAATGTTGTCACCGCTCCATCCCGGATCTCGGATACCGTGGTCGCTCCTGTCAGCGTAATCTCATCCATGTTGTCCTCACCGCTGACCACATACGCGCGCTCCACCCCAAGTCTGCTCATCGCCGTCGCTACCTTTTCCGTGAGTGACGGACTGTAGACACCGACCACCATATTTTTTGCGCGGGACGGATTAGCGAGCGGTCCTAAGATATTAAAGACGGTACGGATTCCCATCTCGCTGCGCGCCTGCCCGACATAGCGCATGGACTTGTTAAAAAGCTGCGCAAACATGAAACCAATTCCGGTCTTCTCCACACACTCCTCCACTTTCTTCGGGTCTGCCATGATATTGACGCCGAGCGCCTCTAACACATCCCCGGCGCCCGATTTCGACGAGATGGAGCGGTTTCCGTGTTTTGCCACCGGAAGTCCCGCCGCAGCCACCACGAACGCCGACGTAGTGGACACGTTAAAGGTAAATGTGCGGTCTCCGCCAGTTCCCACCAGATCAATATAATTGTCAACTTTCGGGGTAATCGTCTCCGCCTTGTCGCGGAGCACCACCGCAAATCCTGCCAGTTCATCCAGCGTCTCACCCTTCATGCGCTCCAGTGCCAGAAACGCCGCGATCTGCGCCTGCGTCGCATCACCGCTTAACATGATGTCCATCGCCCCTTTTGCTTCTTCCTCAGTCAGATTCTCTCCCTCAGCAACCTTTGCAATATATTCTTTCATCCCTTTTTCCTCCTCTATGCGTTCAGTTCCTTTTTAAAGGTCCGGCAGTATGTCTCCGCCGCCTCCGGCGCAAAGCCCTGCTCCTCCAGCAGCCTGATAAAATAACTTCCGACGATCGCTCCGTCGATCAGATCCGCAAGCGGCAGAACGTCCGCCGCCGTCCGGATGCCAAACCCCATCATCACCGGCAGATCCGTCGCATCACGGACTGCGGTAAGATAGCTTCTTACCTCCTTGTGAAACTCCGCTCCCTGTCCCGTGACACCCATGGACGATACGCAGTAGACGAATCCCCGCGCCCCGGCGAGAATCTTCGGAATCCGCGCCCCGGACACCGGCGACACGAGCTGGATTAAGATCGTATCATCCGATGCGTCTAGCGCTGTCATCAGTTCCTCCTGTTCCTCAAACGGCAGATCCGGAACGATCAGCCCGTCCACACCCGCCTCATTGCATTTTTTCACAAACGCTTCCACACCGTAGTGCAGGATCGTGTTGTAATACATCATGAAAATGATCGGTACCGTCACACCCTCCGTGCGCAGTTCCTGCATCATTGCAAAAATCTTCTTCACATTCACCCCGCCGCAGATCGCACGGTACGATGCGTCCTGGATGACCGGTCCGTCCGCCACCGGATCGGAAAACGGCACGCCAAGCTCAATCACGTCGCAGCCGCCGCGCTCCTGCGCCCGGATGATTTCTTTTGTGGCTGCCAGATCCGGCAGTCCCGCGGTAATATAAGTAATAAATGCTTTCTCCTGCTTTTTGCTGCAGGCGTTCATACGCGCTTCTATTCGATTCATATCTGTCATATCCTCCCTCACCGGACAACTTTCCGGCTCAATTTAAATATCCTTTTCCTGCAAGATAATCTGCGATCGTATTGACATCCTTATCGCCGCGGCCGGACAGACAGATGACCATGGTCTCCTCTGCCGCCTGCTTCTCACCGACCGCCTCTTTGCGCTCCTTCGCATACTTCATCGCGTAGGCAATTGCATGTGCGCTCTCGATCGCTGGAATGATTCCCTCCAGCCTGCACAGCTCCATCAGCGCATCCATCGCCTCATCATCCCGGATTGCCACATATCGTGCGCGTCCGCACTCCTTTAAATACGCGTGCTCCGGACCGACGCCCGGATAATCCAGCCCCGCCGAGATGGAGTGTGCAAGTTGGACATTGCCGTCCGCATCCTGCAGCAGGTAGGAACGCATGCCGTGCAGAACTCCCGGCTCGCCGAGCGCCATCGCCGACGCGTGTTCCCCGGTCTCGATTCCCTTTCCGGCTGCCTCCACGCCAATCAGCTTTACCCCCTTCTCCTCAATAAAATCCGCAAACATGCCGATGGAGTTCGAGCCGCCTCCCACACACGCCATCACGACATCCGGAAGCTTTCCCTCCGCCGCAAGGATCTGTTTTTTTGCCTCGCGGCTGATGACGCTCTGAAACTCTTTCACCATCTTCGGATACGGATACGGTCCCACGGCAGAACCGATGATATAAAAGGTATCCTCCGCCGTCTTTGCCCAGGTACGGATCGCCTCGTTGGTCGCATCCTTTAGTGTATTGCTCCCCGAAGTGACACTGACAACCTTCGCGCCGAGCATCTCCATTCGCATCACATTTAACGCCTGTCTTTTGATATCCTCGGCTCCCATATAGACCGTACACTCCATATCAAAAAGTGCCGCACCGGTCGCCGTCGCCACGCCGTGCTGCCCCGCTCCGGTCTCTGCGATCACCTTTTTCTTGCCCATGCGCTTCGCCAGCAGAATCTGTCCGATCACATTGTTAATCTTGTGTGCGCCGGTGTGATTTAAATCCTCGCGCTTTAAGTACATTTTCATACCGTACTTTTCACTGAGACGCTCCGCGTAATACAGCGGCGTCTCTCTCCCGACATACTGTTTCAGATAGTAGTGGTATTGTTCGAGAAATTCCGGATCACGGATTGCTTCCTCAAATGCCGCATCCAGTTCCTCCAGGGTATTCATCAGCGACTCCGCCACATACTGTCCGCCAAATGCTCCGTAATATGCTTTCCTGTTCATGTCTCGTCTTTCCTTTCCTGATCACGTTCCGCCGCGCCGTCTTCTTCCTGCTCACACGCCTTCTGTTTTTTGCACGGCTTTCTTAAATTTTTTAATCCTGATTATACTTTTTGTTCTCATTCCATCGCACAGCGTTTCCACGCCGCTGCTGACATCTGCGACATCGGGGGCAAAGATTCTGATTCCCTCCGCCACATTCTCTGCGTTAAGTCCGCCTGCCAACACAAAGGTACGCCCCTCTGCCAACAGTTCCTCCCGGAACGCACGCACGGCACAGCACATCTCATCCTGTCCGTTCTGCTCCCATCCGAACGTCTTTCCGCTGCCGTATGCCCCGGCATCGAGTACAATCCCGGCAATCCGGTGATATTCTTCTCTGCGCCATCGGCGAACCTCGGCAGGATCACGGAGGTTGACTGCCAGCCACACCGGCAGCTTCGTCTGCGCTGCGATCCGCTCCGCCTCTGCGGCGTCCACGCCATGCACCTGCAGCAGATCAAATCCTGCCCGCCCGATGTCCTCGATCAACGCTCTCTCCGGTGCGACCGTCACGGCTACTTTTCTTATATCTTTATTTAATTTTTTAAATAATTGTCTTGCTTTCTGCACTGTGACATAACGTTTACTTTTCTCGTACAGCACGAACCCGGCGTAATCCACACTGGTCTCATTGAGCGCTGCTATCTCATCCTCTCCCGTGATGCCGCAGATCTTGATCTTCGTCAATATCCATCCTCCCTACCGCTGCTTCCAGTGCGCTGCCACCTCTCCCGGGTGCTCCGCCTCCATAAAGGCTCTCCCGATCAGAAATGCGTCCACGCCGCATGCCTTTAAGAACTCCACATCCTCATCCGATACGATGCCGCTTTCCGCCACCAGAAGCTTCTCCTGCGGCACCATGCGGCTTAAACGCTCCGTCGTGTGCAGGTCGATGGAAAAATCCTTCAGGTTGCGGTTATTGACGCCTATGATCTTTGCATCCAGCTTTAACGCCCGTTCCATCTCCGCCTCGTCGTGCACCTCGACTAACGCATCCAGCCCCAGCTCCCCGGCAAGCTGGTAAAAGTCATGCATCTGCGCGTCGTCCAGGATTGCCGCAATGAGAAGCACCGCGTCTGCACCGATCGCCCGCGCCTCATAGAACTGGTATGGATCAATCATGAAATCCTTGCGCAGGATCGGAAGATCGGTCATCTGCCGGATCTGTTCTAAGTACGCCGTGCTTCCGTCAAAGTGATCCTCCTCCGTCAGGCAGGAGATCGCATCCACAGAAGCATTGTATTCCTCAATTCTATCCAGCAAGTTAATCTTGCTTTTAATTTTACCGAGACTTGGGGACGCCTTTTTGAACTCTCCGATGATGGAAATGACATCTCCCTCAAGCGCTCCCTTAAAATCATGATGGCTGCCCTCATACGCCTCCGCCAGCTTTCGCATCTCCTGCTCCGGTATCCGTCTCTTATGCTCCGGCAGTCTTCTTTTTTTATCACTCACAATCTGATCCAGTATCATACGCTGCTCCTCCCTTAAATAACGCCCGACAGGAAATTCTCGATCATCCGCTTTCCGTGTTCCGTGTAGATGGACTCGGGATGAAACTGGAGACCGACCACCGGATACTCTTTGTGCCGCATCGCCATAATCTCGCCGTCCGCGGTCTGTGCGGTGACTTTCAGACACTCCGGCAGATCGTCTCTTAGCACCGCCAGGGAATGATACCTTGCCACCTTAACCGGCGTGTCGATTCCGGTAAAAACACCGTCCAGGCAGTGTGTGACTTCGGACTGTTTTCCATGGAATAGCGTCTTCGCATAACTCACGGTTCCTCCGAACGCCTCACCGATGCACTGATGTCCGAGACAGATGCCAAGAATCGGTATTTTATTGTAGAAATGTTTTACGACATCCATGCAGATTCCCGCCTCTTTTGGGCTTTTGGGACCCGGGGAGAGCACAATGCGCTCCGGCCGCATATCTTCTATCTCCCCGATCGTAATGGCATCGTTGCGTACCACCCGGATGTCCGGCGTGAAGGTTCCGATATATTGATAGAGGTTATAGGTAAAGGAATCATAGTTGTCAATCAAAAGAATCATAAGTTTTCCTCCTCCAGAAGTGTTCTTGCAAGCGCCATCACTTTGTTGCAGCATTCCTGATATTCTTTTTCCGGCACGGAGTCCACGACGATTCCCGCGCCCGCCTGCAGATAGACCTCTCTGCCCTTCTTGATCATCGTGCGGATCGTGATGCAGAAATCCATATCACCGGAAAAATCGACATAACCGGTCGCGCCGCCGTAGAGCCCGCGCCGCACCTCCTCCAGTTCCTCAATGATCTCCATCGCCCGGATCTTGGGTGCACCGCTTAACGTTCCAGCCGGCAGGAAGGATGCCAGCAGATCAAACGGATGATAGCTGCCCTTTTTCCTTCCCTCCACCATGGATACGATGTGCATGACATGGGAATAATTCCGCACATTCATAAAATCTGTGACCTTGACTGTTCCGAATTCCGAGATGCGCCCCATATCGTTTCGCGCCAGATCCACCAGCATCACATGCTCGGCACGCTCTTTCTCATCTGCCAGAAGTTCTCTGCGCAGCGCTTCATCCTCCTCCGCTGTCTTTCCTCTCGGTCTGGTCCCTGCGATCGGGCAGGTAAACACACGCTTACCCTGCTGTTTTACCAGCATCTCCGGAGAACTTCCGATCACCTCAAAATTACCGAACTGGAAGTAATAAAGATACGGCGACGGATTCAACTCGCGAAGCTCCTTATAAAGAGAAAATCCGTCACGTCCGGTCTCCACCGTCCAGCGCTGGGAGAGCACCGTCTGAAAGATATGTCCTTCTATGATATAGTGTCTGATCTTCTCCACCTTCGCGCTGTAAGCGGCAAGCGTATCTGACTTTTTGCGGATCACACCGTCCCTTTTTCCGCCCTCCGGCTGCGCCGCCTCCTCAGTCCCGTGCCCGATGTCCGCTTCGCATCTGCTGTCACATCCGCCCTCTGTCCGCTCCGGATGCATGGCGCGACGGATCATCTCTTCCGCCGTCACGCCGGCACGCTTTCTTCCTTCCTCCGTCTCCTCCTCTAAAACAACCGCGGTCAGCGTCTCCGCCACATAGTCCATCACGATAAACGCTTTCATCAACATCAGCTGAATCGTCTCAATCCCGATCTCATCCGGATTCTTCTCCGGTAGTTTTTCCGAGTAGCGGATAAAATCGTAGCCGACATTGCCCACCAGTCCACCGGAAAAATTCAGTTCGTCATTCTCCTTATGAATCTCAAATTCGTCATAATATTCTTTTAACAGCGCTAACGGATTGCCCCTGCGCACCTCGCGCTCCCCACTCTTTTTTGTGATGACAAGCGACTCCCCCTCCGAGGAGATCAGTTCCTCCGGTTCCCCCAAAAACGTATACCGATCATAGTTCTTGTCATAGCTCTCGAGCAGAAATCCCTTTCTGCTTCCGACCAGATTCTCGTACATCGCCGTCGGCGTCTCGTTCACAATGCTGACTGTTTTCTTGTAGACCTTATAGATGCGCTTCATAAATCCTTCTCTTTCTTCTTTTAATTCATAGAAAATGCGTCCCATCAAGAAAGAATCCTGCTTTGCAGGATTCTCCGCCTGCGGCGGGTTGCTCTAGCGACATAATTCCGCTCCGACGCAGTGCGATCCTGCCCGGAGGGCTTTTTAATTCATTGGACGTAATTTCCCATGAATTAAAAAAAATCCCTGACCCGGTAAACCGGATCAGGGACGAATGTCTCGTGGTGCCACCCTTCTTCTCTTGCCATGCTTAGCTTCTCTCTTTTTATCAGCCGTCCTCACCGGACTCATCTGACAGAAGATACAAAAAGCGGATACCTCCAAACTGGAAATATCCGCCACCAATCATGTATAGACTCTCAGATACAGATGTTCTCTATATCGTACCCCTGTAACGTGAGGACACGGCTTCCGCTACTCGGCTGCTGTTATCCGCCTTTCACTTTGCTCTCGCAAATCCATTCCATCCATACTATCCTGCCTGCTCCCACCGCCCCAGGCTCTCTGTGAAGAATCGTACAGTGTACTCCTTTTGCTCAACGATTTCTCATTTATTTGTCAGTAGTTTATCGCACTAATGTGGCAATGTCAAGAAGTTTTTTATTTTCCCGTCACCTTTTTTCTATCAATATGATATACTTTAAGCATTGATCCTGTTACAGGAAATGGAGGAGCTCTCAGATGAACAATGATGTATTTGAAACAATGCCCGTACCGAAAGCCTATTTCAAGATGGCTCTGCCTGTGGTGTTCGGCATGGTCATCAGCCTTGTATACAATATGGTCGACACATGGTTTATTGCAAAGACCCAGAACACCAGCCTCGTCGCCGGCGTCTCTCTCTGCGCCCCGGTGTTCAGTCTCATGATTGCATTCGGTGATATTTTCGGGCTTGGCGGAAGTTCCGCCATCTCAAGACTTTTCGGGAAAAAAGATTATGACACCGCGCGGCGGATCAGTGCTTTCTGCCTTCTCGGCTCCATCTTCTTCGGCATTGCTGTTGCCGTTCTGATGCTGCTTTTTCAGACACCCATTCTGCATCTTCTGGGTGCCAGGGACGATACCATCGCCTATGCCGGCGCCTATTACCGCTTTCTGGTTCTCGGCTGCCCTGCCATTATCTTTAATATTGTCCCGGGGAATCTGCTCCGCACAGAAGGTCTGGCAAATGATGCCATGATTGGTTCCGTCATCGGCGCTGTGTTTAATATTTTTTTAGATCCCATTTTCATCTTCTCTCTGCATATGGGTGCCGGCGGTGCCGCACTTGCCACCATCCTGAGCAATCTGCTTGCCGACTGCTATCTCGTGTGGGTTGTATTCAAAAAGGCAGGGCATCTGTCGATGTCCTGCCGCGAAATGCATATTTCATCCAGTCATGTCCGTGACATTCTGCTGATCGGAATTCCGGCTTCCATCACGAACCTGATGCAGAGCTTTGCGGTACTCCTCACCAACCGTTTTCTGTTACCTTACGGTTCTGATAAAGTTGCCGCTCTTGGCATTGCCTTAAAAGTCAACATGATCACCATGCTGATTCTGGTCGGGTTCGCCTTCGGCGCGCAGCCGCTCCTCGGCTACTGCTACGGTGCAGACAACCGCGAACGCCTGAAACAGTTTCTGCATTTTGATCTGCTCGTGCAGCTTCTCATTGCGCTCGTTTTCACAGCCGCCGCCTGTATTTTTGCTCCGCCCATCATCCGCATCTTCATGCAGGATGACGTCATCGTGGCCTCCGGCGCCCTGATGCTCCGTTGTCTCATGATTACCGCCCCTGTGATCGGCATGATCTTAGTCTTCACCACACTGTTCCAGGCAGCCGGCATGGCGCTTCCCGCTTTTCTGATGTCCATCAGCCGCCAGGGCGTGCTGCTCGTGTTGTGTATGCTGCTCTTTTCTTCCCTGTTCGGCTACATGGGAATTCTGCTCGCGCAGGCAGTCTCCGATGTTCTCACCGGAATTCTGGGCTTCCTTCTGCTGCGCAGATCAAAAATACTGCTCTGATGCGCCGTGCGTCACACCGTCTCTGCGCTGCGGTAAACCTGCTCAAACGTATCTCTTGCAGTATTATGCTTCCCGATGTCAACAACCACCGCACCGATGGACATGGAAGACTTTACGTGATCCGGGAGCAGGGCAATCTTCTCCTTGTACAGCGCCGCAACTTTCTTTGCGTACTTCTGAATCTCTGCTTCCTCCGTGATTCCCTTTAAAAACAGGCAGAACTCATCCCCGCCAAGCCTGCCACAGAGATGTTCATTCTGACAGGTCTCGCGGATTGCTGTGCCGAGTGTCCGCAGCACTTTGTCGCCGATGTCATGTCCGTAGTGATCATTGACCTCCTTAAAATTGTCCACATCCATCATAAACATGGTGCCGGCACCGTTCTGATACAGTTCATCAAGCATGGAAATCTTAAACTGCTCTCTGTCCCAGAGCCCGGTCAGCGCATCCACATGCGCAGACATCTCCGCCTGATCCAGCCGGTTATAGTGTTCCGTCATATCAATCGCCCGGATGAGGTATCCCTGATTCTCCCCCATCTCGTTTAACTGCTCTGCCCGCACGTCAAAAAGAGCTTCCTTGACCGGCACCCGCTGCCCGTGTCCGCGCAGAATCTCATCGAATTCCATATAGCGCGCACAGCATCCAGCTCTTCCGTGGTAAACAACAGATACATGGAGAACACCGAAAATGCCGACTCAAACCAGTAAATGATTTTTGGCAGTGCAATGCGGCAAAACTCCGCAAAAAACCAGGTAAACCCGATGACCAGAAAAAGTTCCCCGAAATATTCTACTTTTACCGCTGCAAACACACTCCCAAGATCCGCCGATGTCACCTCAAGCAAAAAACCAAGCACATAAATCACCGACGCCAGCGCAAATAAAATACTTCCGACCTGCGCTCTGGAAGGTCTCGCCTGTGTTATTTTACATATTGCAATCCTCTGCGCACCGGATTGCGCAATTTTACGTCTCCATATGCCGCATTGCCTGCACCATCGCCATAAAATCCTGCTCCTTTAACAGCGCAATTCCCTGTTCTTCATCTCCCAGAACCATCAATACATCCCCCGGCTTTATGTCAAAAATTTTTCTCGCCTTTGCAGGAATCACAATCTGCCCTTTTTCACCGACCTTCACCATTCCAAACGCATGCTTTCCCTTCGGCAAACACCTCCGCGATCAGCCGGCTCTTCTCCACATCCGGGAGGGACTCTCCCGTCTCGTATTTGGAAAGTGTCTGCCTGGACACATCAATCTTCTCCGCCAGTTCCTCCTACGTCATTCCACGCATCTTCCGCAGCATCATCAGATTATCTTTGAACATGTTTCCTCTCCTTTTTCTCTCCAATCACACACCATCTTATGACCGGAATTCTTTTTATCAGCTCATAGAGAAGATAGCCGCCCGCATAGGCTGCAATTCCCGACAAAAGGTAGGCTGCAACCCCGTAACTTTGGTGTAGCGATCCAGAAAATATGCCGCCGCCGAGAGTGCCAGATAGTGGAACAG
>ERZ791919.2346-NODE-2346-length-13725-cov-3.706072_pt1 | contig 13725 bp, 9 predicted proteins | sample MGYA00510137_ERZ791919 | MGnify/ENA primary metagenome ERZ791919 (study PRJEB30046, sample SAMN00792059) | human gut metagenome | study: EMG produced TPA metagenomics assembly of the A metagenome-wide association study of gut microbiota in type 2...
CACTTTCTTCAAGCCAGAAAAGTGTTTCAATGATATCTTCAGCAGACCAAGGCTGTAATCAGATATTGCCTTGTAATTGCAGTGCAAAGCATCAGCAAGTTTTAGAATCATATCTTCACCGGGAATGCGGGCACCGGTTTCATACTGGGATATGCGGACAGACATATAAATATTGTGATGAACTTGGACTTTCCATAATGCCGGCAGAGTACAGCAAGAATCCAAAGAATATCAGCAGGGACAAGTGGGAAAAGGAAATGTCCATGAAAGAAATAATTCTTCGTGATGCCAAGATGTGTGCATATGCAGCCGGAAATGTGGAGCATTTTAAATATCTGATGAAAAGACTTGGATATGTATTCAAGAAAGACGCGTGGATGGAAGTGCAGGCACCGGGATTTCGATATTATCATAAACTGGCAAAGCTAGACGAAATGTTTTCAGAGGAGACGTTAAGGCATCATGTGGATATGCCCTGGATGGCAAAGCCTTACTTTTATTCGTCGGATATCAGAGGATTGCACAGGGCGAAGCTGTCACCATTCCAGAAGAAGTTTTATGCAAAGCTGTACAGGTTAAGGATTGTAGAGCAGAAGCGTTTTGCAGTCGGTGGAGCAAAGTATACAGAGGATTTGAAGCGGTTTCATCAGTTACAGGACGAATATCTGCTGATTGTAAATAATGACATCAAAAGTGTTGTGGATCTTGTGGATTTCATAAATGAGCAGGAAGAAAAGATTCAGCAGATTGAGGACAGGCAGAAGGAGATATACAGAGAAAGTTCTAGTCGGAAACGCAGTATAAAGAATGAAGAGCAGTACCGGGAATATCAGATATGGCACATGGAAGTGCAGGAAGAACTGGATGAGCTGAAGCAGGAGAAGAGAAATGTTAAGAGGCAGATACAGCTTGCTGATGACATTATAAAAGAAGATTTGTATACGGCTTATTATGCGGTGACAGGGAAAGAAGAAATCGTTGCAGACAGGGATGTTGAGATACCGGGGATGGAAGAGAATACTGAGGTTGAGAAAGTAATGGCAGTAGTTGTTGTGCCGGAGACAAATATTGAGGTAATGAATTCTAACAATAATCAGAAAGGCAGACAAAAAGAGCAAATTGAAAGTGTGAGAAAACAAGAGACTGATTTAGAGGGTATAGGAATACCAGAGATTCTTAATTTGCCTGATGTGAATGTGACAAGAGTTGGCGAAAGTATGACTGATATAACAGATAAAAATGAATTTGTGGGAACTAGAGAAACTGAATCTGTGGATAAAACAGACTGGATTGTCAGGAGAATATCAGAGCTTGGTGGTTATGGGAATGTCAGTGATTCTGATAAGGCTGATATATTCGGATTAGATATTGTTGATGTGAGTGGAAGCATAAGGTTGTTCTCAGATGTAATGAAAAGGCTGGGGATAAAAAAGGATGGAGATGAAATGTATGAGGAGTTTCAGAAAATTTATGATGAGAGTGTTGGCAGAGATACTGATAAGAAAAAAGTGGAAGATAGGACGCAAAACAGGGGCTGAGAAGAGGAAATGGTTAGGTTTTAAATAAGGATTTTTTTAATAAGAATATGTTAAACATGTATGAAAAGTGGTAAATTTAATATCTTTGAAACGAAAAGTGTGATATTATAATTTCAGAAAACATGACAATTAGCCTGTTTTGTTAATATATATTATAATGCCAAATATTTTCAAAGGGAGGTGCATACTTGTATGGGTGCAAAAAAATATGCATATGTAAATTATAAAATGCTTGTATGGGCACGTTCTGAAACACCATTTGGCACAACAAGTGATGTTGCTAATCATATTTCTGGGTTTAGGTCAGAAGTAATTGATAAATGGGAAAGAGGCGAAGAGTTGCCTTCAATTACAGAAGCAAAGAAACTTGCTAATTTATACAAAGTTCCATTTGCAACATTTTATTTGTCTAATCCACCTGAGAAAAAAACAAAAGCTTATACCGATCGTAGGACATACAATGATACTGTTTATAGAGAAACAAGTTATGAATTGTGGTCTGAAATTTGTAGAATAACTGGTAATAGGCAAATTATAGTTAATCTATCTGATGATACGGAATATAGGAGCTTGCCCAGCGTTGGCCCGAAATTAAGCGAAAAACAGATAGCAGATGTAATAAGAAAGTATTTTGAATTAGATTTGCCATTTAAGAATAAATCAGTATATAGAAATAATGGATTTAATTATTATAGAGCACTTTTAGAACATTATGGGATAATGGTTGCTCAGATAACTGGAGTATCATTGTCTGAGATGCGAGGCATTTCTATGTATTATGATACATTTCCTATCATTGCAATTAATAATAAAGATTTTGAGAGAGCTAAAGTTTTTTCATTATTTCATGAAGTTGCACATTTGGTTAGAAGGTCTTCATCATTATGCTTAATAGATTTTGATGAGCGTAATGATGAAGAAGAAAAAATATGTGATAGAATTGCTGCAGAAGTATTAATGCCAGAAGAAAGTTTTAGATATGTGTCATCAAATGCGCTTAATTTATATGGTGAGTGGTCAGATTTATGTTTAATATCTATTGCGGATAAGTATGCAGTAAGCACATTTTCGGTAGTAAGAAGGTTAAGAGAATTAGATATTATTAATAGGTCAGATTATTATTCTATATACAAGAGGATTAGTGACTCATTTAAAGAAGAACAGGATTCTATTATTCAGAATAAGAAAGATAGAGAATTCAAAGTAAAATATTATATTACCTACTTGAGTAAAGAAGGCTATTTGTTTCCAAAGAAGGTGTTATCTGCTTATAGCAGAGGCGATATATCATATGGTGAGATGTGTAGTACACTTAGTATAAAAGGTAAACACATAAGTAATATAGAACGGGCGGTGATGTTCATATGAGTAAAAAGTATGTAATAGATGCCTGTGCACTTATTAATGCATCAAAGAACTATAATATGACTAAGAAAGCATTTTCACATATATGGCAGGCTTTTAATGAACTTGTAGAAAATGGACAACTTATTTCAAGTTCGGAAATATTTGAAGAATTAAAAGATGATGATATTGTAAAATGGGCAAAGGAACACAAAGATGCTTTTTTGCCTTTATCAAAGGAAGTACAGTTAAAGACTACAGAAATATTACAACAATTTCCACAAATAATAAAAATTCAAACAAAGGGAAGCTCAAATGGAGATCCATTTTTGATTGCAACAGCTATTTTAGAAGATGGGATTATAGTAACTGATGAAGGAAACAAGAATAATGGAATTCCAATGGTATGTGAATCATTAGGTATAGAGTATATGAAACTTAATGATATGTTAGATGAGGTATTGGAGTAATGAATTAGAGGGGGAGAAATCCTTCTCTTTTTTGTTTGTATTATTCCGATAAACGATGTATAATCAAACTAGTTTTATGTTTCTACTTATGTATGATTTTGAAGAGGTAAGATTATGGAGTATTTAACGACTGTGGAATTATCAGAAAGGTGGAATATCACTTCACGTCGAATAGGTGTTTTATGTGCAGAAGGAAGAATTGAAGGTGCAATAAAAAAAGGAAAAACATGGTTAATTCCTTCAGATGCAATAAAGCCTGCTGATGGACGATACAAGAAAAATCAGAAAAGTAAGATGTAATACGAAATAGGATTTATAAATATATGAGAATATATAATTAAATGCAGAGGGGGTACTGATATGGCATTTGATTTTGGAAACGCAAATGAAGCACAGAGAAGTGCTATTTCAACAACAGATGGTCCGTTGTTGATTATTGCAGGCCCTGGTACAGGGAAAACATATACATTAGTAAAGAGAATTGTTTATCTTATAACTGAAAAAGATGTGCTTCCTGAGGAAATAATGATTGCTACATTTACAGAAAAGGCTGCGAAAGAACTGATTACACGTATCACAAATGAATTGTATGCAATAGGAGTATCCGTAAATCTGAATGAAATGTATATTGGTACTTTTCATTCAATTTGTCTGAGAATTCTTAAAGATCATCTTGAATATACAAGGATTAAGAAAAATTATAGGATGCTGGATAATTTTGATCAGCAGTATATGGTGTTTCAAAAGATTAATAGATTTAGGAACTTGCCTTATTTTGATGTTATATTTGATAAAAAGCAAGGAGCTTGGAGACAAGCTGGAGAAATAGTTAAGTATGTTAATAATCTTGCTGAAGAATTGGTTGATATTGATGAAATGCAGGAAGACTCGGATGAACATATTGTGGCTGTTGCAAATATTATGAAACAGTACAATATCTTGATGGAAGATGAGAATTTAATTGATTTTTCAAGTATTCAAACAGAAGCATATAAATTATTGATCGAGGAACCAAGCATATTGGAAGAAATACAGCAGAAAATTAAATATGTGATGGTGGATGAATATCAGGATACAAATTACATACAGGAATTACTTGTGTTTTTGATTGCCGGAAAAAATAAAAATATATGTGTTGTGGGAGACGATGACCAAGGTTTGTATCGTTTTAGAGGAGCAACAATAAGAAATATATTGGAATTTCCAGGCCATTTTGCAGAAGGAGAATGTAAGCAGATTAAACTTGTTACAAATTATCGTTCAGAGAGACAAATTATTGATTTTTACAATAAGTGGATGAGCACAACAGATGGTAGAGCATATGATTTTATGTGGAAGAATTTTAGGTTTGAGAAGAAGATTGTTCCACCGGAAGGGAAAAAGGCTGCTAAAGTAGGCGTTATTAAATGTTCGGGAAAAGATTTGTTAGATGATTGGTATGAACAAGTGTATTCATTTATTACACAATTAAAAAGTAGTGGCGTACTAACTGATTATAATCAGATTGCAGTTCTTTGTAAGTCTGTTAAAGGAGATAAAATCATAGGTATGGTTGAATATCTTGAGGAACATGGTATTAAAGTTTATTCACCTCGTTCGGAAATGTTCTTTGAAAGAAAAGAGATAAAACAGGTAATAGGGTGTATGATCTTATGTTTCCCAGAGTATGTTCGTAAGTTACAACAAAGAGATTTTTCGTATGATTTTGAAAATCTCTATAAATATTACGATACTCAATGTATAGCTGCTGCAAGAGAGCTTATTTTACAGTATAGAGATACATTGGGTAAATGGATTGCAGAGAAGATGCATAAACACGCTAATCTAAGAAAGGATAATGCAGATTACGCATTTACAGGATTACTGTATCAGCTATTACAGTTTGAACCATTTAGTACATACTTAGGGATAGATATGAAATCAGGGGTGATAGATGAAAGACCTGCAAGAAACTTATCAATTTTATCTTCAATTTTGGGAAAGTACGAATATCTACATCGGATAGATGTCTTCACGGAAAAAAATATTATAGAGTCAGTAGAACGCTTTTTTAATATGTATTTTCGCTTTTTATTTGATGGAGGAATTACAGAGTATGAAGATGATTCGGAGTATGCTCCGAGTGGGTGCGTTTCATTTATGACTATACATCAGTCAAAAGGAATGGAGTTTCCAATAGTGATTGTTGATTCATTAAATGGAACACCGAGAAGTAGTGGAAATCATTTGCTAGAAGAAATAGAAAATAAATATTTCCATAGAAAAGTTTTTGAGACGAGGGAAGATATAAAATTTTTTGATTTTTGGCGATTATATTATACGGCATTTTCAAGAGCACAAAATTTATTGGTACTTTCTTGTTGTGAAAAGAAAGGTCATGGAGCCACACCAAGCAAATATTTTGAAGAGTGCTATGAGAAGCTACCTGCTTATGAAGATGTAAATCTTTCAGAAATAAAGTTAGAAAAGGTAAAGCCTGTAAATATAAAGGATACATATTCTTTTACTTCGCACATTGCTCTGTATGAGAATTGTGCACTACAGTATAAATTTTTCAAAGAACTTGGATTTACGCAGGTAAGAGTAGGTGCAACACTCTTTGGAACATTAGTGCATGAGACAATAGAAGATATTCATCGTGCAGCTATGCGTCATGAAGAACAGACAATAGTGCCGGAAACAATACGAGAGTGGTTTGATACAAATTATATGACATTATCGAAGTGTGAGCATTCTTATTTAGGACAACCGCAGATAGAAGCTGCGTATAAACAGGTTTTGAGGTATGTTGAGAGAAATCAGAGTGACTGGAGTCGAATTCAAGATGCAGAGGTGGAAGTAAGTTTAGTAAAGCCTGATTATATATTGCTTGGAAAGGTTGACCTTATCAAGGGCGAAGGTGATACAGTAGAGATTGTTGACTTTAAATCCGAGAAGAAACCAGATGTTTTAATTGAAACAGCGGAGATGAATCGTTATAGGAGACAGCTTGAAGTGTATGCTCATCTTATTGAGGAAAAGACAGGTAAAAAGGTAAGTAAAATGCATTTGTATTATACAGGTGAGGATAATGGTGTACCAACAATAACATTTAATAAGTCAACGGAAATGATTGATAAAACAATAAAAGAATTTGATGCAGTGGTTGAAAAAATACAACATAAAGATTTTAGTGGCAGAGCTAAAGATAAAAATCTTTGTGCCAACTGTGATATGAGACATTACTGTAGAAGAAAAGGAGATTGCTAATGGATGGACAGATTTCATTTACATTTGAACAAAGACAACCAATAAAAGGATATCCGGAGTTACACTGGACAGGGAAAAGGCCATATACATCGACACAGTATTATCCTGCACAGCTTAAGGAATCATATGGAGAACCTAAGGATGGTTGGATGAATAAGATATTTTGGGGAGATAATCTCCAAGTTATGAGTCATATGCTTAAAGATTATCGTGGGAAAATAGATTTGGTTTACATTGATCCTCCGTTTGATAGTAAGGCAGATTATAAGAAAAAAATAAAGGTAAAAAATAAGAATGTGTTAAATGATATCAGTTCTTTTGAAGAGAAACAATATACAGATATGTGGTGTAATGATGAATATTTACAATTTATGTATGAAAGATTAACAATTATAAAAGAATTACTCTCTGAAAATGGAGCTATTTACTTACACTGTGATTATAGAAAGTCGCACCAATTACGTATGATTATGGAAGAGGTTTTTGGACCAAACAATTTACAAAATGAGCTTATATGGTGTTATAGAGGAATGGCAGTTTCTACAAATCATTTTGTGAGAAGACATGATACTATTTTATTTTCAACCAAAAGTCAAAATTATACATTTAACTGGGAAAAAATTGCGGAACCGCTAGAACAAAGCACAATTGATAAATACAGAAATATAGATGAGAATGGACGACGATACAGGTTACATGGAAGAAATATTTCTGGAAGTCCTATACAGAATTGTACAGATATAGATCCTATTTGGTTGGAAAAGAGTCCTGAATTATGTAGAATAGATTATTTAGATGAAAAAGCAGGTTCAAAACCAAGAGATTGGTTTGTTATGGATTATTTAAATGTAATGTCTACAGAGAGAGAAAACTACCCAACACAAAAACCGGAAGAATTGTTAAAAAAAATTATATTAGCTTCTTCAAATGAAGGTGATATAGTATTTGATTGTTTTATGGGATCAGGAACAACTCAATCGGTAGCTATGAAATTAGGACGTAGGTTTATTGGTGCGGATATTAATTTAGGTGCAATTCAAACTACAACTAAGCGTTTGATTTCTGCAATGAAAGAACTTGACGATAAATGTTATTCAGGATTTGAAGTTTATAATGTGAATAACTATGATTTTTTCCGTAATCCAATAGAAGCCAAAGAATTAATTATTGATGCATTAAGCATTCAAAAATTTGATTCATCAACAGTATATGATGGTGAATTAGATGGCTGGATGGTTAAAATTATGCCTACAAATCGTATTGCAACAAAAGCTGATTTAGAAGAACTCAAGGCTAATTTACCATATCATACATTTGAAAAGCGTAAGGAAGAAAATCCGAATGGCGTGGTGGAAAAAATTAAGATTATTTGCATGGGACATGAGGCTGATTTAAAGGCATCGTTGGAACAGGAACTTTCTTCGTATAATTTGGAGATAGAGATAGTTGATATCCTTAGGGATAAGAAAGATTTACAATTTAAGAGAGAAGCAGATGCCAATGTTGTTAAAGAAAACGATCAGATTATAATAAAAGAATTTTATCCGATGAACCTTTTACAGAAATTAAGCATGCAGAAAGAATCAGTTGAAGATTGGAGGCAGTTGGTAGAATCTATCTATATTGACTGGAATTATGATGGACAGACAATGAGGCCGACAATTTGTGATATTCCTGCAAAAGATGAGTTGGTATCTGGTATATATAAAATTCCAGCTTCAGCAGGTAAAATTAAAATAAAGATAACAGATTTGTTATCTGAGTCACTTGAGCTGGAGGTATAGATATGGCAAAAGAAGTTGGAATGGAATTTGCCTTTTTTGAGTTCCTTCGTTCATTCTATGTAGATAATAGAGGAATTATAAGAAATAGGTATCGTGAAATAACTAAGAAATATCTGGATTACAATGACAAGGAAAAGAACCCAGACGCATTTTTACGAACCCCACAGTTTGAAGCCTTAGAAATGTATGTGTTTGTAAAAGAATTTATGAATAATCAGCAGATGTATCAGATGTTTGATGACTGGTCAAAGAGAAATGGTGTGTTTGCAGATAGACGATTCTATGATGAAGCTGGGCAGATGACATTATATGATGTTTATTCTCCAAAGCAGTATCATGATTATTTTTTGCAGATAAAGAAATATGCGGAAGATTATCCAAATTATATTTTTGCATTAACTATGGGACTAGGTAAGACAATTCTCATGGCTACATGTATTTTTTATGAGTTTCTTCTTGCATCAAAATGGCCTCGTGATGATAGGTATTGTCATAATGCATTGGTTTTTGCACCGGACAAAACAGTATTACAATCGTTAAAAGAAATAGTAATTTTTGATAAGAGTAAGGTTGTACCTCAGGAATATATTGGTGTATTAGATACAAATATTAAGGTGCATTTTCTTGAAGATAGTGGAACCACATTAAATACATTAGATGGTTCCAAGTATAATATAATTATTTCTAATACACAGAAAATCATATTAAAGGCTCAGCATAAAGAAAAAAGTTCTGTAGATAAGTTGTTTAGTGATCAGATACCAGGACAATCCGTTTTGGATGATGTTCTTGGAATATTACAAGAAATCAGTAACAACGATGATTTGATGTCAAATCAACGTTTTGAGAAACTTACCAGGCTTTCACAAATGGGTATTTATGTAGATGAAGCACATCATATGTTTGGAGCAGACTTGGAGAAGGCTTTGCACGAAAATGGTAAGGGCACTAGCCTGCGTAATACTATAAATGAATTGTCTAAGGAATTATCTAAGCATGGAAGTAAAGTGATTGCTTGTTATAATTTTACAGGAACACCATACGTCAATAATAAGATTCTTCCGGAAGTTATATATGCTTATGGATTGCAGGCGGCAATTAGAAATAATTTCTTAAAAGATACTAGTGTTATTGGTTATAGTAACGTAAAAAGCAAAGAATTCCTAAAAGCTGTTATTGCCGATTTCTGGGCAAAGTATGGTGGAAAAGAATATGAAGGATTAGCACCTAAAATGGCTATTTTTGGTGCAGAGATAGCAGAAGTTCGTGATGAAATCAGGCCAGTTGTTGAAGAAGTACTATCTGAATTGGGAATACCTCTTGATAAAATTTTAGTTAATGTTGGAGACGAAAAGATTACTAAATCTGAAGACATAAGAGATTTTAACAATCTTGATATAGTTGGAACAGCAGGCAGTAAGAAGCAGTTTATATTGCTTGTTAATAAAGGTAGAGAGGGGTGGAACTGTAGATCATTATTTAGCGTGGCTCTTTTTAGAAGTCCAAAGTCAAAAGTTTTTGTGCTTCAAGCAACAATGAGATGCTTGAGAAAAATTACAGATGAACAACTAATGGCCACAGTGTACTTGTCAAAAGAGAATATGGATATATTGGATGATGAGCTTAAAAAGAATTTTAGAACTAGCATAGAGGAACTTGTAGTTAAGAAGGATAAAAAACGTAAGAAAGTTCCTGTACGTGTGAAAGAACCACCTAGAACATTGCGCATGAACAGATTGCATTATAAATATTCTTTGGAAACTAAGCATTATGATAGTAGATTATCGTTTGGTTTGAAAGAAATAGAAACAGAAAATTATGATGCGACAATGTATGTTAAAGAAGGACTTACAACTTCGTCTGTTGTGCGTGAAAGCAATGTTAACTATATGGTTAGTAAATTAGCGTATACTGAGATAACGTTGGTGGCAGAAGTAGCAAAATATTTTCCTGATATCAGATGCACAGAAGTTGCTAGGATACTGAGGGAATCAGAAGAAGGTATTGATAAAATATTAGTAGCTGTCAATGAACATAATGATATTATTTATGATAAAATTGTGCCAACCATATTTGAGGCATTATACCGGGTTAACAAAGAGATTGTAAAAGAAAATGTTGATGTTAAATTACTTAAGAAGCCTAAAGAAGGTGGATATTATGAGTTTAGTGGAAATGAGGATTTGATTATAATGCAGAATTCAGAGGATTCTGTTGTTGTGAAAAATAAAGACAAGAGTTTTCACGCAGATACCTATGTTTTTGATTCGAAGCCTGAGTTACAATTATTTTTACAGTTGCTTGCAAATGAGCACGTAAAAAAAGCCTATTTCACGGGAATGTTTACTGCTGACCAGACTGATTTTTATGTTCCATATATTGATCCGGAATCGAATAGGTTAAGGAAGTATTATCCAGATTTCTTAGTAAAAATGGATGATGGAAGTTATTTGATTTTGGAAGTAAAAGGTGACAATATGATAGACGATCCGGTAGTAAAGGCGAAAGGAGCAGCGGCTGAGGAGGTTGCAGTAGAGAGTTCAATGAAATACGAAATGCTTAAAGGAACAGACATTATGGAAGGGAAAGCAAAGATTTAGTTAAAACGGGTCTCATTCAACCTGAATGGCGGATAGTAATTAAAGATGATATTAATATGGGAAAATCAGGGATAATAAAAGATTTTGTTTTGCCACAAGAAATATATATTGGATGTAGACAGCAGGAAACAGTCGCTGAGAATAACAATAATTGTATGTTACATAATAAAAAAGAGAATGAGATGTATGCTGATCTAGATGAGATACTTCAATGGGCGGAGAATAACTATATTGATGTATATATGCCAATAATAAGTAGAAAAGAATATAAAATGATGGATAGAGCATTACGATTGATTTAGCAAGTTTTAGCAGAGGTGGCTATATGTCAGATTTTGAAGAAAAATATGATTATCAGGAAATTATGGTAGAAGATATTTCGCAGATATATAAAATTGCAAATGATTATAATTCGTTCTATGATTTACCAAGATCAGGTAGAGGTGACCCAGGTGATGAACGAACTTACTTACAGGCATTTTATAGAGGACAAAGCGATTCTTCTTGGAAAATCACTCCAAGTATATGCAGAGATACATCTGTTGATGAGAGTATACTGGAATCTGGAGATTTACTATTTGAAGTAATGGCATATAATCAGCATTATATACATGCTACAAGATTAATTGACTTTACAATGGATATAAATGTAGCATTGTTTTTTGCTTGTTGTGAAAATATTGAAAAAGATGCGGCTATATTTATATGGTCATATTCTCCGTATGATCCTAAATGGACAAGAATAAAGATACAGTGTGAACTTGTTAATGTTAAAAAGCAACGTATAAGTGTAAGTGAATATGCAGAGATACTTTTGCAGAAATATCCGGAATTGAAAGACAATTGTAATTATAAAAAGGATTTCTATACTGATTTAGTTTCTTATTTGGATCATGGTTTTATGATTATGCAACCACGCAATCCGTATTTGGAAAATATGAGAATACAAAGACAAAAAGGGTGTTTATATGTTTGTGGTGTGAAATTTGAAACTCCGATTGATAAAATGAGAACAAGTGTTAATGCGGGGAATAATATATTGTGCCCGCATGAGCCGGAAGCTCCTAAAGAATTGGACGGAGGTAATTTTTTGGTAAAGGTGGTCATTCCTGCAAGATTAAAAAATGTGATAATGAAACAATTGGAAGAAAAGGGAATTACAAAAGAAGCTTTGTTACCCATGTGATGTAAATAGGCACTTGTTTAATGTAGAAGGATGGTGAGAACTATGGATATAAAGCAGCTAATCGGCGAAACCACAGATTACGATAAAAAGGTTGCACTTGAGACAAAGAAACCCAAAAGCTGGTGCAAGAGTATAAGTGCATTTGCAAATTGCTATAGTGGTAAGCTGGTATTTGGTGTGGCAAATGATGATGCGTTGGTTGGTCTTTCGGATGCTGAAGGAGATGCAGAAAAAATTAGTGAGATAATTAAAACACACCTTAATCCGATACCAGAGTTTAAGCTTTCATTTGAAAAAGATAATGACAAGACATTCGTTATTGTAGAAGTTATGAAAGGGCAGCAGACTCCATACTATTATGAAGGTGATGGGCAACTTATTGCATTTATGCGTATAGGAAATGAAAGTGTTCCGGCGACACCTTCGCAGTTAAGAGAGTTGGTACTTCGCGGAAGTGGTGAAAGTTATGATAGTCTGAAGTCAAGATATGATTTTAACAATATGTCATTTACAAAATTAAAATCAGTATATAAACAGAGAACGGGGAATACATTTGAAGATACAGATTATGAATCTTTTGGGCTGATTGATGAAAAAGGAAATCTAACGAATGCTGGAGCACTTTTGGCAGATGAATCACCGGTACGTCATTCCAGATTGTTTTGTACAAGATGGAATGGACTTACTAAAGCATCAGGAATAGTGGATGCACTTGATGATAAGGAATATACTGGCAGTCTTGTCACGTTGTTGCAGGCAGGAACTGATTTTGTGAGAAATAATTCCAAGAAAGCATGGCGTAAGGTTGGTGACGGCAGAATTGAAATGCCTGATTATCCGGATAGAGCAGTGCTTGAAGGTGTAGTAAATGCATTGATTCATAGAAATTATCTGGAGATAGGTAGTGAAGTCCATATAGATATGTTCGATGATAGAATTGAAATATATTCACCCGGTGGAATGGTAAGTGGAATATCTCTTGAGGGGAAAAATCTATTGAAAATTCCGTCAAAGCGAAGAAATCCGATATTAGCTGATATATTTAGCCGTTTAAAATATATGGAGCGTAGAGGTAGTGGATTTAAGAAGATATTGGCAGATTATGAGGGACAAGTAGAATTTGATGAGACCAAGATGCCAGTCTTTGATGCAGATAATGATGATTTTACATTGACTTTGTATAATCTGAATTATGGCACTAATTATGCAACACAGGTGAATGAAAATGTCATAGAAAATGTCATAGAAAATGTCATAGAAATTTCGGAAGAAAAAATGAAGCAGTTAATGCCAGAGTATTCTAAGAAGAAGCTTACTAAAGCATGTGAGATCCTAAAAATGATTTCCGAAAATCCGAATATTTCTATTGATGAATTAAGAATAGCCTTAGATGTCACAGATAGAACAATTGCTAGATATATATCAGAATTAAAGGATAAAGATATCATAGAACGAAAAGGTCCAGATAATGGTGGTAAATGGAAAATTAAGTAAGTGAATGACAGTAAATATGGCACTCAATGTGACACCCAAACTTTTACTCAAGAATATTCC
>ERZ791919.2347-NODE-2347-length-13721-cov-4.344797_pt1 | contig 13721 bp, 18 predicted proteins | sample MGYA00510137_ERZ791919 | MGnify/ENA primary metagenome ERZ791919 (study PRJEB30046, sample SAMN00792059) | human gut metagenome | study: EMG produced TPA metagenomics assembly of the A metagenome-wide association study of gut microbiota in type 2...
AAATAGTTTTTTTCCTGATAATTATTAATTTATAAAATATAATATATAAACTTGTGTATATAATGATTTAAAAAAAGTTAAAAAATAGTAATAATTTTATAAAAATTTAATATAGTATAAATATGTGATACACATGACTCCAACAGCTATGATGATAATGCATGCTCCGTGTTTATGGACGTTTTCATTTTTCTGAGTTAATAAGTAAATGCCTGCAACAACAGCTGCTAAAGGAACTAAAAAAGAAAAGATATATCCTATTACAGTAGCAACACTATGGCTGTCATTTGCAGCTTCATCTAAATATCTGTCGCATTTTGGGCATCTGGTGGCTCCCTTGGGAATTGCTGAACCGCAATGCTTGCAGTATTCATTGTTTAAATTTATGTGGTCAGCAGGAAGTTTGGCTCCGCATTTTTGGCAAAACTTCATATTGTTTTTTATTTCGCTGCCGCATTTTGGACAATATTTCATAGTTTATTCATCTGATTTTATTTCCGCATTCAGGACAGAATTTGGAATCTTCGCTTACTTTAGTTCCGCAATTAGAACAGCTTTTAAGGTTATCTTCTTTTTTAGAGTTATCTTCTTTAACTTCTTTTTTTAGGGAAGTGTCTTTTTTAGAGTTATCTTCTTTAACTTCTTCTTTTTTAGAGTCATTTTCTAATTTATGACCGCATTCCTGACAGAATGCACCTTCCTCATCTAATTTTGCACCGCATTCAGGACAATGTATAAAACTGAACTTATGGCCGCATTCAGGACAGAATATATTTTCGGCATTGACTTCAACACCGCATTCAGGACAGATAACTGTAGGCAATTTTCCCAAATTCAGGTTAATTGACCCTAAAGGATTAATTTCCAGATAAGTGTCACGGATGTAGTTAACAACAACAGCTGCAATAATACAGATTCCTATAAACTGATAAGTCAGCAGTGAAGAATTCATAGCTATTTTCAATGCACTTGTAAATATTAAATGTATGCTTACATATGAACCAAAGAATGCAAAAACAGCATTTGTTATGATTAAATCCAGTTCATTTTCAAAAATGTCTAATTTTATAAACAGGAAACCGTAGAGTGCTCCTAAAATTATAAAACCGGCATACATTTCAATTCCGTTTATTGAATACATTACAGAATATAAAATGCCAGTTATAATAAATCCTATAATTAATGCTATAACTCCATTTTTAACAATATTTCCTATATATTCATCTTGATTCAATAAAACACCTCATTTATAATTTTTAATTAAACTAGTATTTAAAATATGTATAAAACAGAAATACTTTTCAGACACTCTTAGGAAAGCTATTTTTAAATGTTAATAAAAAATATATATTATGGATTTTTGTAGTGAATGCGGATCAATGATACTAAATGGCAGCAAATGCCCGATGTGCGGCTGTATAAAAACTGCTGAAACTAAGGAAGTTAAAAAAACACCACGGCCAGAAAAGAAAAAAACAAATAAAAAGCCAGTTATTGAAACATTCACTAAAGATATTAAAACAGAACCTGAAAAAATAGCCAGCAAAAACGGCAAGTACTTGAAAAAAGACTACAAAAGTATTGATGATTTGGATGATAAAACCAGACAGGAACTGCTGGCTAATGATGAGTTTTTTAAAACAGTGAACAGCAAACCTTTAGACACACAGCAAAAAATAGCCTGTGTTTTAGATTCCAAAAATGTTCAAATCATTGCAGGAGCAGGAACAGGAAAAACATTTACTTTAATTGCAAAAATAAAATATCTGATAGCTAAAAAGCATGTCAGACCTGAAGATATTTTGTGTCTGTCATTTTCAAATACTTCTGTCAGGGATTTAAAAGGAAAGCTTCCGGAAAATGTTGAGGTAAGGACATTTCACAGTCTGGGAAGATCAGTCATTAAGCAGCACCATAAAGTGTCAGTTATTGAAAACAATGAAATATTGGCTATAATAAATGATTATCTGGCCAATGCAAATACTGATACATTAAAAGATATTCTTGAATTTTGCGATTCATATTTTTTAAACATTGAAAGCTACATCATTAGAAGAAATGACAGAAAAGAGTTATTGAATGAATTGAAAGAAGCATTTACAAAAGTGGCATTTAAACCCCTGCTTGCAGATTTTATAAATTTATTTAAGGGCAACAATTTTACAAAAGATTATTTCAGCTATTTCAGAAGCAGTAACTATGACAAGGACCATGACATCTTCCTAAAAATCGCTGAAGATTTCTACAGTTACTATCAGGAATACTTGGATATGCACCAGCAGATTGATTTTAATGACATGATAAATGAATCAAGCAAGCTGATTAAAAAATACGGGCTGAAAAAACATTACAGATACATACTGGTTGATGAATATCAGGATACCACATATACCAATTATAATCTGATTAAAAGCCTGCAGGATAAAACAGATGCACATCTGACAGTTGTAGGTGATGACTGGCAGTCAATATACGGATTTAGAGGAACAAACATTGAATTTTTCTCACATTTTGAAGAGTATTTTGAAAATCCTCAAAGAATATTCATTGAAAAAACATACAGGAACCCTCAGGAGCTGATTGACATAGCAGGTAGCTTCATTATGAAAAACCCTAAACAAATTAGGAAATCTCTTAAGTCTCCTAAAAATCTGAAAAAACCTGTTAAAATAATTTATCCTCAAAAAAATCCTATAGAAAAAAGAGAAATGATTTATAATCTTATAAAAGATCTCTCTAAAAAATCCGATGATGTATTAATCTTAGGCAGAACAAACAACAACATCAACCAGTTTATAAAACACAGAAATCTGGTTAAAAAAGGCAATCTGAAAAAAGACAAATTCTTACGAATTTTAGACAAAACAGACAAATCAATGAATAATGTTTACTACAGAACCCTGCATTCATCTAAAGGTCTGGAAGCAGATAATGTGATTATAATCAATATGGTTGATGACTATTTAGGTTTTCCATCAAAATTAAAAACCCACAGTGTTTTGAATTATGTAAATACCAGAAATTATGATTACAAATATTCGGAAGAACGCAGATTATTCTATGTAGGTTTAACCCGCTCTAAAAATAATGTTTACTTAATAAGTGATAAAAATAACCCTTCAGAATTCATTGAAGAGCTGATGGATGACAGCTTGGAAAATTTAGAAATAATTGAGTATAACTGATTCTGTTTTAAAAACAACGAAAGGTATTGAAAAGCCACATAACAAACCTGTAACAAATCTTAAAGTGTTATTGCTTGTTCTTAAACCGTAATACTGTGTAGTTCCGTCAATAATTAATGGAATAAATCCTAAAACAAAAATTAAATTAGGTTGGGTTAAACTAGCTAAAACAAACCCTGCAACCGCACCTATAACAATTCCTGTACATCTGCTGCAAACCGGAAACTGCTTTTCTTTGTAGAAAAATGACCTTTCAGGTTTCTGATGGCATAAATATTTGCAGATATTCATTATGCGGTCATAAATCAAAATATCAATCCTATAATATACAATATAATTACAATAACTACAATTAAACCACAGCATCCCCAGCAGTCACTGTCACTTGAGCTGCTGCTGTTTGTTTTGGATGCTGATGATGCATATGTTGAAGATGAATTTGGATTGGATCCGCAGTAGGGACAAATTCTTAAATTGCTGTCTATCATATTATTGCAGCTGCGGCACCGTGTTTTTGGAATATCTTCTGAAATTACAGTAGCTTTTTTAACTTCTGAATCAACCAATTTAAAACCGCATTTTCTGCAAAATTTTTCATTATCTGATAATACTTCAGCTCCACAGTTAGGACAATTCATTTTAAAAACCTCATTGTATTTAAATTATGTTTATCTTAGGTAATAAACTTTAAGGATTACAAACCTGACATGGAATCCTTCCATCTGCTACAGCAGCATCTCTGGAATTATAAGTAATCTTGTTTTTAGGATTTATCTTTTGAGCCCATTCACAGTCAGGCAAATGAAACTTGTCAGACTTTTGAGAACAGACATAAGTAACATTGGCACTTGCAGGAGCAGGATTTACATCTTCAGCAACATCATCACTCTCAGCAGTATTATTTACAGCAGCAGGTGAATCATCACTTCCACCACCTAAAAGCAGACCTGCACCTAATGCAGCAATAGCTACAATAGCTATTATACCAATAATCAAAATAGGATTGAATCCACCTTTCTTATCACTGGCTATTTTAGGACTTTTTGGAACATCTTCATTACTTTTTAAGGGAGTTCTGCATTTGGGGCAGAACTTTGCCTTATCTGAAACTTCACTATTACATTCACGACATTGAACCATTGGCTAACCTCACCTAAATTTTACAAAAACAGGTAAATATTGTTAATTAATGATTAATTTATATAAAGATAATAATAAAGTTGTTTAATTGATTTTAGAAAAAATAATTATGGGATGAATAATCCGCAGTGAGGGCAAATCATATCATCTTCATCTACATGGTGTCCGCAAAAAGGACAGTGTTTGTGCTTTTTTTCATCATGATCTTCAGACATTTAAATACACCTGCAATAGTAAATATGTTTTTTTTAGCTATTAAGAATTTTTCTCGTTAGTTACAGATTATGGATTCAATTATTTTAACATTTCATCTTAAAACATTATTTCTCAATTTTAATGCAATGACATTACTCGGATTTAACTTTAAAGCTTTATTGACACATTCTATGCCTTCGTCATATTTATGTGCCCTCAGTAAAATCATAGCTTTTGTTGCATAAATGGAATCATCATCGGGACTGATTTTCAAACCTTCATCAATAACAGCTAATGCCTCTTCAAAGTTGTTTAAAATCATTAAAATCTTTGTTTTAAGTGAGTAAACGTTTGAATCAAAAACATTGGCTGAAGTGATTTCCAGATAATCATCACATGCTCCTAAAGCTTTTTTATAATTTTTAAGTGCGAAATAAGCTTCTGCTTTAAAATATATTGCATTTTTATCTTTGGGATCTAATTCCAGTCCTTTATCAAATGAGTTAATTGCTTCTATAAACTGACCATATCTGTTAATTAATAAAAAACCTCTTTTTGTCCATGTTTTTGACTGTTTCGGATTAATCTGCAAAGACAAATCAAAACAGTGCAGAGCTTCCCTATTTTTATTTAACCTTCTAAAGATTTCCCCTTTAGTTGCCCAGGATTCATAATTTGATGAATCAATGTCCAATGACTTGGAGATATATATCAAAGCTTCATCTAACCTGTTCAAATCCATTAAAGCCAGTGCTTTAAGACCTAAAACAATGCTGTTTTTTGAATCAGCTTCCAGATGTTTATTAAAACATTCAAGTGCATTATCATATTTCTTCTGATTGACAAATGAAATTCCTTTTTCAATATATTCAGTGCCCAATCCAAACACCTCACATATTTTAGCTGATTATTAATTTAAATAAAGTAATTAATACATTTTTATAAAAAAGTTTTCATGATTATGAAGTATTTATTTCATTTAAAACTATTTATTTATGCTTTAATTATTGTTTTAATAAAAAACTGATGGTTATATAAATATTAAATACCAATGGATTAGTATGAAAAAAAATAAGATATATCGCGGATACCATCATGAGGATTTAACACTGAAATTTCTAAAAGAAAATACCACAAAGTATATTGCAAAAATTACAGGTGCAGAGTTTTGTGATGAAATAAATGTTGAGCTAATAAACCTGAAACCAAAAGTTCTCAGAATAGATTACGGCATAAAGAAAAAGGATAAAATAATTCTTTATGAATTTTTATCTACTAAATCCAATATTGCAAATATTTTAAGAAGAATCTTTCTATATGTAGCCAGAATCGGATATGATTATCAGTTAAAGGTAAAAATAAATCTTGTAGTGACTCCTGAAATCGATAAAAATCAGGTAGTTCTTGAATACTCCCCTGGGCAGTTTTTTAGACCTGAAGTAATATCATTTAAAGACTATGACGGAGACAAATTATTAAGTAATATAACTTATAAAGTTAAAAATAACATAAAACTAACCTGCAATGAGTTTCTTGCATTAGGGATATTGCCGTTAATGAAAACCAAACATGAAGCCGGAGTGCAAGTAGTAAAAACTCTGGAACTTGCTAGAAAAATAACTGATATTGATGATGAATTAAAAGATTCTGTACTTGGCATACTGATAGTACTTGCAGATAAATTCATTGAAAATCAGGATTTGAAAAATCAAGTAATAGATGTGATAAAAATGGAAATAACAATACTTCACGACTATGTAACATCACATGAAAAAGAATGGTTAGAACAAGGAAAAATAGAAGGGAAACTAGAGGGAAAAGAAGAAGAAAAACTAAAAATAGCAAAAAACATGCAAAAAGAAAACTATTCAGTTAAAGAAATTGCCAAAATAACAAAACTAGACTGCAAAACAATAGAAAAACTAAAATAGAGGAAAACAAAACCTCTATTTTAATAAACCCATTTTATAACAATATAAAACCAAACCTTTTTAACCCCAGTCTTCGCGTCTCCAGTCATAAGATTTTAAATGAACATCTTTCGGATATAATAAATCAATACTTTCATATTCATTTCCATCAACTGATATATTGGCTGACTTTTCAGATATTTTTTCTTTAATATTATATTCACGGTCATTATCCAAATAAGTAAAATAACTGCAGGAACAGTTTAATGCATTATTTTCGTCTGGAAATAACACTGAACCGCATTTCGGACAAAATTCCATAATTCAGCCCCCATTCAGATAAATATTTACAGCATTTTTAACCTGCTTATTTTTCTTTTTATCAAAGCCGTCAGCTTCATAAAAAGTGACATTCTGGCCTGATTTTGCTAATGTGATGTTATGTTTAAACTCATTCATGCTGAAATACAGATTGTCAGGATATTCATCGCATCTGATAAAGCCCGCTTTTTTATTGGGTAGTACTGAAACAATAACTCCTTTTTTTAATTCCTGATTTTTATAGAGATATTCTTCCCACAGATGATGCAGATGCTTTTCAATAGTAAAATAATCCTCATTGTCCAAATCAAAACCTGCCTTTTCAATTTTATATTCCAGATTTTCATCAATATTCCAGTTATGTCTCTTTCTGATTGTATAAACCAGGTATGCATGAATATCTGCTTCCTTCTGTTTATTTTTCTTATTTAAAATATCTTCAATCAGTGAATATAAATTGACTTTTTTATCAGTGTCGCCTTTGGCAAGTGCTGCAGATGAGGCATACTTTAAGGCATTGTCCCAATCATTTTTAAAGAAATAATTTTCAGCCATCAGATTATCTATAAACCAGTCATTTTTAAACTGTTTAATGTCATTCAGATAGTCTACAGACTGGTCATATTCACCTAACTGATTAAATGATTTAGCTATTCTCCATTTAAACCAGACATCATTATCATATGTAAATTCGCTTAAATTAAGCAGTGCTTCAGTTGACAGGCTTATGCATTTATCATACTGGCGGGTATCCAGCAGTGCTTTTGTTGTTAATTTATACCATGTTTCTTTTTTAGAGGAATAATTTCCTGAAATATCTCCATTTAATAATTCAGGATTAAGTTTAGATGACCATTCCAAAACAGCTTCAGGGTCTTCATGGGTTTTCATTATTTTAAGTACTGCTAATGTATACGGACACATTGCATCTTTTCTGGAGTGATTTGACTGTTTAACTAATTTGGTAATCAGTTTGCCTGCATCTAAAAGTTTATTCTGATTAACTGGATTTTGAACATAACATCTGTATAATGTTAATGCATAAAATTTTTTATCCCATCTGCTGAAGTCTTTCTGATGATTATCATAGATTTTAGAGTAAATTTCATCAGCTGCTTTAAAGTCTTTTTCTGATATGCTTTTTTTGCATTGTTCAATTCTTTTATAACCATAACTAACAACCTATTATACTTAAACCTGAAAGAGATTTCTCTTCTTTTTGTCTGAATCCTTCATTTTCGATTTTTTCTTTAATTTCATCTTCTGTGTAGAGTTTAGCTTCAACATTTTTATCACTTATCAGATTGTTTTTAATCCAGAACTCATAATCTTCTCTGGTTATGTCTTCATTCATGATTTTAAGAATCTGTTTTGGGGTTTTTCCCTTGTTTAAGAAATTCTGGAAAATTTCACATCCCACTTCAACATAAAGTTCATGATAGATGTCTGCAAAGTCTTTAAATTTCTCATTGCCTTTTTTGCCTTCAAGATACCATCTGTAAATTTCATCAATTCTGATTCTGGCTTTTTTAGCTGCCTGTCTTGTAGTTCTGTTTTTTGCAATTTCACCAATAACACTGTTCATCTGTTTATCAAGGATTCTGCTTTCAATTTCTTTTAAATTGTCTTTAAGTTCTTCATCTGTTAAGTTAGAATTTTTTAAAGCTTTACTGACAGTTTTTCCCCTGATAATCTGTGTGATATAACAGCTTATTTTAAAATTCAGGTAGTCATTGTAAAATTTAGTGAAGCGTTCATCTCCGTTTTTTCCTGAATTATATGCACTGTCCAGTTCTGATTTTTCAATTCCTGAATTTTTAAGTGCTTTTTTCAAGTTTTTATTTTTAATTTCCTTTAAAAAGACTTCCAGGTGTTTTGAAAGATAAACTGATTCATATTCTTCATATACTTCTCTGCAGATTCTATCATTTTGTAATCCTAAATCAATGATTTTATTTAATTCATGTAGTGTTATATCTGAGCTTTCAGCTATTTTGTCTTTGGATTTTCCATCTTTAATTGCATCAATTATTAATTTAGCGGTAATTTTCTTGTTGTTTTCTTTGAAATCTATAAATAAGCCGCTTTCATTCCAGTTGCACCATCTTTTAACTTCATTTAAGTCAGTGTTTATTTTTTTGCAGGCTTCAGTTTTTGTTTTGCCTTCACTTCTCAGTTTCAGATACCTGTTCATCAGTACACGAGTTACATTGATGTAAAAGTTCAGACAGAATTCATCCTCATCCTTTTTAAGCAGGCACTGCTTTTTGCCTGCGGCATACCATCTGTTATAGTCGTCTTCAGATATGCCTGCTCTTTTAAGAGCCTTATCAAAACTCATTGTTTTTAGAGATTTTATAAGTCTGTCTACACGGTTTTCATAGTATTCTGTTTTATATTCGTTTTCAAAATCCTTATCTTTAAGCAGTTCTTCAAAATCGGTGATTTCAGCTATTTCAAGTGCTTCTTCTTTTGATTTGCCTTCTTTCAGGTTGTTTAAAAAGATGTTCATTCTGATTTCATTAAGACTATTTTTAAAGAGTGATGATCCCATATCAAATGAATCCGTCCAGAAGCTGATAATTTCATCATTTATCTGCAGTTCAGCTTTAATATCATCATTCAGGTACTGTTTTCTTTTTAAGGTTAAATACTGCTCCATCAGAAGCTTATTATATGTTATGAATTCTGAGTTGTGCTCTCCTTTTATGAAACTGTCCTTGTTTTTGCCATACCAGTTGTTTATCTGGGATTTATTTATCTGTGTATTTTCAAGAATTTCATTAATAGGGATTTTCATTACAATCTGGTTTAGGAAATCCTCGAATATCTGATTTTCAACAATTTTATAAAACTCCACAAAGGGGCGGATGCCTTTTTGACCGCATTTATAATATTTTGACTGTTTAATCTGTTTTGATGTGTATTTGCCATTTAAAAATTCAGTTAAAGTCTTTTCCATATCATAGCACTCATATGTAAATTCAATAAGCTTTTCATATTCTGCTTCATTTAGACTGTAGTGTCTGTTTGTTTTTTTAAGAAGCTTTTTGGTTGTAAGTTCAATAAGCAGCTGACTGGTATACATGCTGGAATGGATCTGGTTAACTTCTTCTTTAGTAAAATGACTGATGTTTAAATTGTTTTTCAGATTGATGATTTCATTTTGATATTCAAGTTCATTGTTGCAGCTTATGCAAAAATTGGAGTTTTTGGAATCATTAGCTCTGCCGCATATTATACAACGGCTGAAATTTCTGTTATCTGATGGTTCTGGTGTGGATTTTATTGTTTTTGAGTTAAGATTGTAAATCGGTGTGTATTCGGGTTTTCCCGGATAATAGTAATTTTCACTGCACAGCTGGAAGTATTTCCATGCAATGTCAAAAAGGCTTCTGTGGAGCTGGAAGGGTATTTTATTGTCGGATTTCAGAAAATCTTCAATTGACTTGTGGGTGATTGCATTTCTCATCTGATATGCTTCAAGCAACATACATTTAAACTTATAGTCAATAATTTTTAATTCATATAATTTATCGACTCTTTTAGAAAATCCAACATAGGGATCATCAATTGCATTATTGTTTCTTTGGAGTATATCATTTACCACCTTTTCCAAAAAAGGAGTAACATATGATTCTGTTATTTTTGGATTTTTTACGGCTTCCCTTTCAAATTCACTAAGAAGAGCATACATGTCATTGTCAAAATCTTTTAAAAATTCAAAATTCTTCATAATTTTCACCTAGTTTGTATATCTTTTAATCAAGATAAACACAAGTAAATATTATTCTGTTGGAGTTGATATATAAATGTTGCTATAATGTATACAAAAAGTTAGTTAAAAAAATGGGACGGTTAATTAGGAAATTCTCTAAAGCTTAAAAGTATTACTTCCAGATACCGCTGCTGTCCAAAAGGGAATATATTTTTTCTTTAATAATATCATCATCTCTGGCATCTTTAAAATCATAAAATTCAGTATAGCCTGCACCATGACCGCATGCAGGAGCTTCTGTTGTATAATACCCGTATTCCACATTCAAATCCTTGTCAAGATAGATTCCATATCCTCCAACCATGAATTTATATTTGTCATAGTAATCATCTTTTAAATCATCTATGGATTCAATTGGCATCAAACATGAAATAAGGTTCATCACAATACTCATCATCATATCCGTAAAATCCGATTTCTAAAAATATTTTATCATAACTGTTTAGGGCCTCTTTAATGGAATCCAAATCCCTGTTAACTGCTTCGATGGGAACATCATTACTGAATGCGACAAATTCATACAAGTCTGAATCATTTATCTTTTCGGCAAGTATTTCAAAATCAATTTCTCTTTTCATAGTATCACCTAACCAGAAATAAAAAAGCTGTAGATATATGCAATTATGAAAAAAACTGCAATCAGAATACAGCAGGTAGAAGTATTATCCTGTTTTTTGCGTTTTGTTGTTTTAGAAGAGCTGTGTGAAACCCCCGTGGCAGGATGATAATTAAAATTGGGATGGCCGCAGTAAGGACAATACTTATCCTTGCTGAAATCCAGAGTTCTTCCACACCTTTCACAACAGTTTGACATAAACGCTTTTTGAATTGAATTCATTTTAAAAACTCCTTATTGCATAGCTTTACCTAAAATACATAAAATCAGAAAAACAACAAACATCAGCATACAGCATCTGTTCCATTCCTTATCTTCCTGTTCTTTGGATTTTGGAGGTTTGACATTTCTTAACGGAGGCATATAATTGTCATTGGGACATCCGCAAACAGGACAGTATCTGTCTCTGCCGTCATTTAAATATGCGCCGCATGCCCAGCAGCAGTTACCTTCTATTCTATCTCTCTGATCTCTGTTCATTTTATGACCTTTTCATACTTAAAATAGGATTTAAATGCTCTGGAACATCGAAATTAACATTTAAATAAGTAAGATATGTTTCACTTTTCCATCTGGTATATACAACTTTAAATTTTGATAATTGCTCATCATATATTCTGCGTCTCTTAGCACTTTTTTTCCAAACTATATCTCCCTGCTGGTCAAATAATTTCTTTAATTTCATTCTAATTTCATTCATTTGTTTGTATGATTTAATATTCTGCAAATTAAAGTTGGGATTATAAACAGCACTTGTAAAATTGTTTAATAAATAATTGATTTCCTGTTCTCTGTTGTAATAAGCAGTTCCCTGTTTTTTTAATCGTTTTTTAGGATTAATATTACCTGCTTTTCTTCGCTTTCCCATAAAAACACCCGTTATCTAATTTTTAATGTATATTGTCTCTTTTTTATCTGGATAATAGTTTAGTACTCTGTTAAGAAGGTTCAGTCAGTCTTGTTAAGATTTGTATATATGCAGAATTTTTAGCTAAAACCTTATTACCAATTTTAAGAGTCTTTTTTAGGTTTATCTTCAGTTAACAGCATAACTGCTTTTACTAACTTTCTTCAGACATATATTATGATGTGTTTAAAATAGTATATAATTGTTTTTATTAGGATTATAAAAGAATGGGAAATTTAGTTTCTTCAATGAATTTTTCCATATCCTTATGCAGCAAATTAGCTGCTTTTAAAACAATCACACTAAATTCATCATACTCCTTTTTAGAACAGGAATCAAATCCATGAGCTAAAATAGAATTATTCCTAAATTTAAGAATATTACGAATTTGTTTTTTATTCTTTAAGTAAAAATCACCTAAATCATCGTTTAGTTTTGCAAGTAACTCATAATCTGCGGTTAAACCAAACTTAATTTCATCAGAAATATTTATTTCACTTAAATAATCTTCATCAACATTATTTTGACGTAAAACATCAATATCAACATTGGAACTATCAATACCATACTCTTTAGAAAGTCTAATCTGAGCAATTAATTCTAATGAACGATACAATCTAGCTACAGCATCATCAAATTTATTTTCATCTTCTCTACGTCTTGCATTATTTAAAATAGATGCCAACATATAATATTTCTTTAAATTATGTTCAGCAGGACCATTACTTGAATTTTGATTAAAAGTATTCATTATATTTAATGCTTTAATATTTAACTGAAATTGTTTTGTTAAATCTGGCCAAGCTTTTTGAAATTCCTTAATATCAAATACTTCAAGTGCTTTTTCATGATTAACACTATCAAAATAATAATATGCATCAAATAATTTAGAAAATACTTCTTTATCCTCATTAGTATCAATAATTTCATCAACAAGTACTTTTCCAGCTTCAAAACGATTATTATTAAATAAATCTTTAATTTTATTTATCATTAATTCATCATAAACCTGATAAAGATTTTGTGGAACACATTCCTCAGTACCTTTAACAACAATACCCTTTTCTCTTTTTCCAGAAACAAAAAATAATTCTTTTCTAAATATCATTGAAGCAAAAGCAGCAGCCATAGTCATTGTTTTAGTACCTGAAGTATAATCGATTAATATTCTATACTCATCTTCTAATTCAGATATTTTAGATTTAAATTCATTAAAATATTCAGTAAACTTATCAACAGCTTCATTTTCAACAAATTCATAATCATAACATTCATCAAAATCTTCATCAAATTTATTATTAAAAACCTTTTTAAGAGCATCAACAGTAGGTTTTGAATCTTTTGAAACAAAAAAACAAATAAAATCAGGATCTTTTGAATCGATAGAACACATTAATCCATGTGCCAAACTACATCTTTTATCCCCGGTTCCTGTTCCAACTGTCATTAGCAAAGCACGTTTTTTTTCTTGGCATAAAAATCACTTCTTAAAATATATTTGTCTTATTAAAACATTAACCTTTTCTAAATTCATATTTGTTAAACTTTAATTATAATTTCTATTCTGCTTTAAATGCAGTATTTTTAGATTTTCTTAAGAATTTTATGAATTATAAATTTAAATGAGTTAATTTATCTTTACACTACGGAATTGGACATTGGTGTGTGA
>ERZ791919.2354-NODE-2354-length-13659-cov-15.104602_pt1 | contig 13659 bp, 10 predicted proteins | sample MGYA00510137_ERZ791919 | MGnify/ENA primary metagenome ERZ791919 (study PRJEB30046, sample SAMN00792059) | human gut metagenome | study: EMG produced TPA metagenomics assembly of the A metagenome-wide association study of gut microbiota in type 2...
TCCATGAATTTTGTAACGCGGCCCAAGGTGGTGCCCCCGGTTTGCCGCGGGATGATAGCTTACTTTATGATCTGCTCCGAAAGGGTACGCAGTTCGCGGCACTCGGCCTCGATGTCCTTTGCGGCAAAGATAGCGCTTACCAATGCCACACCGTCCACGCCGGTGCCCTTGAGCTGCAGAATGTTCTCCTTGTGGATGCCGCCAATGGCCACCACCGGTACATCCACGGCGTTGCAGATGTCCAGCAGGGTCTGCCGGGGCATCTCGCTCACGTCCGTCTTGGTGTGGGTGGCAAATACCGCGCCTACGCCCAGATAATCCGCGCCGTGCGCCACAGCGTCCAGCGCTTCCTGTACCGTGTGGGCGGATACGCCGATCATCACGCCCTCGCCCACGCGCTGGCGCACCTGTGCGGCGGCCATATCGTCCTGCCCCACATGGATGCCCTCGGCGTGGCACTGCAAGGCCACCTCCACGTTATCGTTGATGAACAGCGGCACACCGTATTGCTGGCACAGAGCGTGGATTTGGATGGCTTCCTGTAAAAAATCCGCGTCGCCCAGCTGCTTTTCCCGCAGCTGCACGCAGGTGGCACCGCCCTTCAGGGCACTTTCCACCTGCTGATACAACGTCTGCTCGCCCACCCATGCGCGGTCGGTCACCGCGTACAGGAGCATGGTGTGTTTATCGCACTTCATAGTTTGCGCCTTTCTCCAGCTGTTCGGGGGTCATGTTGTAAATGGCATCAATGATGTAATTGCGGTAGGTAGCGTTGCCGTCCTGCGGGGTGAGCCGCTGGTGGGCGATCTCACCCGCCAGACCCATGGCGCATACCGCCGCAGCGGCAGCTTCCAGCGGGTGGCCGGGGTTGGCGGTGACAAAAGCCGCCGTCAGGGCAGAAAGCTGACAGCCTGTGCCGGTGATGCTGCTCATCATGGCGTTGCCGTTGCGGATGCAGTAGGCTTTTTGTGCATCGGCTACGATGTCGATAGCACCGGTAATGGCAACCACTGCGCCGGTGCGGGCGGCAAAGGCCTTGGCAAAGGCTACGGCGCTGTCCAAGTTCTCCTCGGTCACCTTGTCGGCTACATCTGCATCCACGCCCTTGGTGGTGCCCGTGCCGGAGGCAAGGGTCTTGATCTCCGAGATGTTGCCCCGGATCACTGTGAACTGCACCTCCCGCAGCAGGCGGAAGGCGGTGTCGGTGCGCAGACGGGAAGCACCGGCACCCACCGGGTCCAGCACCACGGGGTGTCCCAGCTGATTGGCCTTTTTGCCCGCCAGCAGCATACTGGTGACGGTGCGGCTGTTCAGCGTGCCGATGTTGATGTTCAGCCCGCCGCAGATGGCGGTGATCTCCTCAACCTCGGCGGCATCGTCGGCCATGATGGGGGAAGCACCGCAGGCCAGCACCATGTTGGCGCAGTCGTTCACGGTGACATAGTTGGTGATGTTGTGGATCAGCGGACAGCGGCTGCGCAGGTTCTCAAAGGCGGTTTTGAGCATTTCCGGCACCTCCGCTCAGGAAAGGCTGTTCTGCATGGAGCGCAGAGCGCCGGAGCGCTGCAGGCTGAACACCACAGCACCGGCGATCACCGCACCCACGGCGGTGGAGATGAGGAAGGGCACGATATAGGCGTAGAAAGCGATGTCCGCAGCGCTCTTGCCCATCAGGAAGATGGCCACGGGCCATGCGCACAGGCCGCCCAGAATGCTGGTGCCGAACACCTCACCCACCACGGTGGCGATCAGGTTTTTGGTCTTGTGGTATGCAAGGCCGCACAGCAGCGCACCGAACATACTGCCCGGGAAAGCCATCAGGCTGCCCAGACCAAGCAGGTTGCGCAGCAGGGAAGCCACAAAAGCCACGCCTACACCCCACCAGGGCCCCAGCAGAACAGCGCACAGCACGTTGACCATGTGCTGCACCGGGGCGCACTTGCTGCCGAACATGGGAAAGCTGAACACGCTGCCCACTACGCACAGGGCACAGAACATACCGGCGAGGGCAAGCTTTTTGACAGAGAGATTTTTCATAATAAATTAGCTCCTTTTCAACCATCTGCGGCAGCGCAGGATGAATACCGGCGCTCCCGCAACAAAACAGCCCGTGCCCGCCACAAGGCGGGAACAGGTACGGAAGGTGCGGTCGAAGCTCATTGGCTTCCTCTCACGCCGGAACACGGCTTCCCATCGCTGCATTCATCCAAGGCTCAGGGCGCTCCCCCTCAGCCGGCTGCGGAACCTCCGCAGAGGTACAAAAAAACAGGAGGAGCCCGGCGCGGCTCCTCCTGCAAAAAATCATAAAGGGTATGACTTCCTACGGCGGCATTATCCGCATCAGGTAAAAGGGTCGAAGCTTGCTATACTTCCTCTCAGCCCGCTGCACGAGCTCCCCTGTGTTTGATTGTGACTGTATTCTACACCTCTTTCCCAAAAAATGCAAGAGGGAAGGGGACGATTTAGAATGGCCTCCGCTTATGCTCTGGCCATCTTCAGCGGAAAGATTATTTTTATTTCACGTTTGTCGCGGCCTGCGGGAACTTGTCGGGGCAAAGCCCCTCCATCTGCTCACGCAGACCGCTCCGCCGCTTAAAAGCCCCACTGGGGCTTTCATTGCTACGCAACCGCGGCCTACTCCAAACGCATTTTCACAAGCGGGGTCGCAGAGGAAAACAGCATTTGCAGTCTGAAAGCGCTATTTTACCATTACGACCCCTCCCGTGAAAAAGCATTTCAGCCAAGCCCGCAGGCTTGGCTGAAATGCAAATTAAAATAATAATTCCGCTATCTATGCGCAGAGCGAATGCGGAGCGCATTTTCAATCATTAAACTGTTTCATTATAAACCAAAGCCGCCGTGCAGGGGTCTGCGCAGCGGCTTTGGTCACAGAAAGGAGAATAATATGAAAAAGCAGAAAAAGTCGGGTTAACCCATGGTCACCTGCACCGTTACCTCAGTCCCGGCGGCAGCCAGCGGCAGAACGTTGCCGGAGATGGCCTTGCCGTCCACGGTAACGGCCTTGATGCCGTGCTGCACCCCGGCGGCGTTATCCACCGTGATGTGGTACACAGCACCGCGGAAGCGGCGGGTCACGGTGAAGCCGGACAGGGTGTGAGGGATGCAGGGGTCTACCTTCAGGCCATCCAAGGTGGGCTGGATGCCCAGAATGTACTGGCTGATGTTGAAGAAGGTCCATGCCGCTGTGCCGGTCAGCCAGCTGTTTTTGGCTTCACCAAAGGTGGGGGCGTCCTTACCGGCTACCATCTGGCTGTAAACGTAGGGCTCGGTGCGGTGGATCTCGGAAATGTCCTCGATGTAGGCGGGGCAGGTCTTGCGGTACACCGCAAAGGCGCGGTCACCGTGGCCGAGCGTTGCCTCGGCGCAGCTGATCCACGGGTTGTTGTGGCAGAAGATACCGGCGTTCTCCTTGTATCCCGGAGGATAGCTGGAGATCTCGCCCAGATTCAGCTGATAGCTGGTGTAGGCGGGCTGCAGCAGCACCACGCCGTATTTGGTGTCCAGCCGCTCCTCCACGCTGGCAAGCGCCTGCGCGGCCTGTCCGCTCTCCTTGCCGATGCCGGCCATGACACACATACCCTGCGGCTCAATAAAGATCTGACCCTCGGTGCACTCCTTGCTGCCGACGGGCTTGCCGAAAGCATCGTAGGCACGGCGGAACCATGCGCCGTCCCAACCGGCGGTCAGGGTGGCCTGCTCCACGGCATCAATGTGCTTGCGGGCGGCAGCGGCCTCCTCGGTCAGATTCAGATGGTCGCACAGCTGGGCGTATTCGTGGCCGTACTTGACGAACATACCGGCAATGAAAACGCTTTCGGCCACAGGACCCTCGCTGGGGCCGGTGATCTGGAAGCTCTCACCCGGGTGCTCGGAGAAGCAGTTCAGGTTCAGGCAGTCATTCCAGTCGGCGCGGCCGATCAGCGGCAGACCGTGGGGACCCAGATGGGTGCAGGTAAAGTTGAAGCTGCGGCGCAGGTGCTCCATCAGAGTCTGCGCCTTGGTGGCGTCGTTATCAAAGGGTACCTGTTCTTCCAGAATAGACCAGTCGCCGGTCTCCCGCAGGTAGGCGGCGGTACCGGCAATGAGCCACAGCGGGTCATCGTTGAAGCCGGTGCCGATATCCCGGTTGCCCTTTTTGGTCAGGGGCTGGTACTGGTGGTAGGCGCTGCCATCCTCAAACTGGGTGGCGGCAATATCCAGAATGCGCTCCCGGGCGCGGGAGGGGATGATGTGCACAAAGCCCAGCAGATCCTGACAGCTGTCCCGGAAGCCCATGCCGCGTCCGGTGCCGCTTTCGTAGTAGCTGGCAGAGCGGCTCATGTTAAAGGTGACCATGCACTGGTACTGGTGCCAGATATTGACCATGCGGTTCAGCTTTTCCTCGCCGGATTCCAGATGGTAGGTGGACAGCAGCTGCTCCCAGTGGGTGCGCAGGGCGGCGCGGGCGGCATCGACCTGTGCATCGGTGGCGTAGCGCTCCATCATGGCGTGGGCGCGGGTCTTGTTGATGACGCCCGGGGCAATGAACTTCTCCTGCTGCGGGTTCTCGATGTAGCCCAGACCGAACAGGATGCTGTGGCTCTCGCCGGGGGCGAGGGTCAGGTGAATGTGCAACGCACCCACCGGTGCCCAGCCGTGGGCAATGCTGCCGGAGCAGTGCCCAGCGCGGACGGCCTGCGGGTCTGCCGGGCCGCCGTACACGCCGCAGAAGGCATCCCGGGTGGTGTCAAAGCTGTCCACCGGGCAGTTTGCCCAGAACACGGCGTAGTGGTTGCGGCGCTCGCGGTACTCGGTCTTGTGGTAGATGACGCTGCCCTCTACCTCTACCTCACCGGTGGAGTAGTTGCGCTGGAAGTTGGAGCTGTCGTCCACGGCATCCCACAGGCAGAACTCCACATAGCTGAACAGATCCAGCTCCTTGACAACAGTGCTGCCGTTGCACACTGTCACCCGGTCCAGCTCACAGGCATCCCCCTTGGGGACGAACAGCTCCTGCCGGGCGGTCACGCCGTCCTTTTTGCCCTCCAGAATGGTGTAGCCCAGACCGTGGCGGCAGCTGTAACTGTCCAGCGGGGTCTGGGTGGGCTGCCAGCCCGGGTTCCATACGGTTTCGCCGTCCTTGATGTAGATCCGGTGGCCGTCCATGTCCAGCGGGGAGTTGTTGTAGCGGTAGCGGGTCAGGCGGCGCATCCGGGCGTCCCGGTAAAAGCTGTAGCCGCCCGCCGTGTTGGAGACCAGACTGAAGAAGTCCTCGCTGCCAAGGTAGTTGATCCAGGGCAGGGGCGTCTGCGGGGTGGTGATGACGTATTCCTTATTCTGGTCATCAAAATATCCGAACTTCATAATGCTTCCTCCTTAAAACTGCGCCTTGTCAGGCGGGCAGTGTGTCGATGGGCGAAAACGATTAAGGCGCTGCGAAAGAAGCAATCTCATCACGCTAAGCATACCGTATCCCACCCCAAAATGCAAGAGCTTTTTGCAAAAATCTCAACGGAAATTTTAAAATAATCTGCGAAGCCCCGGCGGTTTTCGGGGACTTTCGGCACGGCGTACACCGGCGAAAGGGCGAACGAAAGACCCAAAACCCCATTTTAAAAGTAATATATACATACGGCCTCCGGCACCGAAAACCATAACGAAACTGCAACGAAAATTTTTTCGTTTTAATCGAAATGTAACGAAAGTGAATCGAGATGCACAATTCTTACAGGTCATATTGGAACAAAATGCCAAAAGTAATGCAGCTGAGCTAAAACTTTTACGTTTTCACTTGATTTTTGGTGCAGAATGCGATATATTGAGGCTGCGAAAACGATTAAGGAACTTGCGAGAAACATCCCGCTGCTCCTATCCTCGGAAGGAGGCTAAAAGATGCCGTCCCTGAAGGATCTGGCGAAAGAATGCGGCGTATCCGTTGCAACCGTCAGTAAGGCGCTGAACGACCAGCCGGACATCGCACCGGCCACGCGGGAGCGCATCCGTGCAGCGGCCCGTCGCATGGGGTACCTGCCCAACGCAGCGGCCCGGGCGCTGAAAACCAACCGCACTTACAATCTTGGCGTTCTGTTCGTAGATGAAAAACAGAGCGGCCTGACCCACGAGTACTTCTCCGCAGTGCTGGACAGCTTCAAGGTAGAAGCGGAAAAGCGCGGCTACGATATCACCTTCATCAACCACAACATCAGCGGCAAGTCCATGAGCTATCTGGAACATTGCCACTACCGGGGTGTGGACGGCGTGGTGATCGCCTGTGTGAACTTTTACGATCCGCAGGTGGTGGAACTGGTCAACGGCGATGTGCCGGTGGTGACCATCGACCATGTGTTCAACAACCGGATGGCGATCCTTTCAGACAACGTGGTTGGCACAAAGGCTCTGGTACAGCAGGCATGGGCCTGCGGACACCGGCGCATCGCCTTTATCCACGGCGAAAAGACCGCCGTTACCGAGAACCGACTGGCAGGCTTCTATCAGGCCTGCGAGGAACTGGGGCTGAAGGTGCCGGAGGAGTACGTCCGCTGCGGTGTGTACCACGATGTGGATCGCTGCGCAGAGGAGACCCGGGCGCTGCTGGCACTGCCGCAGCGGCCCACCTGCATCATCTTCCCGGATGACTTTTCCGCACTGGGCGGCTACAACGCCCTGACCGAAGCAGGGTTGAGCATCCCGGAGGACATCTCAGTGATGGGATACGATGGCATCTATCTCTCCCGGGTGGTCAAACCCCCGCTGGTGACCTACCAGCAGAACACCAAATCCCTTGGCAGGCTGGCAGCGGATAAGCTGATCGAGCTGATCGAGCATCCGCGTGTGACCCTGCCGGAGCAGATCCGGGTGTCCGGCAAACTGCTGGACGGCGGCTCCGTCCGCATCCTTTAACAAAGGCCCACAACTCCCGGCGCGGAGTTTTTGAGTATGAATTTTTTAATTGGAAAACCATGAAGGAGGTTTACCCTTATGAAAAAGATCTCTCGTCGTAATTTCCTGCTCGCTTCCGGTGTCGTGACTGTTGGTGCTGCTCTGGCAGCCTGCGGCGGCGGTTCTTCCAGCAGCACTGCTGCTTCCTCTGCCGCTCCTGCATCCTCTGCAGCTGCTTCTGCTCCGGCTGCTGCCGAGGGCAAGGTGCTGAACATCTGGTGCTGGAATGATGAGTTCCAGAGCCGCTTCAACGACTACTATCCCGAGGTCAAGGAGATCGCAGCCGACAAGTCCACCACCACCCTGAAGGACGGCACCACCGTGAAGTGGACCATCAACGCCAACGAGAACAACAACTACCAGAACAAGCTGGACGAGGCTCTGCTGAATCAGGACTCCGCTGCCGATGACGACAAGATCGACATCTTCCTGATCGAGGCTGACTACGCTCTGAAGTATGTGGACTCCGACTACGTTCTGGATGTCAAGAAGGATATCGGCCTGACCGATTCTGATCTGGCTGGCCAGTACCAGTACACCAAGGATATCGTTTCTGTGGACGGCAGCCAGCGCGGCACCACTTGGCAGGCTACCCCGGGTCTGTTCGCATACCGCCGCAGCATTGCCAAGGATGTGCTGGGCACCGATGACCCCGCCGAAGTGCAGACCTACCTGTCCGACTGGGATAAGTTCAACGATGTAGCTGCCAAGGCTGCTGCCAAGGGCTACAAGATGCTGTCCGGCTTTGACGATGCATACCGCACCTTCTCCAACAACGTCTCCGCACCCTGGGTCACCGGCACCACCGTTACCGTGGACGAGAACCTGATGAAGTGGGTGGACCAGACCAAGGAGTACACCGACAAGGGCTACAACAACAAGTCCAGCCTGTGGGACAGCCAGTGGGCTTCCGATCAGGGCCCCACCGGTAAGGTGTTCGGCTTCTTCTACTCCACTTGGGGCATCAACTTCACCCTGCTGGGCAACTCTCTGGCAACTCCTACCGCTGAGGGCGGCAAGGAAGAGGTTGGCAACGGCATCTACGGCGACTACGCTGTGTGCGAAGGCCCTCAGCCCTACTACTGGGGCGGCACCTGGATCTGCGGCGCAGCCGGCAGCGACAACCTTGAGACCATCAAGGACGTTATGCTGAAGCTGACCTGCGATGAAGCCATCATGAAGCAGATCACCATGGATACGCAGGACTACACCAACAACGAGAAGGCCATGAACGAGATCGCCAAGAGCGATTACAAGTCCGACTTCCTCGGCGGCCAGAACCACATCGCTCTGTTTGCAGAAGCTGCAACCAAGATCGATATGTCCAACGCCGGCCCGTACGATCAGGGCCTGAACGAGAGCTTCCAGAACGCTTTCAAGGATTACTTCACCGGCAACGTGGAGGAGGATGCCGCCAAGGCAAACTTCGAGACCGCCATCAAGGAGAAGTACCCCGAGCTGACCGATGTGGTCTGGCCCGCATAAGCGGTTTTACTCCGAACTGAAAATTGAAGCAAAGGGGCGGGCGGCGTATCTCGCCCGCCCCTTTGGTTTTGCTGTGACCCGGCAGGAGGGAGATCTCATGGGAGAAAAAACAAAGAAGAAAGGGTCGATCAGCTACGCGAAATGGGGCTATATCTTCATTGCACCGTTCTTTATCATCTTCGCGGTATTCCAGCTGATCCCTCTGGCATCCACCATCTATTACAGCTTTTTTGAGTATTACCGCAGCGGTCTGAAGATCATCGGACCCAGCTTTGTGGGTCTGAAAAACTACATCACCCTGTTCGCGACCGATCTGCCCAAGTATTTCAGCAACACGCTGATCCTCTGGATCATCGGTTTTATCCCGCAGATCATCGTCTCGCTGCTGCTGGCGGCATGGTTCACCGACCTGCGGCTGAAGCTGAAAGGACAGACCTTCTTCAAGACGGTCATCTACATGCCCAACCTGATCATGGCCTCGGCTTTTGCCATGCTGTTCTTCGCCCTGTTCTCGGATAACGGCCCGGTGAACGCAGTGCTGCTGAGCATGGGCTGGATCAAGACCCCCATCAGCTTTTTGAATACTGTGTGGGGCAACCGTGGTCTGGTGGGCCTGATGAACTTCCTGATGTGGTTCGGCAACACCACCATCATGCTGATGGCAGCCATTATGGGCGTGGATCCCACCCTGTACGAGGCTGCAGAGCTGGACGGCTGCACCCCGAACCAGATGTTCTGGAAGATCACCCTGCCCCTGATCCGCCCCATTCTGGTCTATGTGATGATCACCTCCATGATCGGCGGCCTGCAGATGTTCGATGTGCCGCAGATCCTGACCAACGGCAAGGGCGGCCCCGACCGCACCTCCACCACCATGATCATGTACCTGAACAACCACCTGTTCAGCAAGAACTACGGCATGGCCGGTGCAGTATCTGTGGTGCTGTTCCTTGTGTGTGCAGTGCTGTGCGTCGTCGTGTACTTCTCGCTGACCAAGGAGGATGACGGCCTGACCAAGGCTCAGCGCAAGGAACTGAAAGCAGCCAAGAAGGCTGCTGCCAAAGGAGGGAAATAAGTATGGCACATACGCCTAAAAACCAGTCCGAAAAGGCGATCCTGACCGCCCGCCGTGCGTGGTGCTATCTGGTGCTGGTGCTGATCAGCTTTCTGTGCCTGTTCTTCTTCTATGTGCTGATCATCAACTCCACCCGCACCCACTTCGAGATTCAGAAGGGCTTCTCGCTGATGCCGGGCAAGTCCATCATCACAAACTTCTGCAACGTGCTTACGGATGCCAACATCCCCGTGATGAGCGGCATCCGCAACAGCCTGCTGGTGTCTGCCTGCTCGGCAGCGCTCAGCGTCTACTTCTCGGCACTGACGGCCTACGGCATCTACGCCTATAACTTCAAATTCAAAAAGGCTGCCTTTGCCCTGATTTTGCTCATCATGACCATGCCTACACAGGTGTCCGCACTGGGCTTTTTGCAGCTGATCTCCAAGATGGGGCTGAAAAACAGCTTCATCCCGCTGATCATCCCCAGCATTGCAGCACCCACCGTGTTCTTCTTCATGAAGCAGTATCTGGACGCCTCCCTTCCCATGGAGATCGTGGAAGCCGCCCGCATTGACGGCGCAGGCGAGTTTTATACCTTTAATAAGATCGTGCTGCCCATCATGAAGCCGGCTCTGGCTGTGCAGGCCATCTTCTCCTTCGTGGCCAGCTGGAACAACTATTTCATCCCGGCTCTGGTGTTGGACACTGCCGACAAAAAGACCCTGCCGATCCTGATCGCTCAGCTGCGCAGCGCGGACTTCCTGAAGTTCGATATGGGCAAGGTGTACATGATGGTGGCCATCGCCATTCTGCCGGTCATCGTCGTCTACCTGCTGCTGTCCAAGTTTATCGTCCGTGGCGTTGCGCTTGGTGGCGTTAAAGGCTAAAATTGCGACATCTCTGTTACAGCATAGCAAAGCCCCCGGGGGTCACACCCTCGGGGGCTTTGTGCGTGGTAAAAAACTTAAATCAAAATCCCATCGCAATGGTCGATCTCGTGCTGGATGATCTGCGCCGTCCAGCCGGTAAAGGTCTTGATGCGCGGTTTGCCGTCCATGGTCTGATACTGCACCTTGATGCTCTGGTAGCGCTTTGTTTTTCGCACACCCTCCAGCGAAAGACAGCCCTCCTCGGCTTCGTACTGGCCGGATTTTTTCAGGATGACCGGGTTGAACAGCACCAGATACCCGTCCTCGGCCTCCACTGCAATGATGCGCTTGAGCACGCCGATCATGTTGGCAGCCATGCCTACACAGCCATCGGCGTGGGCGGTTAGGGTCTCCAGTAAGTCCCGGGCAACAGGGGCGTCCTCCGGGGTGGCAGGGGCGGACTTCTGCGCCAGAAACAGCGGGTCGTGCATGATAGGCTGGATCATAGTAATATCTCCTTTATTCTTCAGTGCAGCTTAAAAAGATGCCTGCCAGCAGCCCGATGACCGCCGGGAGCACCCAGCCAAAGTCCAACGCCGCCAGCGGCAGGGCGTTGGCAAGAGCAGAAAGCGGGCCAAGCGGCAGCGCGGCGGCAATGCTCTGCACGGCAGTGCAGCCGATGCACAGCGGGTAGACCCGGCGACGCTGCTCCAGTCCGGGCACAAAGGAAAGTGCAATCAGCACAATGGCCACCGGGTATAACGCGTTGAGCACCGGGACGGATAACCGTAGGATATCTGCCAGCCCCAGATTTGCGATCAGCATACTGGCAACGGCAAAAAAGGCGGCAAGAACAGGGTAGGGGATGCGGGGCAGCAGGGTGTGGAAATACTCTCCCACACAGGCGATCAGCCCCACACAGGTGTTGAAACAGGCCAGCATAAAGATGGCAGCAAGGAGCACCAGTCCCGCTTTTCCGAACAGCCGCTCGGCCAGCACGGTCAGCACCTCGGCACCGGTGGCAAGGCCGGGCGCGGCGGCACCGGTCAGTGCTCCGGCGTGTCCCAGCATGGTGTAGACCGCCAGCAGCAGCCCGCCCGCCACAAGCCCTGCACGGATGGCACTGCGCTGCACGTCCTGCTCCCGGGCAACGCCTTGCGCCCGGATGTTCATGGCGATGACCGCACCAAAGTTCAGCGCCGCAAGGGCGTCCATGGTCTGGTAGCCGTACAATACGCCCTGTAACACGACTGCGGAACGATACGTCTCGGTGGGCGCAGCGTACTGCGCCGCCAACGGGTGCAGCAGACAGCCGCCGAACAGAATCAGAATCAGAACCAGCAGGCAGGGGCAGAGCAGTCTGCCCAGCCAGCGGGTGAGCCTGTCCGGGCGCAACGCCACCAGAAAGGCTGCCCCGAAGAACAGCACGGAGTACCCCAGTTGAAGCCCGGCACTGCTGCCCAGCAGCGGGGTGAGCATGGCAAAGGAGGTGCTTGCGGTGCGCGGAATAGCCAGACACGGCCCGATGGACAGGTAGATCAAAATCATGAACACCTGCGCGAACACCGGATGCACCCGCCCGGCCAGCTTATCCAGACCGTCTGCCCGCGCCACCGCGATGACCCCCGCAACCGGCAGTCCCACGGCGCTGATAGCAAGCCCCAGAAAGGCGGGCCAGAGGTTTGCCCCTGCCTTTGCGCCTAAATCGGGCGGGAAGATCAGGTTGCCCGCCCCGAAAAACATGGAAAATAACGTAAAACCGACAAGCAACAGCTTGCGGCCCTTGAGCGCTTGCGTCAAAACTGTCCCCTCTTTCCTACGCCGGTGCCAAAGTTGCACCGCATATTGTTTCCAGTTTACACTGGATACAAATTCATGTCAAGCATACGATGATTGAATAAAAGTATATACAGCGTGAGCCGACCCGCCGCAGATGGTGCACAGGTCATTCCCCTTTGCGGGGCGGTATGGTATACTATACCTTATAATAGGCAGGGGAAGAGGGCAGTTTATGAAGCAGAACAAGCAATTTTTTCGCCGTCTGCTGGCGGTGGCGTTCTGGCTGGCGGTTTGGCAGGCCGCAGCTATGGCCATCGGGCAGGAGGTGTTTTTGGTATCGCCGGTGCAGGCGCTGCGCACCTTGGTACAGCTGTTGCCAAGGGCGGATTTCTGGCAGCGGGTGTGCTTCAGCTCCGGGCGCATTTTGCTGGGCTTTTTGCTGGGCGCAGTGGTCAGTGTAGCGCTGGCGATATGTGCCGCCCGGTGGAGCGCCGCCGATGCGCTGCTGGCTCCGGTGATGCAGCTGGTCAAGGCTACGCCGGTGGCAAGCTTTATCATTCTGGCACTGGTCTGGGTGCGGGGCAGCGCCCTTTCGGTGCTTATCAGCTTACTGATGGTGCTGCCGGTGCTGTACGGTGCGGTGCGCACCGGTATTGCCGGGGCAGACGTGCAGCTGCTGGAAATGGCAGAGGTGTTCCGTCTGCCTGCAGGCCGCCGCCTGCGGGCGATCTGGCTGCCTGCGGTGTTGCCGGCCTTCCGGCAGGGGTGCAGCGTGGCGCTGGGCATCTGCTGGAAAAGCGGCGTGGCGGCCGAGGTCATCGGCTTGCCCAACGGCAGCATCGGCGATGCGCTGTACCGTGCCAAGATCACCCTTTCCACCGGGGAACTGTTTGCGTGGACCTTTGTCATCATTCTGCTGAGCGCAGGCTTTGAAAAGCTGTTCCTGTTTGCACTGGATAAGGCCGTGGGCGCAGTGCTGGGAGAGGAGGGGGCAAAATGCTGAAGATCCAACACCTGACAAAGCAGTTCGGCGCGGTACCGCTCTTCACCGGCCTGTGCATGGAGGTGGACGCTCCCGCGGTGCTGTGGGCGCCCAGCGGCTGGGGCAAGACCACCCTACTGCGCATCCTGATGGGGCTGGAACGTCCCACCACCGGCAGCGTGGAGGGCGTAGGCCGGGTGGCGGCGGTCTTTCAGGAGGACCGCCTTTGCCCCCAGCTGAACGCGGTGCAGAACGTCACCTTGGTGCTTCCGGGGGCGGAAAGCCAGTACAAAGAGCAAATCACAAGCGATTTTCAACAGTTTGGAATGAATACTGCCGCCTTGCAGCTGCCTGCTCGCAGGCTTTCCGGCGGGCAAAAGCGGCGAGTGGCGCTGCTGCGGGCGCTGTGGGCATCCAGCGACACCCTGCTATTGGACGAGCCCTTTACCGGCATGGACCCGGACACCTTGCAGCGGGCGGCGGCGCTGCTGCGGCAGCGCTGCGCGGGCAAGCCGGTGCTGCTGGCTACCCACGATGAAAGCGCCATC
>ERZ791919.2355-NODE-2355-length-13654-cov-10.684168_pt1 | contig 13654 bp, 9 predicted proteins | sample MGYA00510137_ERZ791919 | MGnify/ENA primary metagenome ERZ791919 (study PRJEB30046, sample SAMN00792059) | human gut metagenome | study: EMG produced TPA metagenomics assembly of the A metagenome-wide association study of gut microbiota in type 2...
CCCCGCAGCCGGGGAGCCCGGGCCGCGGCGTTCAGGCGGGAGCCGCCGCACGCGGGGCAGGGGCCCTGCTTCAGGAACCGTTCCACCCGCTTCATGCCCTTTTCGTCCGTTACCTTGGCAAGAGCGTTCTCCACGGTATAAACGGCGTTGAAGTAGGTGAAATCCATTTCACCCGCCGCGCCGGTCTTGCTGTTCTGGTAGAGCAGGTGCACCTTTTTGGCGGGGCCGTGGAACACCACGTCACGCTCTTCCGGGGTCAGCTCCCGGAAGGGAACGTTGGTGCGCACGCCCATCTTTTCGGCGATCTCCTTCATCAGCGACCACATCAGGGTCTGCCAGGGCAGCACCGCGCCCTCGTTGATGGAAAGGCTCTCGTCCGGCACCAGAGTGGATTCGTCCACCACCCGCACGATGCCGGTGCCCTCGCAGTCTGGGCAGGCTCCGGTGCTGTTAAAGGCGAACTGCTCCGCGCCCAGCACCGGCACCTGCGCGCCGCACCGGGGGCAGTAGAGCGGGATCTCGGCCGCAATGTTCAGGCTGGGCGGCACCATGCAGCCGCAGGCGGGGCAGGGATAGTGGGACAGCCGGGAGAACATCAGGCGCAGGCTGTTCAAAAGCTCGGTCATGGTGCCAAAGGTGGAGCGTATCCCGGGCACGCCGGGCCGCTGGTGGAGGGCCAGTGCGGCGGGAACATAGCGGATCTCGTCCACCTGCGCCTTTTCGGCCTGGGTCATCCGGCGGCGGGTATAGGTGGAAAGGGCCTCCAGATAGCGGCGGGAGCCCTCGGCGTAGAGGACACCCAGCGCCAGCGAGGACTTGCCGGAACCGGACACGCCCGCAATGCCGACGATCTTGTGGAGCGGCACATCTACGTCGATGTTCTTCAGGTTGTGCACCCGCGCGCCCCGCACCCGGATGGCGGTGGGGAGAGCGGAACTGGATTCGTGGTTCATCGTGTCTCCTTTCTCTGAATGGGGTCACAAAAGGCTCCCCCACAGGGGAGCCGGAAAGATCATAAACCGAGAGGATCAAACCGCTGGTGTTCGAGCTGGTCGATCACCGCCTGCGCTGCCGGTGCAATGGGGGCGGGCACTGCGGCGGGGCGGCTGAGGTAGTAGCCCTGCAGCAGATCCACGCCCAGACCGATGACGGTGCGCAGCTGGGCCTCAGTCTCAATGCCCTCGGCGATGAGCTGCATACTGCGGGCGTGGGCGTAAGCCACAATGTTGGAGACGATCTGCTGCTTATCACGGTCGGTGTCGATCCCGCGCACAATGGAAATGTCGATCTTGATGTACCGGGGCGATAGCTCCAGCAGGTTCAGCTCGTTGCTGTAGCCGCTGCCGTAGTCATCCAGCGCAAAGGAGCCGGAGAAGCCCGGAACGTTCCGCTTCCGCTCCAGACATGCGCGGTCCAGATCCTCCTGTTCGGTGATCTCCACCACCAGCCGCTTGAGCAGCTCGGGGTAGCGCTGGGCATATTCCTCCACATCCTCATTCGTCAGGCTGACATTGGCGATGGAGTTGATGAAGAGCAGGGCATCGCTTTGGAACAGGCCCTGTGCCTGCATACGCTGGAAGATCGCGCTGGAATGGAACACAGTGATCCGTTCGATCTCATACAGGCGGCCCGTCTCATGGGCCAGCTGCATGACCTGAGCGGGGGAGTGCAGGGTGGGCAGATCGACCCGCATGAGGGCTTCGTAGGCTGCGATCCGGCCGGTGCGGGCAGAGCAGATGGGCTGGAAGTGGTAGGACACCAGCTCCTCCCGCAGCAGGAGCTCAAAGTCCTGCTGGGTCTGAGCGGCGTATGCCTCCTGATGGTAGCTGCCGATATCAAAATCACACATGCGGCCCTTGTGGGAATGCTTGACCTGATACATGGCAAAGTCGGCATATTTTTTCAGGGTGAGCAGGTCGTGGCCGTCCGTGGGGTACCAGGCGATGCCGCCCGAGATGCTGATGTGCAGCTGCTTGCCGTTGGGCAGGATGGACACGCTGCGCTGCAGGGCGGAACTCAGCAGCTCCAGCTGGGCGCGGAGCTGTACCTGATCCTGGTAGCCATAGAAGAAAATCAGGAACTCATCGCCCGAAAGGCGGGAGCAGATGGTGTTGGCGGGCGTATTGGCCGCAAAGCACTGGCCGGTCTGGCGGATGTACTGGTCGCCCCAGTCGTGGCCGTAGGTGTCGTTGATCTGCTTGAGGTTGTCCAGATCCATCATCAGCAGGGCGGCACAGCCCAGCTTTTCGGGCTGCTGGAACAGCGCGTCACAGGCGCGGTCAAAGGCACGGCGGCGGTACAGGCCGGTCAGGGTATCGTAATCGCGCTCGTGCTCAATGCGCTGCTGCTCCAGCACCGTGGTGGTCATATCCTCAGCCAGACCCACCTCGGAGGCACTTTCGCCCAGGATATGGGTGACACGCAGGGTGATGTAGTGGGTGCTGCCGTCGGGCTGGGGGATGGCAAAGACCTTGTTGTTAGCCGGGGACAGGCGGTAGAACCACCGCTGCTCCAGTGTGCCCATCAGGGCGCGGAAAGCCTTTGGCGTGAGCGGATCGGGCTGCTCCTGTGCAAGGCCCAGCATGGAGAAGAAGTTATCAGTCACATAAACGCTGTCATCGCGCAGCTCATAGCCGCCCAGCTCCGCGCTGGCCAATTTCATAATACGCAAAAAGCGGGTGGAGGAGTCCAGCACGTCCTTGCTCAGCTGGGTAAAGGCAGAGGAAAACTGATCCAGCTCCCTGATGCCGGTGGTGGACAGATGCGGGATGGCGGAGGAATCCGCCTCGGCAGCGGCTACCTCAGCCGAGAGCTTGGCAACGGGCCGGGCCAGCCGCCTGCTGATCAGCCAGCTGCAAACAAAGCCAACGGCCAGCGTGATCAGAATGATGAAGGAGAACAACTGCTGCAGCCGCTGGGCAAAAGCAAAGAGCTGCACCGCGGGAACAGAGCCCACGAGAAGCCAGTGCTTGCCCGAGAAAGGGGCGTTCCGGCTGTAGAGGTTCAAGGGGGAGACCGAGGCAATGTAGAGGGCATTGCTGAAGAGGTAGCGGCGGGTCTGGGCACTGTGGAGGCGCAGCGTAAGGCTTTCGTCCGCAGAACCCGGCTGCCCGTCGCAGTGGGAACGGAGCACCGGACGCAGCTGCAGTTCAGAGGCAGAGAGCTCCTCCGTATCGGTCACGGCAAGGAAATAGGTGCCGCTGTTCTGCAGCTCAGAGCAGGGCAGGTTCTCCCACAGGTAGTCGGCCAGCAGCTCCACGCCGATCACGCCGTAAACGGTGCCGTCTGGCAGGATCAGGGGCTGGCTGTAGGCAATGGCCTCGTGGGTGTCCCCGGGCACCAGATAGGATTGTGAGGTCCAGTGGCCATAATCGGAGGCGGCAAGGCTGGCTCCGTCTTTATAGGCGGCCTGGAAAGGGGGATAAAGGAAGCCGCGGTTTCCCAGTGCCCGGTAGCGGATGGTGGGGGACCAGCTGTTGTCCGTGGCAATGGAGAGGGACTGCACCAGCTGGGCCGGTGCCCGCACAAAGGTCAGGTCGGCGTTGCGCTGGGAGGGAGCGGCATCCGGGTCAAGATCCCGCAGGTAGATGGCGGGTATGAGGCTGTCCTGCTTCCGCTTGTCCAGATCATGGGTGTTCAGGATAAGAAACACGCCGGTCACCGACTTGATGCGCAGGGTGCTGATGAGCTCCGGCGCGGCGGCTTCCAGCAGGGGATAGGCCGCGTCGCTGCTGCTGTCCAGCGTGCTCAGGCTGATTTCTCCCTCGTCCAGAAGCTGTTGGGTCAGGCCATTGATGGTATCGGAAAGGCTGGTCAGCTCCTGTGCATCGTGGAAGATGGACTGAAGATACCGGCTGCGGTTGTCCACCTGCATGGCAAGGATATCCTCGGCGTTCTGGTTCAGCCGGGGGCCAAGCCGGGTGGCGTGGACGGTAAAGGTCAGCAGCAGGATCTCCACCGCCAGCACAGCCAGCAGGGAGAAAAGGATGGTGCCGAAGATAGAATGGCCCGTCTGAGGGGCCTTCTGACTGTGCGGCTTGCGGTTCTGCATCTGAGGGTCTCTCCTTTTGTGGTTGTTCCAAGGGCATCTCAGCCCGCAAAGGCGCTGAGAGCGGCCAGAGTCTGGCCGTACCAGGCATCAAAATAGGCATCGGTCAGGAACTCGGCTTCGGCTTCTTCGGGGGTCTGCCCGGCAGCCAGCCGCTCCAGCACCGTGGCACGGTCGGCAGTGACACGGTCCTCCAGCGCGTACTGCAGGGTATTGCGGGCGCGCAGGGCAGCCGGGAAGGCATGGGTGGTGTAGAGCTTGCTGCGATCGATGGCATCAATGGACAGGCTCAGCACCTTGTGGATGCGCTCGGAGACCGTCAGGCCGCTGTTCTCAAGGGCGGATATGCTGTTGGCGGCATAGGTCACGGGCATATAGCCGGACTGCACCGAGAACTGCAGGTTGTTTTCCGGCTGGGTGAACCATTTCAGGAAGGCAACGCAGGCGCTGATCTCGTCCTCGGTGCCCGGGATGACTACCATGCCGGCCCCCTGCTGGACGGCCACCGGCTCACAGCCCGCAAAGCTGGGGCAGGGCAGCGCGGCCATCTCGATGCCGTGGCTCTCGGTGTCGCTGGTCAGCACCTGGGTGGGGAAGAAGGAAGCGCTGGAGGAGGAACCGACATAGGCCAGCAGGCTGCCGGTTTTGATATCGTCGCTGCGGAACTTGCCGCTGGCACTGCACCAGCCCTTGATGTAGGGGACATAGTAGTTATCCCACAGCCTGCGGAGGGTCGGCTTGTCAAAGTGCAGGGTCATCACGCCGTTCTCGGCATCAAAGATGGTCGTACCCAGTTCCTGTGCGCCGCAGAGCAGGTAATTGGTCAGCGCGTCGCGGCCATACAGGGCCTTGCCGTCGTTGGGCGCAGCCGTCTGGGCATCGGTCCAGTCGTAGTATTTGTGTGCGGCCTCGTTCAGCCCCTCCACAGTGGAAAGATCCGCATAGGTCACGCCCGTGGCCTCGGCAAAGGGGACAAAGTCGGTGACGTTCAGGTAGAGCAGCTCAGTGGATTTTGCTATGGGAAAGACCTTGAGCTCCCCGTTGTTCATCAGGTCACCCTCTTCGAGAAACCCGGCGATATAGTCAGACTTCTCTTTTTCGGTCAGGTAGGGGCTCAGGTCAACGGCAAGGCCCATCTGATCCAGCGTAAAGGCGGTGTCCGCGTAGGAGGAGACGATGTTGGGGAGCTTCTCGGCACCCACCTTGCCCTCGGCGGCGGCCAGCACGCTGGTCTCCAGGTCGTTCACGCTGCCCTGACTGGAGCTTTCGACCCGGATGTTTTTCTCTTTGCCCACGGTGGAGTTGAACTGCTCCACCAGCTGGTTGAAGCATTCCAGCTGATCGCCGTTGTAATAGGTCCAGATCGTGATGGTGGTGGGCAGCTTGCTTCGGCCGCAGGCAGTGCCGCCCAGCGCCACGGCGGCGCACAGCAGCAGACTGACGGCAAAACGAAGGATTCGTTTCATTACCTTATCTCTCCCATTCCGACAAAACGGCTCACGGAAAAACGGCGCGTCCTGTCGTTTCTGAAATGATACCAGACGAAAATATTGTAACACTTTTTCGGGGCGGGGGCTACTGATTTTTGAAAAAACACCCGAAAGCAGACGAAAAAAGAAAGAATCTCTGGTTGGCGCTTCCATTTTTCGTAAAGTCCGGATATAATACAAGCATAAAACATAAACGAAAAGAACGGGAGAGCTTATGGCGCAGAAGAAGGACGAGGGCCTGAACGGCAACGAAAAGATCGAACAGGCGGTCTGCCAGTTACAGCAGGAGCCTACACAGGAGCAGCTGGCGCATACCCTGACCGTGATCCGGCGGCGGATGCGGGAAAACGGACAGGTCGTGGTGGCGGTGGAGCCGAACCCGGCCAGTGAGCAGATGCAGCTGCGGGCCCTCCGCACGGCCGATGGGGCCAGCTGGTGGTATGCCTTTACCAGCTTTGAAGAGGAGATGAAGGGCGCGGAAGCGGTGCAGTCCACCTTTCTGGTGGAGCTTGAAAAGCTGCTGGATGCCGCACTGCAGGTGCCGGAGATCCAGGGCATCATCCTGAACCCCTGGAACCGCACCATCCAGCTGGACAAGACCCTGCTCCGGATCATCAAGGGATAAACACGAAAGGGCCCGTCTGCCGCATTTTGGTGCGAGCAGACGGGCCCTTCTTATATGGTAAAGGAAGAAGGAGAATGGCAGATCAGACTGCGTCGGTGCGGTTCTTCTTGAGCAGGCTCAGGATCACGGCACCCACCACGCTGCCAGCGGCCAGAGCCACGCAGTAGAGCAGGGCATGATCGACCACGGGGAACACGAAGATGCCGCCGTGGGGAGCGCGCAGGGCGCAGCCAAAGGTCATGGAGAGGGCACCGGCCAGCGCGGCACCGGCCACACAGCTGGGCAGGACGCGCAGCGGGTCGGCGGCGGCGTAGGGGATGGCACCCTCGGTGACGAAACACAGGCCCATGACGTAGTTCACGATGCCGTTGCGGCGCTCGTCAGGGGTCCACTTCTTGGGGCAGAAGGTGGTGGAGAGGGCGATCGCGATGGGAGGAACCATGCCGCCCACCATGACAGCAGCCATGACCTCGTAGTTGCCGGAGGCCAGTGCGGCAGTGCCAAAGACGTAGGCAGCCTTGTTGAAGGGGCCGCCCATGTCAATGCTCATCATACCGGCAACGATGGCACCCAGCAGGACTTTGGAGGTGCCGCCCATGGCGTTGAGGCAGTTGGTCATGGCGGTGTTGATCATGCCCATGACCGGGTTGATGCCGCACATCACGGCACCGATGATGAGGATGCCGCCCAGCGGGTAGATCAGCATGGGGCGGATGCCGTTCAGGCTGGCGGGGAGCTTTTCGGTGATCTTCTTCAGGAACTCGACCACATAACCGGCCACGAAACCGGCCAGCAGAGCGGCCAGGAAGCCGCCGGAGATGCCGGTGGTCTCACCGTTGGCAAGGCCTGCAAAGTTGGTGCCGTTCATGGCCAGCACGCCGCCCGCAAAGCCCACGGCCAGGCCGGGACGGTCGGCGATGGACATGGCGATGAAGCCTGCCAGAATGGGAAGCATGTAGCCGAATGCGGCGCTGCCCACCGTCTTGAAGAAGGCGGCGATGGGGGTGTTCATGCCGAAGTTGGAAGGGTCGATGGTGTAATCGTCCAGCAGGAAGGCCAGCGCGATCATAATACCGCCGCCCACCACAAAGGGCAGCATGTGAGACACGCCGTTCATCAGATCCTTGTACACCTTGCGGCCAAAGCTGTCGCCGGAGGTCTCCTCTTCGGCAGCGGCGGCACCGCCCTTGGCGTGGTAAACAGGAACTTCACCGTGGGCTACCTTTTTCAGCAGCTCCTCGGGCTTGTGGATGCCGTCATCCACCCGGGCAAACAGCACGGGCTTGCCGTCAAAGCGGGCGGTCTCCACATTTTTGTCTGCAGCCACGATGATGCCGTCACAGGCTGCGATCTCGGCGCGGGTCAACACGTTTTTGGCACCATCGGAGCCGTTGGTCTCCACCTTGGTGGGCAGGCCCAGCTTGTCACCGGCCTTGGCCAGCGCCTCGGCGGCCATGTAGGTGTGGGCAATGCCGTTGGGGCAGGCGGTCACGGCCAGAATGCGGTAGCCGCTCTGGGGGATGGCCTGCTGGGTGAAGCTCTCCTCACCGAACTGGGCCTCCTCCTGTGCGTCGATGAGGGCAAGGAATTCGGCGGGGGTCCTGGCGGCCTTCAGCTTTTCCACAAAGTCCTCGTTCATCAGCATCTGCATCATGCGGGCCAGCATATCCACATGCAGGCTGCCGTTTTCGGGGGCTGCAATGGCAAAGAGCAGGTCGGTCTTGCCGTCATCCTCGGCGTTGTACTGCACCGGGGGGCTCAGACGCAGGGCGGCCAGGCTGGGCCGGGTGACCACATTCGTCTTGGCGTGGGGAACGGTGATGCCGTTGTCCACGTAGGTGGAGGCCTCATCCTCCCGGGCGTAGAGTGCCTTCTTGTAGGCTTCTGTGTCGGTGATGTTGCCGTGGGTGGCCTGCAGTTCCACCAGCCGGGAGAGGATCTCGTCCCGGTTGGAGGCCGCGGAATCCAGCTCGATGGACTTTGCGGTGAATAATTCCGTAATGCGCATAAGGGTTCTCCTTTCTCTCTCTGTGCAACCCTCTCAGCTGCGGTCTGCGCCGCAGACCGCAAAGAGGGCTCTGCTTCAAATTTCCTGCATCAGTTCGGCAATCTTTTCTTTCGTTGCCAGCCCAAGGCTGAACGCGGTGGCACTGCCGCAGGCGGTGCCCAGCCGGAGGGCCTGCTCATAGCTGCCGCTTTGCAGATAACCTGCCACAAAACCGGCCACCATGCTGTCGCCTGCGCCTACGCTGTTCACGACCTTGCCCTTGGGGCAGCCGATGCGGTGCACCTCGCCGTGCTCATCCACCAGCAGAGCACCGTTCCCGGCCATGCTCACCAGCACGTTCCGGGCACCCTTTTCCTGCAGGGCGCGGGCGGCGGCGGTGATCTCTGCGTCCGTTTTCAGCTCCCGGCCCACGATCTCGCCCAGCTCGTGATTGTTGGGCTTGATCAGGAAGGGGTGATAGGGGAGGACGTTGACCAGCAGATCCTGGGTGGCATCCACCACGGCCCGCACGCCGTGGCCCTCCAGCCCTGCCAGCAGCCGCTCGTAGGTGCTCTGGGAAAGGCTCTTGGGGATGCTGCCTGCCAGAATGAGGATGTCGTCAGGCTGCAGGGTGTCCAGCTGGGCTTCCAGCTGCTGCATGGCGCTTTCCGGGATGCTGGGGCCTGCGCCGTTCAGCTCAGTCTCGGTGCCCGCCTTGATCTTGACGTTGATGCGGGTCATGCCCTTGGCCAGATGGATGAAATCGGTCCGGAGCCCCTGCGCGGCCAGACCACGCTCCAGCCAGGCACCGGTCTCACCGGCCACAAAGCCCAGAGCCACGCTCTCACAGCCCAGCTCCCGGAGTACGCCGGAAACATTGATGCCCTTGCCGCCCAGCACGCAGTCCTCCCCGGCGGCGCGATTCACCTCGCCCACCTCAAGGGGCCTGTCGAGACGGACCACATAATCAATGGCAGGATTGAACGTTACAGTGTAGATCATACCTCGGTCTCCTTTATCAGAGTGTATTGCCGGTATTTGGGGTTGGGGCACCGGTTCGTCAGGATGGCACCGCTGTGCAGATCACAGATGACGGCGGGGTAGACCTGCGCAAATTTGGTGTCGTCCACCAGGAACCACGTTTCCCGCGCCCGGTGGATGGCCGCAGCCTTGACGGCGGCCTCCTCGGGGTCTGGGGTAGTGAAGCCGGAATCCAGCGCCACGCCGTTGGCCCCCATGAACGCTTTGGTGAAATTGTACTGTTGGATGGCAGTTAGCGCAGCCGCCCCGATGATGGCCTCGGTCTGGGGCCGCAGCAGCCCGCCGGGCAGGAACACCCGGCAGCCTTTCTGGGCCAGCAGGCGGGCGTGGGCCACGCCGTTGGTCACATAGCTGGCGTTCAGGGCCGGGCCGCTCAGCGCCCGTGCCAGAGCCAGTGTGCTGGAGCCTGCATCCAGATAGATGAAATCTTCCGGCAGGATCAGTTCTGCTGCCGCCTGGGCGATGCTCTGTTTCTGACTGACGGCCAGCTCTTCCTTGGCGGCCATGGTGGGCTCGTCGGTGCGGAAGGGACTGTCCGGCAGGGTGGCCCCGCCGTGCACCTTGTTCAGTTTGCCCTGCTTGTCCAGCTCGTTCAGGTCGCGCCGGATGGTGGATTCGCTTGCGTTCAACGCCTCGCACAACTCCTGCACGGTGGCGGTGCGCTGCCGCGCCAGCAGATCCAAAATCAGGCTGAATCGTTCTTCTGCCAGCATCGGGAACATTCCCCCTTGTTCGATTTATATGATTGATTTTGATTGACATTGGCGGGTTATGACCGCCTTGCCCCCTTATTATAGCAAAATCTCAGTCAAAATCAATCAGGTTCCGCCAAGTTTGAGTGACAAAATATTGCTCTGGTTTTTGGGCAGGATGCATAAAGAGTGGGATACATTTGAAAAAACGCCCCCTTCGTGCTATAATTTTCCCATAAAACAGCTGGGAATCCATAGGATAAGCCCTGGCTGTCCGGCAACCGGAGGGAAGGCATATGAATAAACCGAAGATCATCTTTTTTGATGTGGATGGAACACTGGTGCCGCTGAAGGGTGCTGCCCGGCCCCGCACGCTGGAAGCCTTGCGGCGGCTGCACCAGAACGGCATCCGTCTCTGCATCGCCACCGGGCGGGCTCCTATGGAGGTGCCGAAGTTTGAGGGGGTGTCCTTTGATGCTTTCCTGACCTACAACGGCTCCTACTGCTTCACTCCAGAGCAGGATATTTTCAAGAACACCATCCCTACGGAGGAGGTTGCTACCCTCATCCGGAACGCAGCGGCGTTGGGACGGCCCGTTGCCCTGGCCAACACGACCCGGCTGGCGGCCAACGGCTCCGAACCGGATCTGGAAGAGTATTTTGCCATCGGCGGCGTTGAGTTGAAGATCGCTGAGGATTTTGAGGAGATGGCAAAGGGAGAAATTTTCCAGGTGCTCATGGGTGGCCGGGAAGAGGAGTACCCAGCTATTTTGAAGGATGTACCCCATGCAAAGATCGCGGCGTGGTGGAATCGGGCTGTGGACATCATTCCGGCCAGCGGCGGCAAGGGGATTGCCGTGGAAAAGGTGTTGGAGTTCTATGGCATCTCCAAAGCCGATAGCATGGCGTTCGGAGATGGCAACAATGATTTGGAGATGTTTGGGGCTGTGGGCACCGGTGTGGCTATGGGCAATGCCTCTGAGAAGCTGAAGGCTGCTGCTGCCGCACACTGCCGTACCGTGATGGAGGATGGCATCTATTGGTACTGTCTGGAACAGGGCCTCATAACGACTTAAAAATATAGAGATGCGCAAAAAAAGCAGGTGCACCGTTCAGGTGCACCTGTTTTTTATGGAGAAGGGAAGTGTTCCTTACTTATTCTGGATGTACTCGTCCATGGCCTTGGCGGCTGCCTTACCGGCACCCATGGCCTTGATGACGGTGGCGGCACCGGTCACGGCATCGCCGCCGGCGTACACGCCCTCACGGCTGGTCTTGCCCTCGTCACCCTCGGTGACGATGCAGCCGTGCTTGTTGGTCTCCAGGCCGGGAGTGGTGGAGCGGATCAGGGGGTTGGGGCTGGTGCCCAGGCTCATGATCACGGTATCCACATCCAGCTCAAACTCGCTGCCCTTCTTTTCAATGGGACGGCGGCGGCCGGAAGCATCGGGCTCGCCCAGCTCCATCTCAATGCAGGTGATGGACTTGACGAAGCCCTCGTCGTTGGCGTGGATCTCCACGGGGTTGCACAGGGTCTTGAAGATGATGCCCTCTTCCTCGGCGTGCTCCACCTCTTCCTTACGGGCAGGCAGCTCGGCCATGCCGCGGCGGTAGACGATGTACACGGTCTCGGCACCCAGACGCAGGGCGCTGCGGGCAGCATCCATGGCCACGTTGCCGCCGCCCACAACGGCCACCTTTTTGCCGGTGCGGATGGGGGTCTTGCTGGTGGGCAGGTAGGCCTTCATCAGGTTGGAGCGGGTCAGGAACTCGTTGGCAGAGTACACACCCTTCAGGCTCTCGCCGGGAATGTTCATAAAGCGGGGCAGACCGGCACCGGAGCCTACGAACACAGCCTCGTAGCCGTACTCGCCCATCAGCTCGTCAATGGTCAGCACCTTGCCGATGACCATGTTGCACTCAAAATCCACGCCCATCTTCTTCAGGCCGTCGATCTCCTGCTGCACGATGGCCTTGGGCAGACGGAACTCGGGGATGCCGTACATCAGCACGCCGCCGGCCACATGCAGGGCCTCGTAGACGGTGACCTTATAGCCCAGCTTGGCCAGGTCGCCTGCGGCAGTCAGACCGGCAGGGCCTGCACCGATGATGGCAACCTTGTGGCCGTTCCATGCGGGCACGATGGGGGCGGTGTGGACGTTTTCACGGTGCCAGTCGGCCACAAAGCGCTCCAGGCGGCCGATGCCCACGGGCTCGTTCTTGATGCCGCGGGTGCACTTGCCCTCGCACTGGCTCTCCTGGGGGCAGACACGGCCGCAGACGGCGGGCAGGGAGGAGGAGCGGGCAATGACCTGATAGGCGGCTTCAAAGTCGCCCTCGGCCACATGACCGATGAACTCGGGGATATCGATGCCCACGGGGCAGCCGGTCTGGCAGGGCTTATTCTTGCAGTGGATGCAGCGCTTTGCCTCGTTCACGGCCATCTCTTCGGTATAGCCCAGTGCAACTTCCTCAAAGTTCTTGTTGCGGACGTTGGGGTCCTGGGTGGGCATGGGGCACTTTTTGGGATCCATATTGAAAGCCATCTTACTTTGCCTCCTCAGTCTTGAACAGATTGCAGGCCTTCTCGCGGGCCTTTGCCTCAAAGGGGCGGTACATGGTGCCGCGGGCCATGGCTTCGTCGAAATCGACGAGGTCACCGTCAAAGTCAGGGCCGTCCACGCAGGCAAACTTGGTCTCGCCGCCCACGGTCAGGCGGCAGCCGCCGCACATGCCGGTGCCGTCGATCATAATGGGGTTCATGGAGACGATGCTCTTCAGCCCGTGCTTCTGGCAGGTCTTAACGACGAATTTCATCATGATCAGCGGGCCGATGGTGATGACCAGATCATACTGGTTGCCGGCGGCTACCAGCTCGTCCAGAGCGGCAGTGACCACACCCTTGGTGCCGTAGCTGCCGTCATCGGTCATAATGCGCAGCTCGTCACTGCAGGCGTTGAACTCGTCCTCGAGGATGAGCAGATCCTTATTGCGGAAGCCGATGACGCTGTGGACGGTGCAGCCCTGGTCGTGCAGCTCCTTGGCAATGGGCAGGGCGATGGCGCAGCCCACGCCGCCGCCCACAACACAGACCTTTTTCAGGCCCTCGGTCTCGGTGGCGCGGCCCAAGGGGCCCACAAAGTCATGGACGCTGTCGCCTGCGTTCAGGCTGTTCAGCTCCATGGTGGTGCCGCCCACGATCTGGAAGATGATATCCACAGTGCCCTTTTCACGGTCGTAACCGGCCACGGTCAGGGGGATGCGCTCGCTGTCCTCAAACGGGCGCACAATGATGAACTGGCCCGGCTTTGCCTTTTTGGCAATGAGCGGGGCTTCAATGACCATCTTTGTCACGGTGGGGTTCAGCGCGACCTTTTCAGTGATCTTGTACATTGCGGTTGCTCCTTTTTCTGGCAAAATCTCGGCACAAAAATACGTCTGCCCGCCCGCGCGGCACAGCAGACGTGTTTTTGTGCAACTTTTTGACAAGTTTATTATAACCTCTTTAAGAAGGGAAAGCAACCGAATTTTCTTTGTGTCTGCCGCCGCAAAGCTGAAACATTTCGGTTTCATTCCGGTTTCGGCTTTGTTTTTGAAAAACAGGCGCAGACAGGCGTGTTTTGCAAAAAGTCTGATTTTTTGGAAATTTGTTATTGACAAAGCCTGCATTTTACGCTATAATAGCCAACGTCGCCGGGAGCGAAACCCCGGCAGACCACATGAAATGTGCGGCCGTAGCTCATCTGGTAGAGCGCCACCTTGCCAAGGTGG
>ERZ791919.2356-NODE-2356-length-13649-cov-7.829704_pt1 | contig 13649 bp, 15 predicted proteins | sample MGYA00510137_ERZ791919 | MGnify/ENA primary metagenome ERZ791919 (study PRJEB30046, sample SAMN00792059) | human gut metagenome | study: EMG produced TPA metagenomics assembly of the A metagenome-wide association study of gut microbiota in type 2...
AGCTCGTTAATGCGTACAAAAAAAACGATTAGACTAATCTAACCGTTTTAATTTTCGTGGAGCGTATGAGACTCGAACTCATCACCTCGACACTGCCAGTGTCGAAAAACACGCTAATTATCAGATAGTTATCTCTAAAAGGGTAACAAATTGGGGTAACAACCTTTTTGCAAAGGTACTAGTAATTAGCGTATTATGCAATAATTGGTGGTATAAAAAAATCTGACTTTCGGGTAGAGAGTAAGTTTTAACCCTACGATTTATCTAGTGAGCTAGTTTTTTGTTTTGTGGGCGCGCCCTGCGGCAACTTCTATTTTAAGGTGATAGTAATAAAAAAAGCTAGCTACTGTTATAGTAACTAGCTTTTATGACTTTCTTTAATTACTCTTTTTGTTCTTTAGGGGTAGTAGCACTATACTTATAAGTTTTAAAAAAGTGTTCTCGCTCATCTTCTGATAATGCGTTAAGTCCTTCTGTTAACACCTTAGTCCTCTTATTAAAACTTTCTATTTCTATTTCTTTTTCGGCTTTCAGTTCCTCTAAGTTCTTTTGCCACTTTATACACTTAGCAATTTGCCGTTCACACTTTGCAACATATTCATTTGCTGTTGCATTTTTGGAAAAATAAACTCCATATTTTTCCATTGACTTTTGTCGGTCAGTCATTTCTTTCATAAGTATAAAAATTAAAAAATAATTATATAAAACATTCTGCCTAAGAAGAAAAGAGTAGTTATATACTACAAACTTATTTCTTATTCAGATAAAAGTTTTCTCAAAAAATAGGCTTTTGCAAACCCTTTTTAGGCGGATTTGCTGATTCTTATAAATTATTTTTTATTTTTTATTCTTTTTTTTCTTTTTTTTCTTTTGCGCACTTTCCAAAAATGGAAAGAGCGTCACTAGTGAACTAGCGGTGCAAATATAGATAGTTTTTAGGGGATTACAAAACATTTTGCAAAAAACTTTATGTGCGTATGGTTGATGATGATTTTTGAAATCCAGCCAACCGAAACAATATTATAATTAATATATCACTCCGCTTCGCTACGTGATATGGAATCTTGAATAATACCCCCAGAAACTATATTTTACTCTAGAAATGGTTCTTAAAAAGAATGAAGGAACTGAAAGAACTCGCCCCTCAAAAGGGGCGAAGTTCGGTTCTTTTTAAGGTTCATGGTAAATTTGAATATATATAACCATTTCCTCTATATTGAATAAAAACTATATTGTAGATTAAGATTCATATTGATATATATCTATATTCAGGTTAATTTGAAAATCCATATTACCTATATTCAAATTATACTTTCAATATACTATTAATCAAACTAACATTATAGTTTTAAATTTACTTTTATTACAGAGAACCTTTTCGAGAAGAACCATTTACGCATCTGGCTTCGCCACCTCCCTGAAGGGGAGGCAAGGATGCTAGAACCTTCTCTTAAAGAACCTCTTGCTTCGCTAAAAGTGTATAAAATAGGTATTACTACAAGTTTGGGAGTTTTTTTACCTCTCTATATAGGCTAATCGGATTACAAAAAAGCTCCCGAAAATAGTTAGGATATTATCAATGTTATATCTAGTTTTTTCAGGTTGTTTTTCAAGTTATCATACTTACTTTTCTTCTTCTCCGATTTAGGACAGATAATATAAAGTTGATCCAATGCTATGGTAAATGTCTCTTTTCTACTAGCCATTATATAATCTTTCAGGGATGTATCATGTTCTGCTAGCTTTTGTATATCTGCAACAATCTCTTTTCTGATTCTAAAAGTTCCAGCCTTTTCAGCCAACCAATCTGATTTATGTTTGGCTTTTTCGATTGGATTATAGATATTATTGTTTAGATAGGTAGAGATGCAATTAATAAATTCAAGATTGTAATCGCTGCTATACCAAACATCATATTCTCCACCATCAAAGTTTCTAATTCCGATTCTGGATAATAATTGGGTATAATACCACATCCTATAATCTTCAAGTGTTGTCTCGCTTAAAAATGCTTCTTCTACAGAATTTGCGAAAGTGTAAGGAATATTCCAGTCACCAAGTAAGATTATACCAGTATGGTCTCTAAATTCATTCGTACTTTTGGTTTTATTTGACCCAAAGTAGGTAATCGAATAATCCATCTCTGGTACATAACCTTTTAATCTTAGTTCCTCATCTATTTTGTTCACCCAATCAGATTTTCCACTAGGCTCATCCTCGATACGTTTTCCGATATTTTTCCAGACCACAATCAATATCTTGCTTTGAAGTCTGGTTTTCAATATTCCGATTATATTATTAACCGTTTCATTGAATTTAATCGGATCAAATTCATTTCTTCTTTCTTGCGGTGCTGTTATCTCATGGAAATTCACTTTGGCATTATATTTATAAGGTATATCCAGCAGGGTAAAGCAACTGGAATCATGTAGTAAAATATCTCCAGCACCTTCATAGATAAGTATATGGGTATTTATAGTTGATTGCCAAAGATTCTTTGGATAGAAAGATATATTCATCTTTTGTTCTCCAGATTGTTTCCAACCCTCCCAATATCTAGGAATACACTCTAAAACCACATCTCTTTTAATCCTTCCGAGTTTATGGGTTGTATTACAAAAATCATCTTCCCCACCAGCTATGAACTCTTTGTATGATTCTTCCAGATCGGCTTTTCCCTTGCATTTCCATTCGCCTGATACCTTTTCAGAAAAACATCCCAATACTGTTCTGGATATACTGGCGAAAGCCTTGTAGAACATGGGAGTTTCATCAAAAATAACATAAGCCCTCAAATCTTTTCTAGCCATCAGTTTTATAAAATCTCCATCAAATGCAGGTACTTTTGAAGTTGGCTTATAAATCAGAAAATAATCAATAAGATCAGTCCAGAACCTGACGTGGGTTAATATGATTACTTTCTTGTTCATTATCAGTTCTGGAGTTTCACAATATACTTTCATGTTTTCTCTGGCTTCAATCTCACCATGAATAAGAAGCACATCCGAATCTGGCAGAATATTGTTATCTGTGATCCAATGATACATCTTGTCGGCTTCGGCTATCGTATCTACACAATACATTATACCTTTGTCCGCTTTAAGTTTGATTAATTCTTTTATGGATGTACTTTTGCCAGCACCACAGCCAGTCGATATAACATACATCCCAGTCTTGTCATCAACATTAATAGAACCATTTCTAAGGTTCATAGTAAAACCATTTCCACTACTACTAGGAATTACATTGATAGCATTCATTTGCCGCCTCCTTCCTCTGGTTCATCATCAACAATCAACCATTTATACTTATTAGCCAAGAAGTGCATATAAGAAAGCATGGATTCATCATCGAAAAAAGCATTGTCAAAATCAGGTTGCAATGCTTGTAATATCTTAAACTCATTCCTTATCTGTGCCATGAGTTCAGATTTTCTTTTAATAAGTGTTTTGTTCATCTTGATATTTTTTTTTAGTTTTTATCATTAGTGTCCACTAAAAAATCATAGTCGTTCTTTGAAATTGTTGAAATTCAGTTTGTTGTAATGGTATTTGGTGCGCAACGATTTGAAATTACTTTTGCAGTCTGAATCAGACTGTTATGAATAAAGACAAATATGTTTTTTCTCAATTAGTCACATTTCTTGATGAGTTCAAGTTCTTGCGTATCGTCAAGAAGTATGAAGGCAACAAATACATTAAAAGCTATACCTGTTGGAATCAGTTGCTTACGATGATGTTCGGTCAACTTTCCAACCGTGAGAGTTTAAGAGACCTCATCGTGTCACTGGAGGCTCACACCGGAAAACTCTATCATCTGGGAATCGGCAAGTCCGTAACACGAAGCAATCTTAGCAAGGCTAACGAGCAACGTGACTATCGCATCTTCCAGGAATATGCAACCTTCATGATAGCCGAAGCGCGCAAGCGTAGAATCGAAAGAATCTTTGAGCTTGACGGTCATGTCTATGCTTTTGATTCCACCACGATTGACCTTTGTCTGTCAGTGTTCGAGTGGGCTAAATTCCGCAAGCATAAAGGCGGAATCAAGATGCATACGCTCTACGATGTGGAAGCGGAAGTTCCTGCATTTGTGCATATTACTCCTGCTAATATTCACGATACAAAAGCGATGTCTGTGATTCCTTATGAACGTGGTGCGCATTATATATTTGACCGTGGTTACAACGATTTTGGCAACTTGTATACGATAGACCGCATAGGTGCTTTCTTCGTTGTACGAGCCAAAACCAATGTACGCATCAAGCCCAAAACGTGGAAGCGAAGATTGCCTGAAGGTGTCATTTCTGATGTCATCGGATGTTTTACGGTTTATAAAAGTTCCAAGGATTACCCCGATGAACTTAGAAAGCTCATTGTTGAAGACCCCGAAAGTGGCACACGATACATTTTCCTGACGAACAATCTTGACGCTTCGGCTGAGCTGATTTCTCGGTTATACCGAAATAGATGGAGTGTGGAGCTGTTTTTCAAATGGATTAAACAACACCTTAAGATAAAGAGGTTTTGGGGAACTTCGGAGAATGCTGTACGCATACAAATATATTGTGCCATAATTACTTACTGCCTTGTGGCGATAGTACAACACGATATGAAGTTAGAGCGAAGCATCTACGAAACCTTGCAAATACTCGGCATCTCGCTAACCGATAAAACTCATCTTAGAGATTTGTTCGACAAATCGAATTTCAAAAATATCAAAGAGCTAAATGATTCAAGTGAATCGAATTTATTTAATTTTTAACCGACTAGTGACCAAAAAATTTTTAGTGGACACTAGTGAGTTTTTATTTCAATGGTATAAGTTCTTTCAGTCACTTCAACAAACCTGTTTTATATGAAGAAAGGACAATAAACCTCTATCGGTCTATCATCCTTTCCAAATCATATTGAGAACTAAAAAACACTTATACATCAATTAGGGAATAAGGCTTTGAGATACGCATTTCATTAGTTTGCAAATATCCCCAGCCAATCTTTACCTTAACCTCATAACCACACAATAAGGCTTTATTTCAAGTTTCATCCAGTTTATCTTATCCGCACCAAGTAAAACGGCACTGGATTTATATGCTGTCTTAAACTCTTTCTGCTCCATTAAATATGAATAACCCAAGAGAACTGTCGGAAATGGATTGGGTAGATGAAAGCTGTTATAACCTTCTCCAGTAATCATAAAAGCATCCGCATCTTTCATTAATCCATCAGCCAGATCATCTTTGGAATAATCTGTATATCTCTGGAATATGGCACTTATAGTCTTGTCAGTCGTAGTTATTCCGAATATCACCTTGTCTATACCTATATAATTGTCTAGGTCTGTTTGTACAAGTCTGGCTATTTCATCATCAGTTTGTATTCCAGTATCGTAGATTTTCGATACTAGAAATATCTTTCTCGATAATCTGTTATTACCGTTGTTTATTCCTTTTGCCATACTACTAATAAGTTATTTCAAGTATAATTCTATCACTATAGATACGTATCTTTATTTCTTCCGTTTTTTGTTCCCCTATCATTTCCAACAAGGTACGGTAAAATCTTATAAATGCGTTTCTATGTGTATAATAATGATATTTCCCTATCTTTATCAAAGGATAAATCAATGGCTGTTCTTCCTCTCCAAGTCTGAAAGCTGATACTGAAATACCTGAAACAATATAACAATCAGTATCTATAATCAAATCTTTGTCAGTTGCACCTAGTGAATCACGCCAGAATACTAATCGAATCTTGTTTTCTGCAAGTTGATTATATTCTATCTTTACTATTCCGTTTGTTTTCTCGTCCAATTTGTCTTGGATCATTTCTTCAATTTCATTTTTGCCCCAACTAGTATATAACATCATGTTGAAGGCTATAAATTTAAAGTCCATAATTACTATTTTTGGTTTTCTGTGATACTACTTTTAAAATTATTCCGTACTTCTTTTGTAAGAAGCCGATTAGTCCTGTATAAGAATCGCTTTTTCTTCTTTCGCGAGGACAAATCTTCAAAATCTCCTTCAAGTCGATTTCAATAGAGAGACCAGTTAAGAATGAATCACCGAATTTCTGCTTTAGTGCTTCTATATCGGATTCATATCTACTTTCGTTTGTTTTTTCGATTACATCAGGACAAACCTCATTCTCTCTAACCTGACGTTTCAACGGTTCTTCTAAAGAACCACTGAAAAATGTTCTAATAAAATTATCCCACATAACAGTAGGTTTTAAATATTTCGTCATTAGTTAGAGTTTCACGTCTAGGGGAGCGCATTTTGTCATTTTCAGATAAGGACAAAAAAATAGCGACCAAGTTCTATCCTTGATCGCTATTCCTATAGATATTAATTCTTTAATAATATATATTCTTAATCAGACCCATATTTTCATATTCCAATTTAGGTTGTAAATCATTACCAGAAGGAGAACATAGCTTCTTTTTCATTGCAGATAAGCTTGTTGTTATAGTTCCGTATCTTGCATCAAATACATAATCATCACGATCTTCATCTTTTTTAAGCTCTGCGATGATAAATATTGTTTCTCCTTTATCAAGTTTTTCAATCTCATGGCTATTGGCTCGAATTGTAATATCACCTTGTAAACGAATAAAATATTTAGTATAACTGCTTGGAAGCAATCCATTAGACCAATATGCCGCTGCTGTATTATCTCCTTCGCCAGTGAAAAAGTTGGTAATGGTTCCATATAATAAGATCTTTCCATTGCTTAATATCCTCCTAAATCTCACTATATTTTCTTCATTCAAACTATTTAGATTAGATACACTCCATAAATAGCTGTGTATATTAAAATTGTTTTCTTTTTGGGCTAGAATCTTTTGTAATCTTTCTTTTTTAGCTTTTTGCTCCTCTGCTTTTTTCTCAGTTATAGCTTGCAGAATAGTCACAGCTAATTGGTCTGGCAAGAAAAATGGATTCTGGACGTTTAATGTTCTACTATCTGTAAAATGAGTACTTGATTCTTCTTGGATTATAATCTTATATGATTTATCACTTTGTTTACTTAAATTAAATGTACATATTTCTCCATTATGTTTGAAGTTTCCTTTCCCATTAGTTAAAGTATCTTCTTTCCAAATACCTTTTATGGATAGATCATATTTTAACATTTTAAATACACCAGTGCCTTGTCTGTGGAAGTTCGTATTAATTTCACCTATATATGTTCCATTTTTTAATTTCATTGTTCCGTTATAATTCCCATTACTAAATTTTTCACCAGAAAAATAACTAACGAAGTCACTGTAATTGTGTATTGTGCAATGCCCTGTATAAAAGTTTCCATTAACCCATTTTCCATTATAAGAGTTATTAGATAACTTCCCTTTTCCTATACCTTCAAATGGGCGTCCATCTTTTATATTCCCTTCAAAATATAGTGAATCTACATCAGAATATAAGATAAGATCCTTACACTTCCCATTGGCAAATCTCCCATTACTCCACTCGCCTTCGCGCCAATTTCCATAGGAGTGTGTTTGTTTACCTTTGACAAATTTACCATTATTCCAAATACCTTCGAACATAGTATATGGAGTGATCATTTTACCTTGTCCACTAATAACATCTATTCTCCATTCTCCTTCATAAATATCCCCATTAAAATAGCGCATCTTTCCTATGCCATGTTTCATATTATCTTTCCATTCGCCTGAGTATGTATTACCATTAGCATAAGTCATTTTTCCAAATCCATACTTTCCATCTTTCCATGCCCCCTCGTATGTATTGCCATTGACATAAGTCATTTTCCCAAATCCATGAGGTACACCTTTTTTCATTTCTCCTTCGTAGTAATCTCCATTAGGATATTTCTTTTTTTTAGCTTCAACTGTTCCAGACACAAGCAATGCAAGTATCAATGGTAATAAGAATAATATTTTTCTCATTATCGTTAAGTTATTTATACTTTTAGTTTTGATTATTCAATTCATCTTGTATTTTCAAAGATGTAATATAGACATCTTTGATATTATTAAAGTTTTTATTCTCACAATATCTGATTTTATTATCTCTATTCTTGATATACTCTAATTATTTCATTCCCCAATTTATTGATAAAAACTTCAACAAACTCTTCTGTTGTGTTACCATTCAATTCTTTTGGTATGATTATAGATGGATCGCTAAATTCATGGTAAAAGTCACTACCATCTGCATAAACCCTAATTCTTAAAGTTATAGGTGGTATTAAATCATCAATTTCTGAGCGTACAAAAACATTACTAAATAAATTTTCAAAAAAAGATTTATTCCGATCAGTACGCTTAACTAAATAAATTTTAGTATTTAATTCATTTGCTAAGATTTCGTTTAAAGATTGATTGGCTATTGTATAAAAAATTAGTAGTATCTCTTCTAAGTCTTTTATTGGGTACAATAAATCTTGTTTTAACTGAGATAGTGGTTCTTGGTTCATAGTTATATTCTCCTTATACGCCTATAAGTCCTCAAATTCAGCATTAATAAAAGGTTAAGCATAAAAAAGGAGGCTTTGCATTTAGCTGATACTACTTAGGGCTACCACACCCTGCAAAGATCAAACCAAAGCATCACCTCCAATGTTGAATATGTCTAGTGGGTATATAATGACTAAAAGCCATATACACTTAGAGCATATACAGAAACAAAAAAAGTGAGTGCTGTTAATTGGAGTTCTCTTTGCTTCTTAATGTGGTAGTTTAAGTAGTAGAACTTTAACGCACTTTCTTATGTCTGTCAGAACTTCATCGTCTGACTTTACAAAGATAGTATGTATTTTCCAATTTTAGCACTCACTATGAGTTATTTTTCTCTTCAAATATAAGGCTTTTAGACTGTTTTAGGGCAGATAAATTTCAAAAATATCACTTTTATAGGAGAATAAAAAATAAGAGAAAGTAGATCTGTTACTTTCCCTTATCCAGTCCTAGAATCCGAAGCATCTTTCATTATATGTTCCAGCACACATCCATAAGCAATCCTTCAACCTGAAATTATACTTATCTTCAAGTGTTGATAAGTAACTTTCAAAATCATCGTATCGCTCTGATTCTTCTATTTGTTGCCTATCCAGTCTTATCTTGATTACTTCTCCAATCGAGTAGTCCAAGATGATGATGTAGTTTGTTTCCATTACTCTTTATTGTTTATAAATTGATTTTTGATTCTTTGAACTGTTGAAATACCTATCCCTTGAAGTTTGGCTATATTCCTGATACTATATCCTTTTTTTAATAGGATAATAGTTTCCTTATATTCATCCTTCATTTTCTCTTCTGTCTTGATACTGCCTTTCTTCCTTCCTAATTTACCTCCATTCATAATATAGTTTTTCCTTCCGCTGTTTAGACGATATTCTATATTGCTTCTTTCGATATTAGACATTTCAGCAAGGATGGTTATCAAAATAGAAACGATGGGATTTACTTTTCCGTCTTTCTGCAAAGTATAAAGTCCTAAGTTTTGGATATACACAGATACTTTTGCTTCATGTAGTATATCCAATGATTTCAGAACTTGTAAAGTCGATCTTCCTAATCTACTAAGTTCTGATAAAAGTAAGTATTCTACAGAATTATTTCTACAATACTCCAGACATTCTGTGAGAACTACTCTTTCCTCATTTTTCTTTGCTCCTGAAATATGTTCCTCGTATATGTTCACGATTTCCATATTCTGTTGGTTTGCATATCTTTTCAGATCCTCTATTTGTCTTGACGTATCTTGTCTATCACTTTCAGACGAAACACGTGCATATATTACAGCTTTTGTTTCCATAATAATCTTTGAATAAAATGATAACATGAAGAAGTGTATTCAAAACCTTTCCACAGATTTATTTGAACACACTCCCTGATTGAACACAAAAAGGAGAAACTACCTTTGTTTTGTAGTTCCTCCTAGAAATTGTTACCTTACATATCAAGTTGGTTATTCGATAAACCAACTATAGGATTCATCTTCATGCTTTAATGCTTCTGTCAGTCCTTTACTTACGGTTGTCGCATTAACGCTGCGATTCAGGAATGAATCTATATAACTGTTCTTGTTCGCACCAGTTATCAGGTTATAGAACTTCCACATACTTATTTCTCCGTTACTTCCAGCAAAATTCTTATCGTGAATGTAGGATTTGGCTACATTGTTTATTTGGCTGTCTGTAATTAAAAGTTGTGGTAGTCTTTTCTGTTGGTTCTGTGACAAGTAATTATATAATCGCATTCTTCCTAGAATCTGGCAGAATTGATGTTCACTTAGCATTGTATCGCTTAAAGACTGCATCAGATGAATATGTTTGGCTATATTGTACTGATTGAATAAATCAAGTGCTGCCAAATATAAATCCGCATCGCTACTTGCTTTAACTTCATCTTTGTAACCGTCTGTAAAAATACATTGGTTAGTACATACAAGATTCAAAAAGCCAACTGCCAGACTGAATTTCTGCATTGTCTTTTTGCCTGATAAGTTATCCCTTCCATAGCTTTTGCAGCCTGAAATGGATAGGTTTAAACGATTTCCATTCATATCTTGAAATACGCTAGGTACTTCAATATTGAAAATCATTCTTTCGTAGTACATTGTCTTGTCCGATTCGAGAAGCTGATCTACTTTTTTGTTTATAGCTTCTGGGATTCTACCTTTTACAATGTGGCTAACTCTTATTACGGGATCTTCTATCTTTTCTCCCTTATAAAAATCCCGAACTGCCTCATAGATACTTTCTATGAAACATTGATGTGATATACATACCTCATTATCCTTAGAAAATGTAGGTATGATGCAATCATTTTTGAGGTGTTCCAATGTTACCTCATTTGTATTGGCTTCAATAAATGGAGATCGTTTAGGTTGCTGTTCTTCCTGCTTTTCCGATATAAGAATTGCTTCCTCCGCTTCATTCTTCCAATTATTGTCTAAAGCCACCATGTTTGTAGATGGCATTATTAAATTTACTGTTTCCATTTTTAATCTGTTTTTATTTTCTTTACTTTCTTACTTAAAACCGATCTTAGTTTCTTCCAATTTTTGGCAATAACTAAAACTGATTCAAGCACTATTATCAGAATAGCTTCACCACGTTCATACTTAGTCATGGTTTGCACTCCTGATTAAATCCCTTTACTGTTTTGGGCTTTCTGTGGCTTCTCCAAAAATGTTCCAGATACTCTATGAGTTCTATTACATTTACTATGAAGCCGATTACTTTCATTACTTCTAAAATTTTTCTTGTTTTCATTATTCCTCCTTTATTAAATTGTTTATTAATGTTGTATTATTCTCATTAATAAGGCTTTGAAAGGAGAATAAAAAAGGCAGAAAACAATTTGCTGTTTCCTGCCGTAGAGAATAAAAACGGATAATAACGAAAACATAATTCTTACTTTCCCGATTTGATATAACTGGAGTATATCTACCGAAAATAAGGATTATGTTTTCTGTAGCTGCCAGTATATAACATTATACTGTGCTACCGCTTATCATATCTTACTTCTTATGCTTATTACCGTTTATTCTTTTCTTTCATTTATAAGGTTTTCAAAGGATTATAACCGTATCTATTTTATGATAATATCTCCATTGGGTGTTACTGTTACCAATATATAGGCTTCTCTAGCTGATTTTCCTGCATACTTATAAGTATTATGCGAGTATTGGCAGTTCAAACCTAGTTTTTGTAGGGTAGTAATAGCAATTTTAAGCGCATTGAGTTTTGGATCTAATAAGACAGTAGCCTGCAAAATTTCTATAAGTCTTACTTTCAATTCTTCGGGGGTGTTCTCAAAGGATTTCAATATTTGTTGCTTATACTGTTCTACGCGGTTTATATCCTCTAGATACTTATTTATCTCTGCGGTTTTCTCTAAAGCGAGTATATCCACTTTGTTTTGATGAAGGGCTTTCAGTGAAAACAAGTCTTTTGTTCTGAATATTAGTTGTAGTAATTCATCCATATCCATGTTTATTGTTTGGGTAAGAGAAACTTGTTGGGGGTGATTGATATTGCTTTCTTCATCACATAGTTGTACTATTTCGTCTGGACGGTTTGCAAGCGAATCTTTATATATATCTATATATTTATTGGTAGCTTTATCGTAGCCTCCTATTGTTTTTATGGTTTGTCCCGTAAACTTGCTTATTTGTTCATAATTCCATCCACGTGCAACCAGTAGAGATATAAAGGTTCTTCTACCAGTGTGGGTGGCAATACATTCATGGCGTGAACGCTTTACTTCTCTAGGCTCGGATTCACCCTGATAATGAAAAGACTGTAATTCTTCCCCTTTAATGCCTGCTTCTAAAGCAATTCTTTTGATGTTTTTATTAATCATATCTTTTGTTATAGAAGGAAGTTTGCAGTGGTATTTATCTATCAATATCTCCTTTGCTATTTTAAAAATGATTCCTACTTCTACTTTTTTATTTGGTGTTTTCTTGGGTGCAAGGGTGATATAGTATTTGCCGCCAATTTCTTCTACTCGTTCATCTAGTCGTAATGTATCAGTAATACGATGCCCGAATGTACATTCAAGTAAGAAAATGTCACGTACTTCTTCATCACGTTTGCAAGTGGGTTTATAATTGTATAGAAGCATAACTTCATCATTCCTTAATGCTATATGGTTGGGGGAGGATTTATCATTGAATAGTTTTATTTTGAGCGAATTTATTTCAGCTTCCGTAAGGTACTTATTTGCTCTAGCACAAAGTATAATGGCGGATTTTGCATATTTCAAGATTGAATTGATGGTAGGTATAGCATAGGATTGTCCTTCATCATACGTATAATTGTCATGGATATAGTATGCAAAAGATGTGAGAAATTCAGTGGTGAAATATTTGAAGCTATCTACCTTTATATTTTTTTCATCTTCAAGATAGGAGAGGTAGAATTTGAGTGCAGGAAGTCCTTTTTTAATATAATTGTCGGATGTTCCTGATACTATAGTTGTATCGTTATAGACTGCATCATAGATTACTTTAATAATATCATCGAACTTGTTTTGTTCTTCTTCTGCTGCTTTCTTTGTTTTTTGTCTTGCCATATCGCTGAACTCATTTAGAAGTAGTTTGACTATATCAGTGCTATTATATTCGTCAATACTACAAAGGTATAGTTTAAACTTGGTAAAACGCTCCTTTATTTCTTCTATTTTTTGGTTTACTATTGAATTGTTTACGTTATCTACATTAGTCAGGATAGGACTGATGTATGCCTTCTGCAATGATTGATTCCATTGTGTTGGATAGATCTTGGTGTGGGTCGCAAACTTGTATTGTTTATTATTGAATCTAATAATGAAGTTTATTGCAGACGGACGTCTGCTCTTCGGTGCTTTTAGATAGAATCTGCCGCACAGTTCAAAGGGGAAAATCTGTTGCTTCATCCGTGTCGAAACTTTCCCTGATTTTCAGCGGCTTAATGAAAAACTGGGGTAACAAAAAAGGGTAACAAAAAAGGGTAATGCACTCTCTAAAATACAATATTGAGGGTTGTTACGCACGCATTGCCCAAATAAAAGAAAGCCGCTAACTAATTGATAGTTAACGGCTTCTTAGTGGAGCGTACCGGACTCGAACCGGTCACCTCGACACTGCCAGTGTCGCGCTCTAGCCAGATGAGCTAACGCCCCGTTGC
>ERZ791919.2359-NODE-2359-length-13629-cov-8.084205_pt1 | contig 13629 bp, 10 predicted proteins | sample MGYA00510137_ERZ791919 | MGnify/ENA primary metagenome ERZ791919 (study PRJEB30046, sample SAMN00792059) | human gut metagenome | study: EMG produced TPA metagenomics assembly of the A metagenome-wide association study of gut microbiota in type 2...
CCACGTCAACCGCACAAGCCACTGTACATCCTACCATCGGGTTGTTACCGATACCGAGGAATCCCATCATTTCCACGTGAGCAGGAACTGATGAAGAACCAGCGAACTGAGCGTCACTGTGCATACGACCCATAGTGTCCGTCATACGTAAACTTGTGACGGTTTAGAAATGTATATGTTGTTGTAATATATTGTAATATAGTGTATTATACTCTATTTGATATTGAATTAAATAGATGTCTGTGACGGTAATTTATGTATTCCGTCACTGTGACGTCACAAATTATGGAATATGATAAATAAGAGTAACTATACATTATCATTTACTGTTAGGGCAAGTAAAATGAATAAGGCAGGTAAAGCGCCAATTGAGGTATTAATAGCTGTGGGTGATGAAAGAACTGTATTCTCAACTGGTAAGTTAGTTGCATTGGAGAATTGGAATAAAGATAAACAGTGTGTACGTGGTACAAATTCTGAGGCTGTAGTATTGAATGAATTTCTAAAGAGTTTGAGAGTACGAATTTATGAGGAAGAGATTAAGTTGGTGAAGCATGGATTTGCTATAACAGCTATGTTACTTCGTGATGCCTTATTAAATAAGGTGGAACTGATAAAGGAAGAAACTATTCTTAACGTTTATAAGAGACATAATGAAATGCAGCATAAACAGATTGGCTGTGGAATATCTAAAGGGACATACGCTAATTCAAAGCATGGCTTATCACTTCTTGAGAAATTTATTCAATCTAAATATAATCGTGATGATATGTTCTTAAGAGAATTAAATCGTGATTTCATTGAAGAATACCGTATATGGTTGCTATCAGAACATGGATTATCTCAGAATGGAGCAGTGAAGTATTTATCACTATTAAAGAAGGTGGTAAATCGTGCTGTTGCTAATAATAAGATTGCATTTAATCCATTTGCATCATATAAATTGGAGCGGCAAGAGGTATCTCCTGATTTCTTGAATGAAGATGAACTGCGCAGAATTATAAACTTTAATTCTCCTTTACCCAGACTTGAGCGGACGAGGGATATGTTCTTATTTGCGTGTTATACTGGCTTATCATACATTGATGTTAAAACATTGAAGGTTGAACATTTAGAACGTGATAATCAAGGAAGAATGTGGATTAAGAAGAAGAGGGTAAAGACTGGTGTTCTTGCTCGTATTCCATTATTACCTAATGCTAAAATGTTGATTGATAAGTATGCAGGTGGAGATACCTTAATGCCTATATATTCAGATAAGGATATAAATCTATATTTGAAGGATATAGCTATTCTATGTCACATAGATAAACGAATAACCTATCACCTTGCTAATCACATAACTTTCTATTCTTTGTTGAAAATCAATACATTACATTATGCTTTTAACAAACAGGTAACGTTTTAGAAACGAGTGAACTACTTTATTTCGCCTCATTCTTATACAATCTCAAAGAACGTTTATATAATTCAAAAGTGACATAAAAACTATATCAATAATTCATAAAATCTTTATTCTCGTAGTTCCACAAACTTGCATACGTTAAATTGCATTGTTCGTCACTGATTTTCCACGACTTGGTTTTTTATCTGCGAACAAAGGTAGTGAAAATATTCGATGCCACATGAAACTTTTTTCTAAATTTTATCTTAAGAATTTTAAACCAGTCCCTATGTTAATCACATTTATACCAATCAATTAACCCCTATATTTCTTGCGATATTACACCATCTTCCCACTCATCACTTAAATCTTGCATGGAATCCGCACCTAATAATCTTCCATGTGAATCTTGCATTTTCTCCCAATATGCAAGGTCTTGATGCCATAACTCAAATTCCTCCAAATCATTGTCCATAGTTGTTTAATTTAATCATTTATCTCCCAATGTCCTTGCTTTCGACCACCTACACGTTTCAATATTCCAAGTTCTTGCAAACGAATAAGATTATATTTAACTCCTCCCAATGTTGTTTCTTCTATATTGTTAACCAAATCATTTTGAGTTGCATAAGGATTTTGTTTTAAATAATCCACGATCTTATCTTGAAGTTCTGTTCGCTTTTGGATAGTCTTTTGGATAGTCTTTTGGATAGTCTTTTGGATAGTCTTTTGAACGTTATCTGATTGTTCCTCTGTTACACCTATCCCTCTCTGGTAATCATCACTAAAATAGAATGTTGTCCAAAGTTCTCCGCCTACATATTTAAAATCCGGAGTTGGACAATTAGCTTCTTTACAAGCTGCTACAATTCGCTCAATACCACGTCCCCATGCTTCAATTTCTCCTGCACGGAAAAAGGCATTGGCTATATCGGGATTGTATGGACGGCTACGATGATTTCCAAGCAAGTTATTTATCGTCCAATCATCAGGCAGAATACCACAGTTACAGATTTCCACCTTGTTATCGTAAACAGCAATCTGGACAGGCGTGAGCGATTCGTATGATTTATGCACGATACTGTTTAGAAGTGCCTCGCGCAATGCCTCACGTGGCATTGGCAGTGATTCTATGCGCTGAATGCCTTCATAGCTAATTAGCGCACGAAGATACTTTGTGGTAAGTAAATTCATTGTAGCTTTCACTTGTTGAAACAAGTTGCCATGCACCTCGTCTTGAAAGATAAGATTTGCATTCTCTTTGAAATATCCAATTTTAATAAACGCACCTGTAACGAACCGTTCTGGATCAGGGTGAAAAAGGAGTGTTGTAGCACGCTTCAGATAGTTTCCCTCAATAAGACGGAGCTTATCAAGCAATCCTTGATTATCATCGTGCAAATCTGCATCGTCCATACGACCGCTAAGTTTTGCTTTCTTGCGAAACAGATTGAATGTTGCATTATCCAAGTCTTCCGTTTTTAGATAGGGAATAGGAACACCATCCCATGCCCGTCCCTGTTTACGAAGCATGAAACGATCAAGTGCAGCACCTTTCAGCTCTTGATTGGTTGCCCCGCTACGCAAATAGTAATGGCCACGATAACTGATGGGGTACGGATAGGCTTCGGCTACAATCTCCATATAATCTTTATCATTCTGTTCCAAACGATTCACATCTACAAGAATTCCCATCAAGTCGCGTACTTTATTGGGTATATCTTCCATCATTCTTTTTATATCTGCAACTCCACAAACTTCACCGTTATCACGCATTCCCACGTAAAGCCGTCCCCCTTGTGCATTGGCAAAGCCGCATATCCATTTTAGATATTCGTCACGCCAACTTTCTTTAAATTCTATGTTTTGAGATTCAATATTCATATACTCATTTATTTTTCATCTTTAAAAAATAGTTGATAATAATGCATCCCACGTTTTTCGTCATATCCACGCTCTATGTATTGTTCCCCACCGTGAATATTTATATCGAAGTTTTTATCGAGTCTGATAGTTGTCATAGTTCCTGTTCCTTTACGTTTTAATACTTCAGGAGCAGTATCAAAAGTATCATCTATTTCAATATCTCTTTCTTTTTGATAGCTATCTTTGAATTGCTTAAATTTAGACACCAATTCGGGGTGTTCAAAAACATTTTCTGCAAATGAATCTATATTAATCGATTCATTTTTCAATGCTTCAACGCTTCTATTTATTAGAATCGCTTTATCGACCTTTCCTTTATCTTCAGAAAATTGTGATATGAAACTTTTGCAAAGCGAAAGCATATTCTGTGTTTGATTATAACTATCTTTTCTATGGCGGATGTGTAAAAAATCATCAACCCAATAGTGTGCTTCCGTTCCTTTATTCGTATTATCAACTATGGAAACAATATACCCATTTTCTCTGTCGATATTAAAGATTAACGCACCCTTGTCAAGTTTATTGATATTCACTCCTTGTTGACTCTCCACTTCAAAACCATCTTTCGAAGGATATACTTTCAAGAAAGTATCTTTATTCTCTGACTTAAATAAGCCTATAGCATCAACAGTTTCCCCATCAACAATGCAATCCTTAAAATGAACGACATAAAATTCTCCTCCTTTTATTTTGGAATGAGTGCTTTGCTCATATAAGTGCTTTGCAAGATTTACTGATTGTTCATGAAAATTTTTCGGTTCATCAAAAATCTTATTAACACAAATAAAAACCTCATTCATTGAAATGTCAATATCGTGGTAGAATTTGAAATATTCTGAAGAATTGAAAAAAGGAGAAAGACAATAGTTTATTAAGATTTTATTCAAATTCTCATTTAAACTTAAAGGCGTTTTTGAGAATATAACTTCATCTTGATTTAGCTTATTCCCAACTTTATGAATTGATATATTTCTTATAGTTACATATTCTTTATACAGCATAATATTAATCTTATAATGTTACATACTCCAATATTATTCATGAAAAATATGATAGTTATGGCTAACCCTAATACTAAAATTGAACTAATCCAAAGAACTGAATAGCATTTTTTCTGCTGATGGACAAAAGATTTTTCTTTTCTGTTTTTAGGATTACATTCATCAAATATTTTATTTAGCTCATCTGTACTTAATAATTCTTTGTATCTTTCTTTTAATTGTTCATAGTGCTTATCAAACATTTTAACTCTTCGAGAGAATTCCCATCTTGAATAAATAAACAAACCTATTGAAATTACTAAAAAGGAATATGATAGAATGATAATTTCATTTGTGAAACCTCCAATAAAATCACCTTTTGAAACAACTCTTATTACTATTACTGAAATAAAAAATGACAAAAGTGTTATTATGTTCTTTTTGTAATCACTAGTAAATCCATCAACTATTTTATCTAATTTACATTGTAAATCTATCAGAATTTCAGATAGTTTATTCCTGACTTCAATGTATTGCTTTACATTCTGCCGTTCATAAATCTTATAATTAGAAAGAATTGCATCAAAGGCAGTTTTTGATATTTTCAATGTTTCTGGATTATAATTTAAAGAAATAATATTTCTTGCTATACTTATTTTGTCAGTGGTATTACCTCCCGTATAAATCCATCTGTAAATTTTGTAGAATAATTCCATAGAACTAAGGTCTATAGTTATATTCTCTATTTTTTTTGTGATAATTTCCTGTCCAAAGGTTTTATATCCATTTAGTTTATACAAGAAAATACCTTCCCGCATACCTGAATAATCAAAAATGAACATTGTAGTATATAATAGGCATACCTTTTGAAACACCTCTATTAAGGCTTGATTTTCATGCTCATTAGCAATAGGGTAAAAATCTTCGGGTAATAGCCATTTTTTTTCAGTATCCCAATGGCAAAGAGTAGTTGCAGCATATGCCCTATCTTCTCTGAATGATTTGTTTATTATATTTGGGAGATTCATAGTAGAAAAGGAAATCGTTTGAGTCTGAAATTTATTTTTTTCAGAACTATTATCTTGAAGTTCTAAATTCAACACGCCCCCATGTAAATATTCTTCAAATATATTCATAAATGTGGAAAAAGATAGAGAGTTGAGATAGTCAATAAACCAATTTAATTGGTAAATAGATATTGAATTTTCCTTCTTGCTTTTTTCAATGGTAAATATAATCTTCACATTGTCACCGATTTCTAATTCTGTATTTAAAGCAGATATATAATCAGCAAAGTTATTGTTGTTTCGATTTGCGAAATTGGCAACAACTTCTTCTCCTTTTAATATCGATAGATGAAATGTGTCTCGCTTATTTAAAAGGCTAATTATTAAGGGAAAATCACTTTCTCGTGGAATTTTCTGCAACTCAAAAGAATAAGAAAATTTCACCTCGGAAAAATCTTCTCTTTTATCTTGCAGATTTATCGTTTCCGAAGTAAATAGTAGTAATATTTTGATAAAAATATCCATATTACTCTGCCTGTTGTTTTTGAGCATATTGAAAGCCCTCTGAACTTAATATCCCTATATATTCATTACCATTCTGTTCAAAAGGAACAAATGTTTTTTTAGGATTTGCAACATCATGTTTTATTATCAAATCTATTTCATTTGTTAACTTTATAGTGTTTTTAAATTTATCTTTAACAACATTGGGCTTTTTGGTAAATTTACAGTCAAATTTATACTTTATTGGTAGTTTATCTATCTTGACTTTGATATCATCTAATTTTAGAGTATCATCCATAGACTGATAATTACCAATAATATTATCTCTATAATGCAATAAATCAAAGTCCCCCTCTCCTCTAAAATATGCAACAGTAGCATTCCATAAACATAAATAATCAGGTTTATGCTTTTTTCTTATAGGCTCCAGTATATCCTTCTTTATTGCATTATATGCTGTTAGAGTATTTTTCTCATCATCTCGAATTTCTTCCAATTCAAGAAACTCTTTTGTCCAATAACTTGCTTTAGTAGCATTAGAGTCGAAAGTTACTAATTTTGATATATTATTTTTACCAGCAATATTAGTAATATTGGCAATAAATGCTTTGAAAATTCTTTTCTTGGTTGGTAATCCACTTCTTAAATTACCTGTTACTTCTTCTATAAATTCGTTATAATCCGCTTTTGAAAGTATAATTTTCTTTTCTGTATCGGTCATTTGAACAAAGGAAATTATCAAAATACCTTTCTGAATTTGTTTGTTCAAATGCTCAATTCTTTTTTGGGCTTTACTTTCTTCTTGTAGAAGCCTTTTTGCTATCAATTCGCTAATCAAATCTACATTTTCTCCATCTATAATTCGAGAAAGATAAGTTTTCATTGTAATTGAACTTTCCTCAAACAAATACTCCCTGTCTCCCTCATTATCAGATACTTCAAGCAATAAATCCATAACATATTTATTCACATTGTCATTTCCTGCAAATTCCTGCAATGTAATTTCTTGGCTTGTAATGTCAATTTTGTATAATCGATGATAAATAATTTCCATGATATTCTGTTTTTAAGTATATTATTCTTCAAATTTCAATTTCGGTAACCCATTCACTATCTCCACCGTCTCTATGCTCAATGAAATAATGCTGAGCAGCAAATCCAAGATATAATGGGGATTGTCGTGTTCCGTTGCCCAGTCATTAGGATTGTTGGTGATGCCGCTATCTTTGTGGGTAGTGACGGCATAACGCTCCATGATCCATTCGATGGCACTTTTGCCATTTACTACGTATTCATAAGCTGTGGCCGGTATATTTTCAATCGTTATCTGGCTGTTGTATATAATTTTGCTTTTATCTGTTTTGGAGGGAAAACGCATCTTTTCAACTTGATAATTGATTGTCTCCATCTCGCCTGATTGCATTGCTTTTTCTATTTCGCTCTGCGGAATGGTATTATAGGTCACAATGACTCCAGTTGCCGAAGGACGGTTCTCATAGTTCAAATGCAATTCCGCTAAGGTTCTTCCTGCTTTGCTGAAACTCCAAAAATCACGGGCTTCATCCACTAATGGAATACGGGGCAACATCTTTTTAAGGTCGGCGGCAAAGGCGGTACGATATTCCGTGCTGTGCAGAATGCCGTAAACATAGTAAAAAATATCTTCTTTGCCCACATGTGGACCGTAGGCTTTGCGACAACGTTCTAAAATGAAATCGGAGATGGCATCACGACGAATATAATTATTCTGAATGGTATCCTCGGCATCATCAAACAAAGTTTTACTCTCAATTTTACGTTCCTCATAGTGATACATTGGGAAACATTGAACTCCAGCCTCAAGAAAATTCAAGTCAACAATCGTTTCAGACATTAACACTGTATGACTTTTATTTCCACCTAATCCAGATACACATATTATCTTGTTTTCTACTCCTGAATAAGGAAATAGCCTCTTATTCATATAAAGCATTGCATTAAAATCCTTGTCGAAATACAAATTGTTCTTACAGAATGGTCTGTAAAAACCTATTGTAAAATTTTCAGGATAATATTTATGCATCTTCCCTTTTTGTAGGTCTTCTTTTTGATTCCTATTCCAACTAAATTTTGTTGGATCTAAATTAATATATGAATCTATTGAAATGTTTTCACTTTTGTTTTTAGCTAGATGAAATGATGATACTTGTTCATTATAAAAATGAATCATCTTTTCCACTGTCAACATTGATTATTTTTTAGAAAAATTATAAACCCAAGCGTCTCTTCCTGTGGCTAATCCCAATGAATAAGTGGTAAACACTGATTTGGTGCTTAAATCAAATTTCTTTTCAGGAGCAAGCGGAATGAAATTTTCAAAAGCATCATTGCGCTGATTAAGCCAATCGCCATGTTTATTGGGGCTCAACTGTTGCCATTCTATATGTTCAATCGAACCGAATTTCCGGAGAATAGCCAATTTTTCTTCACGACTCAGGTAATCGCCGATGTCGTGATAATATATTGTAGCAGGAGTTTCATCTGCTTTGGGCTTTTTTACAAGTAACGTTATAGCAATCGGTGTGCGAGAACCAGAACCGAAAATTTTACCACCTTCTCGTCTGGATAATTCACCGCTGGTGCGCTGATTTCCCCGCAAATTAAACACATAAATGGTAGAAAAATCCTTTTCCAAACATTTACGGAAACTATCCATGCCATTTCCATCTATCCAAGCTCCATTTGAGACAAAAGCTATAACACCACCGTTTTTCGGATCGAGACGGTCTGTGCTCCAGCGGAAAGCTTTTATGTAACTGTCATAAAGAGCTTTAACCGATGTAGCACTGCTTCCTTTTGCATAAGTACTCGCAATTTTTGCATCCAACTTTGCATAACTTTGATTTTGTGCATTGTCGTTAGCCGACTTCTGCCCAATAGAGTATGGCGGATTACCCATAATGACACGCAGAGGAGCTCCCTTTTGCTCAATGACACGTTCCGAGTTTTGAGGGAACATTTCAGAAAACAGCTTCTCGCTTGCATCGCTTTCGCCCAATTGGAAAGTATCAGTGAGGCATATACCGTTGAACTCCTTGTATTCTGATTGGCCTTTCATTAGGTCGTGGAATGTATTTTCAATGTTTACGGCTGCAATATAGTATGCCAGCAATACAAGTTCGTTCGCATGTATTTCCTTGCTGTATTTATGTTCCAAGTCTTCGGTAGAGATTAATCCGCTTTGCAGTAATCGGGTGATGAAAGTTCCTGTTCCTGTAAAGGGATCAAGAATATGTATATTTTCATCTGATAAAGAGCGATTGAACTCTTTCCGCAATACCGCATCCACCGAATGAATGATGAAATCGACTACCTCTACCGGAGTGTAAACAATACCTAGTCTCTCAACCATCTTCGGGAAAGCGGTTTTGAAAAACTTATCGTAGAGTTCAATGATTACCTTTTGCTTTCCTTCTGCATTGTCTATTTTATCCGCACGGGTACGGACCGAATCATAAAACTTTTCCAGTATTTCGGTATCTTTATTCACAACATCACTCTCGAGCAAATCCAGAATGGCTTGCATGGATTGAGAAATCGGATTGTTCTTTACGAACGAATATCCATCGAAAAGAGCTTCAAAAACCGGCTGGGTAATAATATGCTGTGAAAGCATCTCTATTGCTTCATCGTCAGTGATGAACGGATTTATGTTTTTATGCAATCCGTCCATAAACTGCTCAAAAGCCCAGTAATGTTCTTTATCGTGTTCAATCAATCGTTTGATGCGTTCGATATTGCGTTCTGCAATTTCTGCTACATCCTTTGCCCATTGTTCCCAATAGCGTTTATCGCCTACTTTCTGAACCATTCGGGCAAAAAGGATACTTTGCAATTGCTCGAACTGAATGGTCAGTTGCCGATTTAATTCGGAGCCTTTTTCTGAAGAATATTCTTCCTTATTACTGCTACTGGTATAATCGGGGCGACCTACGACAATCTGTTCGGGCTTCTTTCGGTTCAGTTCCAGTTTATTGACTGTGGCATTGAAACGGTCATCGTGAGCACGCAAGGCATTCAATACCGTCCAGACTACCGCATAACGAGCATTGTCGTTCAATGCTTTTTCTGGAGCAACATCGGCAGGTACTACCACCGGAATAATGATATATCCGTATTTCTTTCCCGGCGATTTTCGCATTACACGTCCTACCGATTGGACGACATCGACTTGCGAATTTCGTGCCGACAAAAACAAGACCGCATCAAGAGATGGAACGTCTACTCCTTCACTCAAACAGCGAACATTCGTCAATACACGGCACTCCTTTTCATCTTCAGGCACACTTTTAAGCCACGACAGTTTTTCTTGACGTATAGTAGCCGCCATTGTTCCGTCAATATGATCGGAGGCGACAGCTACAATCTTATCTTTTTGCTCTTCGGATAACTCCGAATAATAAGATTCCAGAGTTGAATTAAACGTATTTGTTATCTTTTTTGAGGCCTGTATATTTGGGCAGAAAGCTACCGCACGCTTCATAGGTTCAGGATCACTGTCTTTTATGATACCGGCATCCCCTAAAATCTGTTTGGAAAGCGCATTGATACAACCTATCAGCTTTGATACATCATCCGATGATATTTCATTCTCAGGATTAGCTACCATTTTCTGAACGGCAACAGGCATATCATTTTCACTGACAGTCAAGATCAGTACTTTATAATCAGACAGCATTCCCTTATTGACAGCTTCGCCAAATCCGATACGATAAATTTCTCCTCCATAAATACGCTCATCATCCATAGAACAGAGAATGGCATCCCCTTGTGCGGCTTTGGATTTGCTGTCATCGCTATACAGGCGAGGTGTTGCGGTCATATACAATCTTTTCTTTGCTTCTATAAAATCATTGTTATGAACCTTAACAAAGGCAGACTCATCTTCTTTTGCCAATGTAACGCCGGTGGTTCTGTGGGCTTCATCGCAAACAATTAAATCAAATATAGCTTTATCTCCAATTTCCTGCTTGTAGGCTTTCTGCGCTTTTGCAATAACCTCGATGGATTGATAAGTAGAGAAGACAACAGTCATTCCACAATCGTTTTGCGAATTGCTTTTGAGTTGGCAGATAATAGATTCGACATCGGTTGAAGCAGGTAAAGCCAAATCCACCGTGCTGTATCCATCCAGATCTTCGCTTTTGGTTTTCTGCTTTGAAACTTCAGCATCCGAACAAATACATATTGCTTTTATCGGTTCGTCGGCTTCAGCATACCACTCCTCTAATGTTTGCCCGAGTAAAGCGATAGACGGCACTAAAAATAGGATAAATCCCTTCCCATTTGTTTCATTTTCTGCAATTCTTAGCGATGTAAATGTTTTGCCTGTTCCGCAAGCCATGATTAGCTTTCCCCTGTCATTATCCTTAAAATAATGATGGGCTTCAGTTAATGCCGTTTTTTGATGAGGGAAAAGTTCTTTCTTGACCAATCGGGATGCTTCACCCGATAATCCTTCTTCCAACTTACACCAATCGACAGGAGCACTTTCCAGATGGAATAAACCTATACGGGAAACTGCCGGTTGCTGGTTACGGATGGCCTCTTCGGCATTGATACCCCAATTATTGGTAGTAGAAATCCAAAGACGATGAGCAAAGGTAGAAGTATTGCCCGATTCATCCGTAAAACTTCTGCTCGATGTGGAAAGAAACGAATCCACCGCAGGTTTATCTATTGTTGCATTTTCTGCATAACACTTACATTGAATAGCCCAATAATCCCCATTATGCGTATAAGCAACCAAATCTACTCCGGTATCCTTACCACCAAAATCCTTACGAAATGGAAATTCGTTCCAAAGCCAAACCTTTGAAAAAAAAGTAGCATATTTAGGGTCGGTCTGCAAGTATGCTTGCATTAATTTCTCAAACTTATCTCCTTTATCTCTCTCTGAGAAAGCATATTTGCGGAATTTATCAAGTATATTTTTGAATGTCATATAATTATTTGCTTTTATTTATCAATTCACGTCTATCAACATTCAGGAGAATTGCTATCTTATCAAGAACCTCCAATGATGGCTGTATCTTGTTAGAACACCATTTAGAAACAGTAGAAGGGTCTTTACTTAACTGCTCGGATAGCCATTTCCCTGTCTTTCCTTGTTCTACAAGAACTACTTTAAGCCGGTTGATTTGATATTGTTTCATAATACTTCATATTGGTATTTACTGCAAATATATTGAAAAAGAAGATTAGTAGCATTACCATCAAGAACAATTATTTCACACCCTTATCCAATTCTTTACAATCGCCCGACTTCGGAGGGCGATTACTCCCTGCAAGGGCAAGGTGCGGCGAGTAACTCGCTGCCTTTTGAGTAACTCAAAAGACACCTTGCTGAGTTCCAATGAACTCAAGCAATCCTCCGAATGTCGGATTGAAAAATTAGCTTTATTCACAATCGGCACAGTATATCTACCCGGTATACTGTACCGACTTGCTCCATTGAATAATGGCAGATTACAACTTTCTCCATTGTTCAATATCCTCTCTGTAGAGTTCCAGATGACGTCGTGCCAGATTCTCCAAGAATCCCGACACGCTCATTTTGCGTTCACCGAGCCTGCGTACAACATCGTCAATGCTGTCACGAGTGGCATGGCTGACAAACACGGGTTGCCGGTCGGTAATCTTCGGGGTTCGGAGAAACTGCTCCCGATATTCATCCAACGATGCCTTGCGTTGTTTGGAGGTGGTTCTTCGGATAGGTTCGCCTTGTACATTCGTTTCATTTGGCAAAAGTGATTCATCGGGCGAAGGTGGCAATGCCGGAACATCACCCTCCCTTTGCCGGCTTCCACTCTCAATTGTCGGTGTGTGTTCGCTGTAATCATTCACGCTGCCAATAAAATCCCGGATGTCGATAGGTTCGCTTGCTTTTTCTTTCATTGTTCTGATTGGATTAAAAGTGAATACTATGTGCATGGACAGTCAGCATACTTGACTGACTGCACACGGCAAAGTAAGAATATAAAATTCATATAATTCAGAAAGTCAGCTGATTGCGATGCTTATACCGGGTAATGCGTCAAACTTCCTTTTAGCAAGTACATTAAGTCTGCTTGGTTTGTTGCGTTTTGCCGGTCAGCCGCTTATCATCGGTCAACCAAGAATAACCAATCCATGCAATGTGTCATTTGAACCGACTTGAACGCCACATACTTCCATTCCGGCGCAACAAGCTGCCACTTCGCTGAATTTCATTGAGATACAGAGAGTTCTTCTTGGTAAGTCTCATAATTGTATTAATTTGATAATTGATAATTGAATTAATCTGATACGAAGTTAACCATATTACAGAGGGGAAACTAATGTAAACTAAATGTTCTTGAATTTGAAGGTAGAGGTGTAAAGCAAATAGTATAAAGTTGTATGATTGAAGTAATTTCGTCACATGCCATTAATAATATAAGATAGGAGGTGTTTAATATGATTTTGATATTAGTTGATACATAGTGACTTATGAATGTCTTGCTTTGTTGTGACGGTATAGATACCCCGTCACAAGTACGTCACAGAATTAGCAATAATGTGGCAATTTATAGAGAATTTATAGAGTATAATATAGTACACCGTCACAATTGATAAAGTGATGATATTAAAGGATGATAGGCAAAGGTGAGTAGAGCAAGGATAGCGTGGAAGTCTGTTAAAACAAGAAGAGCCTTCCCTAAGGAAAGCTCTTCATATATAATCTGTATATCAGATGATTACTTGCTCAAAGCTTGAGCCACGTCAACCGCACAAGCCACTGTACATCCTACCATCGGGTTGTTACCGA
>ERZ791919.2361-NODE-2361-length-13620-cov-3.716845_pt1 | contig 13620 bp, 16 predicted proteins | sample MGYA00510137_ERZ791919 | MGnify/ENA primary metagenome ERZ791919 (study PRJEB30046, sample SAMN00792059) | human gut metagenome | study: EMG produced TPA metagenomics assembly of the A metagenome-wide association study of gut microbiota in type 2...
CTCAACTGTCTGACTCGTCATATATCATTTCCTGCCACTCATCTGTAACACCCAATGTATAACTAGCATCACAAATTCCGATGTTGGAACCCACAGTAATTTCATGCCCTTTAACCATTATAGTGTGTGGATGTTTAACGTCAACGTATTTGCTTGCAGTTCTGCCACTTATTATTGGCGGAATTACTGTACCAGGTTTAAAAGCCGAGAAACCGCCATGATCTCGAAGCCACCATATCGCGTCTTTGCGTAGACCGCTTACTGTTGTATGTAATTCATCACTGCCACTTTCTTGATACATATATTTTTTAGCACCTAAACTTTTGAAACGTGCATATGTCACATCATAATCACCGTTTTCATGCTCCCAAATACCCAAATAAACTTTGCGTCCATTTTTAATAGCATACGGTTTAATGTCAAACGTTTCTGCTTCAGCCATAATTTGAGCGTTCAACGCGTCGAACTCCTTTTTATACTCTCCGATAGCCTTAACAGAATCCGTATCAACTTGCACTATATCATCACCTACAATCTTCATACCCGTATACAAGCATGCTCTAGCATGAGCCGTAACCCATACACCATGTTGATAACTTAAAAAAGAGTTTTTGCTGTGATAATATCTTGTAAGAGCCTTACCAACATCTTCTATTTCACCAACTTGCCACACTTCATCAGCACTGCTATCATAAATAACTTCGGCATTTAATATATCAGTAAGCATCATACCGAAAGCGGCATTTATTTTATTTTTGAATTTAGCATATAAATATCTGTCACCATCTTCCAAATTTGTTTTCATTTGAAACATGTCCATTAACTTCTTACGAAATGCTTTTGACAGCATACCTCTATCAGCAATCCAAAGTTCGTGTACTGATAAATCTTCAAATTCGTAAGAATCACAAATAATTTTGAAGTCTATTTCAGTGCAACACATTCCAATCCGTTCTGCTGAATAGACTTTACCATTTCCGAAACGTCCGTGTTCTCCTCGTACAACTGCTCTACATTTTGCTTTACTTATGTACGGAATGCTTTCCCAATTTTTCAATTTAATATTGCGACATTCCCAAACGATTAAACAACACTTATTGTCTAAATATCGTTTTAAATATTTTAAATCAGTGTGTAAAGGTAAATGTATTGGCATGAATTTACTTTGTGGAAAATATTTTGTAGCCATTTGGTATGGGTAGCTTGACTTAATATCGAAACTGTCAACTCCCTCTATCGTCCACCCAGTATTTATATTATTGGAACCGCTAATCCCACCTCGACAAGCTTCTACACATAAGGCATATGTGTGCTCTGTCAATGCCATACTCATCATATGCCGTTTATATCCATCTTCTGCGAGACAAGCTTCTCTAAACTCTCTACGTATATAACCAGTAGAAGTCATCGGAATTGTGCAAAGCGTGTCCTCATCAAGTTTAGATTTTATAGCCTGGCACAATCCTAGAACGTCAACAACACAGTACTCCATTTCCTCTTTAGTTAACGGTGTGTCGGGGTAACGTTTAATTCTATAATTAAAATCGTCACCACTCAATTTAAAATTTTCTACACCCTTACTATTTTTCAGAAATCTGTCGAGACTCATATTGCTTAATGCATAGGAACATCTGTATTCAATGTCTTCTACTACTGCATATATAACATCTCTTTTATGCCTGGCAAATACCTTTTCAACTTTAAAAAAATTTCTGAGAAATTGAAACTCAAATTGTAGATTGTGTACATATACGACTAATCTAGTTCTCCAATCAACTCCCAAAATTTCTTTCAAATTGTCGAGAAATTCTCTATATTCATCCCACGTTCTACCCACACATATGGTTTGACCTATACAAAATTGCCAAATATACATGAAACCGAAATCTGAATGGAAATAGTTACATTCCTCTTCATGTATTGTTGTCGTCTCTATATCGAAAGCGCATACAACATCGAAATATCTTTTAGTTCCCCGTTCGACACGTCGAACTCCTTTAAAATTTTCATACGGAAAATCATTTACATTATATATTTCAATCTCTTTTTTTCCTTGGATATTCAGTAATGTCAATTTTAAGCCTCCTCATTGTCTCGTCAAAATCATATAAACCTGCGTTAAATTCGTCGAAAGCTTTAAGCATTTTAGCACGTGAATTATCTTTCTTTTGATATGCGTCCCACAACATTTCAATTACTGTGCTACTATTTCCATAACTTTCTATAACTTGTTCACTTTCTTCGTTGCCCAAAAAACGTAGAAAATTTCTAGCTTTACGTCTAGTAACTGTTTCATCAAAAATTCCCTTTTCTTTGAATTTTCGGAAACGTCGCTCCTCTATTGCTCTTTGCCCCTCAACAGATGAACTTTCATATCCTAAGAATTTTATACCAATCTGAGATTGTTGCCCCATTTGGTACCAGTCCTTATCCATATTCCTAGCATACTCGAAACGGTTACTTTCATACATAACTTGAGTATAGTTTACAGCGGTTGCCCACCCCTGTCCATAATCATATTTTTCTTTTTCAAGTCCTATTAACCTTTTATTAACTTCTTTTGCTATCTCATTAGTATAGGAAAAGAGAAGCCCTTGAGCTTCCCTATCTCCTTTTACCGCATTGCGTTGTAAGTCTTTAATTTGCTTGATCGAATACATAACTTATCCTTTCACGAACAATTCCCGTTCCGCATTGCGCCTGCGTACCAATCCTCTTAACACTCTACCATTTGCTTTGTTATATAACAAAATGGCATCTGCAATTTGAGATTTAGTACGCTGTCCATATTTAATCAATTTCTTAAGGTTGCCAATTCCGCAGTTGAAAGCGAAACTTGCTAACGCATCAAATTCATTTTGCGTCCAGTGATAAATGCCATCGTAACTGTTGATGGTTGGTTCGACGCGTTGAACATCTTCAATAAGAAAATGTGTGGCAACCGCTTCCGATATGTACATACCTTTCTTTACCTTTCTAGTATGCCCATATCCGATTGTCCACTTACCGGCAGGACACCGGTAAGCGGTCAATCTAAGACCCTCAAATTTTTTAATTAAGTTTAATCCATTTTCACTTGTTGTCATTCGACTACCGCCTTTCTTATTATCATTGTAAATGCTAAGTCAAGACGTAATCCAACACCAACTCCGCTTGTAGTAGAGAAAAGAGATGTGTACATTTCCTCTATTATAGAAGCGCTACTTACTTCAAAATTTCTGCAAGTTAATGTACCGTTAGAGTTTTTTACGCTGGGATAAGTAACTTGTGTGCTAACGTAACCTGAGCCGATATCCCAGTGGTTTCCATTAAAAACCGAAAAATCGTTAAGGATATCCCTATTGCTGAGTGTGGCTTTAACGTAATCAACGTTAGATAATGCAAGACCATTAGCGTTTACATAGCTTGCTACCGAGTTTACAATTAAACTACCGTCACTATATTCATTTACAATTACAGTTACATCTCCGGTTCCTGCAACACTACTTCCATTGGATTGATAAAAACTTAATTGAGCTGTATTATCGATATATTCTTTACTTTTGATTACAGTGACAGTTCCGCCACCACCATCTTCCAGTGCCGTAACCCTACCATCTAAAGAAGTGATTTCAGTAGTATTTGCCGCAATTTTTCCGTCCTGTTCAGTATCCTTAGCTTTAATAGCATCAATCGTAGTATTGATAGCACTAATTGCATTAGTGTTAGTCTGTGTGGCACTTGACACCTCACCAACTTCAGTTTCTAATGCTGTCACTTTACCACTCAGAGTTGCAACATTCGCATCAGTCCTTGCGATTGCTTCCGTATTTGCAGTAATCTTCGCATCAGCATCACTCTTGTTAGTGTCAACTTTAGCCGCTAACGTAGCCAAATCAGCGGTAGTCTTCTTCTGCACTTCCTGAACACTATGGAGTTCGACGTCGAACTGGTCACTTCTCGTATTCAGATTGGTGATGTCCTGGGTATGCTCGACAATCTTCTCTTCTGCCGCCGTAAGTCTGTCATTATAACCGGCAACGATCTTAGCGCTTGCCGCACTTTCCGCTTTGGTTTCATCAGCCAGCTTCTTAGCATCAGCCGCAATACCAACCACTTCCAATGCCTTACTCTTCGCATCTACCATACCGTCGTCGATCTTGTTCATGGCATCATTCATCTGTGTAAGCCAACTGGTAGTATCTTCTCCTGCCCATAACGGCAAATCGTAATTCGCCGTATGGTTGGTAGTTGTTGCTGTACTTTTTTTATAGGGTGTATTCACTGCCATATTATCACTCCTTAATGTTCGACGCGCCGAACTTGTCGACTAACTCTCTTATAACGAGAGTGTTATTGTTAATAGCTTCTGCGGTTTTCTGCATCTCTTCCTTATGCTCTTTGTCCTGGTTATCCATCTTCCAAAACAAAGCCGCACACATCACGATCGGAAAACCTACTGTCGAAATTGCTGTCATAATCATCTGCGCTGTTTCCATAATTTTTTCCCCCTTAATAATATTCTACGGTGAAGTTCAAAGTCAAATGTGTTGCGTTGCCGATTTGTGTAGAATCAAACATCAACTTATTTCCGGACACATATATACTAGATGTGAAGTCTCTAGTTGTAACTTCACCGTCGTCCGACTTTACACCAATAAGATTCAAATAGAAAATGGTGCTATTATTCGGAATTGTTGCAAGTTCAATCGGAGAAGTTATTGCATCTACTAATGTGAGAGTGCCACATTTTCTCTTAACATTATTATTTCCAACATAGTCGTTAGTCGGATACTCCATTCCGTCAAATAAACAGGTATTCTTACTTATAATGATGTCGATGGTCTTCTTTACATCGTCGATATAAGTATTAGTTTTATTGAACTTTGCAAGCACAGTGTTCGACTCGTCGAATCCAACCAACGTCTTGTCGATGTCGGTGTCATGTTCTTCCAATCTTTTAATTCTGTTCTCGTGGTCTAACTGAGTATGCTCAAGGTTTGTGCATCTTGTTTGCAAATCAGTTACATCATGCTGAACCGCATCCATATCTGCATTTAATCCCTCGACGATCGGTGTGAGAGTTGTCAACTGCTCCAGTGCGCTATCACTAGCAGTCTCCGCCGTATGTAACTTCTCATCAATCGTAGCATAAGCTGGATTCATGTCGTCCAAAAAGTCGGGGTGTTCCAGTGCCTCCCACTGAGGGAGATTGTAGTTAGGTGTTCCTTTCTTATACATTTGTTAGCTCCTTTCCATGCCAGTCATAAGACTGTGCTTTTACATTTTTATCATCATAGTTCTTAGCTGTCAAGTTCAACGCGTCGAACTCAGATGCCGTAAGTTTGCTGAAGTCACCAACTTTGAGGAAATCTGCCAACTCATAAACAGCCATTTTGACAGTGGTGTATCTTCCACTAACAGGTGAGAACATCATATTGTGAACTCCTAGTTCTATACTTCCATACATCCAATAAGTCATGGCACTTATATTGCTATCCTTGAAATATTGTGCAGTGAGATGTGCCTTGTGCCATGCAATAGCTGTGAATCCTAAACGGTTGATTGCAATGTTATAGATATCGTTGATTGCTCCATTGATTGTATCATTCTCAACCTTAATAGGATTGAAGACAGGCAACTCACTTTTGGGAATGTCTGCCACTGTTTTCTTCATATCTGCAATGGCTTTCTCCAACATCTGTCTATCCTTGCTGGAACTTGCAAGAATCATCAATCGCATTTCAGAGAATTTTCTGTCATACACTTCCAATGTATTAAGAAACTCTTTTCGATACTCTTTGATTTCATCAGCAAGAGCGTTGTCGTCAGCAATCAATGAACGTACTTCACGTTCCAACTTTGAACGCACATCATTGATGTCATTTTCCAACATCTTAATCTGCGCTTCAAGTTGAAGTTTCTCATTCTTGCAAGCTGTAATGTACTTTTGAATCTCTTCATCCATTAAGAATCTTACATAATGAGGTACGTTGGATTCATACTTATTGAGACGGTTGTTCACTTCAGTGATTGTGTTCAACGTTCCCTGGTACTCGTCAACCAACTTCTTATACAATTCGATAAGTTCTCTCAAATCTGTATCGTGATAGTTGGTATGCGGAAATTCTGAATATGCCATAGTGTCACTCCTTTACCATATACTTATCAAGAGGTCTTTTGCAAACTCTCTTAATATCCAGTCGTCAATGTCGAACTGTACAGTTCTACGTTGTTTGTCAATAAGTTCCTGATATGAAAGGTTTGTAAGACCTTTCTTTGTGTGCAACGTCTCTTCATGGTCTGTCGTTCCAGTGTCCTGCCCGCTGTTGTAATCTTCGTTAAACGTTGTGTTATCAGTTGTGTGAATTGTATCTCTCGTCTGTTCAACATCTTCACTCATAATATTGTTATAAGCACTAACAAAATGTTTACTTTCTGAGTCGATAGTTTCATCCTTAGTAGAACTTGTATTATCTTTCTGCGTGAACTTTTTAGTACCGTTAGCATCAAGATTGCCAGTTTCGACTGTAGAATAATTTTCAGTGGGGTCATACTTTATGTCAAGAGTGTCGAGCAGTCTTTTAATTCTATCTTTGTTTTTCATCCAAAAGAGTTCAACATTCTTGTGCATATAGCTAGTGTCTGAATATACACATTCAAGGTCTGCATATTGTGACATGATAATGTGGTAAATGTGATCTTTATTGATTCGAGTATCAATGTCACTGGATTGAAAATAGGACTCATTATTGTGTAATATCATCCACAGATTCACGCTGTCCACTAACGTCATCTTTGCTCTCCTCTCTGTTCGACGCGTCGAACTGTAGTGTCACACTTAATCCAACGTTAAACATTGCATTGATTTTATCGCAACAAAGTTTAAGGTTCTCTTTCCAAATAGTTGTATTAGCTACCAACTCTTGGTTGTTAGCGTCAACTTCACCAGTCACGAGACGTTCACGTTTATCAGTGTTGGCATTGTTTACACCAATAGCTGTGAGGAACTCGTTAATAATTGTACGTTTGGAATCTTGAACCATATCTGCAATGTAATTCTGCTTCACGTTATTGAAGAATACGTTAAGTCCTGTTGAATTGAGTGCAACATCTTTTCGATATACAACTAACGGTTCTCCGTTACTTACTTTATCGTAGGCAAGCTTAATTGATTCTGCCTGCGCTTTCGTTTCAGCTTCTGCAACGTATGCCATTCTACTATTCATTAAGTTAACGTCAATGGCGGCATCTGCGGAAGCTAAACGTTGTGCATAAATGTCTACAATCTTTATAAAATTGTAATAAATTCTTGATTGTGGTATTCTCTGAATATATAAGAGTTCACAATCAACACCTATCTTTTTATGTAGACCGGGAATCAACGGAACGTTGATGATTACATCTGTGGGATTGTTAAAATAGTTATATCCTTGTAATGCTCCTTGTAATGGTAATACTCCAAAATCAGTATCGGATACAATTATGTAGCCAAAACGTAAGAGAGTGTCTCTTATATAATCTTTATCCCAGTCGTCGGGACATTCTATCTTGAATATACCACCAACAAGTTTCATCAATTCTGTACGATAGTGGGCGGTTCTAGTCACCATGAATGTTCCGTTTACATCTTTTGGTTTTGTTGCTGTATACTTATTCAATGATCAGTCCCCCATAAATGAAATTAGTTGACGAGTTAACATATTGCGCAATCATCTGATGCTCAGTATCAGTACATTCTGCCTTAACCCATGCTCCGGAACACTTAACTAACCCGGATAAAGAACCTAAAGTCACTGTTTTAAACAGTGGCAATCCTATAGTTGATAGACAATTTGATGGAGTATCTGAAATCTTCCAATATGATACAGTCAATACAATATTGGCGTTAGCTTCTGCTCCAGCTCTTCCACCCAATCCACCTTTGATATGGGAGAATTGTTGAGAGACTGAAGTTGCTGTCGATACGACGGAACCTGCGGCGGCTATTCCTGCCCCAACCAATGCGGCAGTTGCCGTTTCGGGTAATGCCGCCGCCATTGCTACTGCTCCTATTGAAGCACCTATACCGCTCAATGCTCCGATTGCATTAGATGTTTGTGATGCAACTGGAACATCCACTCCAAATGTTCCCGATACTGTCATTATCATACCTTTTTTATCAGAATCTTTTATCAGATATAAACACTCTCCAGTTGTTATATCTATCGTCAAATCTATGTATATAGTAGGTCTATTGGCACCACTTTTTAAGATACGTATAAGAGGTAACTGCACTAATCCAACACCTGGTAGAAAGACACGACATTCTGTGTACGGTTCTGTATTTCTGTAATCAGAATATGTTGTGCTTAATTCGTCATGATATGGTAAATCAATAATGAGAAAGAAATTAGCATCAACTGTTGTTCCACTTATCAATTTTCCGCTGATACCTGTGTCGTAATTTCCTAGCCATATTGTTGAACTGTTACCACTTATTAGTGATAAATCTATCGGCATCCATACACAATTTAATATGTAATCAAGAGGGTTATCTAATTGTTTTTTCAATGATTCCCAAATTGACTGGTCAGTTAATTTATCACCTAACGCTTTTAACTGTGCGGCTGTCATTGCATAAGTTGCTGTATAACCATTCTGTCCGCTTGTTCCGTGACCGACAACGTTCAGAACATATGTTCCACTTTTAGAATATGGTGTAAATTCTATCGAACTGTTTATATCTGTGCTCGATACAGATTTAGCTAACCTACTGTCAGGTAGCATTGAATTATACGAACTTTGAGCGTACATAACAAAAGCTTTAGTCGCAAGTATTTCTTTTCTATATGTGGCTAAAACATCGACTTCACAATCAATCTGCCATACTAATGCGCTAATGGATGTGACGTTAGTTATGAAATAATATCTATGAAAGTCCTTGATATAACAATAGTTATAATCAGGAAATTGTTTTCCCTCAAATGTGCTGTCTGCTCCTTGAATGATTAAGGTGGGTTTTATTATTGATGTGGGGTCTTTAAGATAACAAATTGTTTCTGTGATATGCCCCTCAGTAGTACTAGGAACTCTTGTGGAGTTCCTAGCCTTTGAGGTGTGCATAAGGTCAACTTGAACTGTTGCCATACGCATCCTTTCCGTTCGACGTGTCGAACTAATTAAGTGTGAAGATTACTACGTTCTCACTCATATCGTTGAACCACATCTGCTTTTCATGCCAGAATGTGTTGTAATATGCTCCACGTGCGTTTACAGGAGTTGTGAGAACTTTCTCTTCCTGTCTGAATGTACCGATAGCTTCTCTATCGAATAATACACCGACAACGTTTTCAATAGTCTTGTCAACCTTGCTGTCAACTTTACCGATCACCTTGGAGAGTACAGCTATATCATTAACGTCGTCACCCTCTTTAACACCCTGCCAATACGGTACAGCAATATCTACAGACTTGTTGACATACTGGGGATTGAAAGCCGCATACTGTACTACAGTTTCAAGTTGTGTAATGAAGTCAGCCAAAACGTAGAAACGCTGTTCACTCTTGGGAGTGAATCTGTCGTACCCCTCTGTATTGAATAACACACTCATAGTTTCCATTTTCGAAGCGATGTTATTCATCATACCGATCGCAAAACGCATGAAAGCGGGGTCGAATAATGCTGTCTGAGGGTTGAGAGTTGATCCGGTCTTACTGTTGTACAAAGTTACCAGTTTAATCTCCTGCTTGACAGAAAGATTGCACATCATATTGACAAGTGCAACTCTTGCGAGGTCTTCCAAAACAACCTCAATCTTATTCTGAACTTTACCGAATACCTGGTTCACAAAGGAAGCCATAGCACCTGCATTGAGAAAGGCTTCAGTAAGCATCTTCTCCTGCATTGTGATGAAGAATGAATAAGGTGTCTCCTTATCGAAAATTTTCTGCTTCGCTTTAGGATTGTTGATGATGTAGTGGTCAAGAGCCTGGCCATTCATCTGACCGACTTTGTACATATCGTCAGCTACTGCGTCGGGCATCTCAACAGTTAATTTCTGAACCAGTGCACCCCACTCAACCTGCGTTCTGTACAAATCAGAGAATTTATTGAGATATACTCTGTAGTTATCAATGGTAAGACCGATTCTACGTGCCAAAGTGTTGAGCCACAAATCGTTCTTACCTAAATTGGAAACTTCGTTTCCCATTGCAACCAGTGACGCACTGTCAACAGCCGCAATATCTGTTCGTCCAGTCATCTGCTGGAAGATCTGATTACATAAATCATAAATCTGGTTTACTTCAATCTGATTAGGCATTTGCACCATTTCCTTTCTTCGGACCGCACATTGCATATATTATCTCTTCGGGTGTTTTCGGACCCTCTGCAACTGGTGTTTTGAGTAATAATGCTCTGTTGGTCAATTTTAACTTATCTATTTGTGAACTCTGTTCTGTCACCTTGTCCTGCAACTGCTTTATCTCTTCACTCAAATCGGGGGTATCTTCATCTGTATTATGTTTTACAGAGATATTGTTCTCCGAAACGTCCAATGAATAATCAGCTTCCGGATCGAGGTCAGATAACTGAGTAAGCACCTCTTCTAATTTAGCCATGTCGTCTCCAATCTGTTCGACGTGTCGAACTTTAAAAGGTTGACCGCTTAGAGTGGCAAACTCACTATCCCCTATTCCTAGGTATGCCCCGATAGTCCAACGTAGTGGTCGGCGGTCATATATTATTAGTAACTGGGCTTGTAGTTAATCATTTGCTCGAAATTGACTTTAGTTAGATAGTTGTCATACGTGACTCTATGCTCGATAACTAATATCTTGTAAAGCCAATAGAACAGCGCCCGAACCTTATCTTTCTCATTTTCTTTAAATGTATATTTAGCAGGATTAGCCGTTTGAGAAATGTGATAAGTTCCGTTTGACTTGTGTTGATAAATGTAAATATTCGCAAGTGATATATATGCGAAATATTCGGTCAAATTGACCTTTTTGACCAATTCGAGGTCATTATCTACGAAATCGCCACTTAAGGCTCTTTCATTGAATCCAGTACCCGCTCCAAACCGATAAATGGCAGATTTTGCTTTTTCTGCGCTTACTTTATGGTCTTTATACTTCTCAATGTGAAGAGAGCGGTTGGGGTCAGTATACTTCTCTTGATTTTTGAAAATCATAGAGTTTAATATACCTGTTAATTGTAACTGCGCTAACAAATCACTTCCCAAATCAATGGGGTTTGATAGTAGGCATACAACCACTTCCGGTTTACCCTCAATAGCACGGTTACGGTTTATGGTTTCGAGCATATTTAAGAATAAGTAACCCTCATCTTTTAAAGGACGTTTATTCTTATTTTCAGGAATACACTCGTCATACAATATGAAATTTACGTCTGAGAAATCTACACCTCTCAAGTTTGAAAATGTTGACAAACCTGCACAATAGCCGATATGTTTAGTTTTTTCAGCATCGAGATAGAAATTTCCGAATCCGAGTTTGAATGAAAAATCGGATGTTATTTCATAACCCTCGTTCCGGTTATAAACCTTAAAGGGTGAAGCTTCGGGAGAAGCCACGGTTTCTGCTTCAGTTCTCGTTCTCCGCAGGTACAAGAACTTATTGTCATCTACAGTGTCATCAAGCTTCAATTCTCCAACACCGATCTTTCTGCACATATCCAAAGCACCATAAGTTTTACCAGTTCCTCGACCGCCACAGAAATAGAAAATATGGATATCTTTATCCTTGAGAAATCTCAAAATGACAGGTTCAACTTCAACGTAGAAACCGTGTTTCATACTACATCACCTGGAAAGTCAAAAATTCACGTCCTGCACTCGACTTTCTCTTAATCAGCTCAAGGCTTACAGATTCGCCTGCATCAAGTAAGTCGATGCAATCATCCATAATGTCTGCAACTGTGGTAGAAATAGCGGTGTAGCATTTTCCGTCACTGTCAATCAGTACGGATACGTTTTTGAGATCTCCGGTTTCCTCATCAGTGTCCTCTACTACGGCTGCTTTGCTGACGTTGAATTTTTTTCCGTTGGGTTCATCTTTCAGAGGAAGACCATTTCTCATGTTGATTGCGTCTTTTTTGCTGAAGTTCTCAGTTGCGTTGATGATTTTTTTCATGTCAAAATCTCCTTTTCTGTTCGACGTGTCGAACTTTGCGCCCATTATTTTTTTCTGTGAGACACTCTCATATTCGCCATGTTCGGGGAGTGTGGGCACACTCCCCAGGAGACGGACATGAGTTCTATGTAAATTTCGGAGTGCGGGTGCGCTCTGAAAATTTACGCTATTTTAATTTTACTTGTAAAAGATATTTGCAATTTGTAGGAATTATTCTATCAATTTTTAATAGATATAGATTATTGTGAACCGGATTTTCAAGTACTTCTTTTACACCAACGGTTGCCACATATTCTCCATCTCTACCATATATAGATAGAGCACAATTTGCTGGTGTTATAGTTAATAAATCATATATTGTCATCGTATCGTCTCCATTCGTTTCGCTTAAAGGGGAGTGGGGATTGCTCCCCACTCTGCTATTACTTTGTAAGTACTACATCCACTTCAGAGTTCTGAATCTGTGCGAGATACTTTTCAATCTCTTTGGAAAGTTCCTTAATTGTCTTTCCCTCGGTGTGGATTGTAACTGTCGGGAAACTTTCATCCGCTTCGGGAATTTCCGGCTCCTCTGTTTCGTTCGACGCGTCGAACTGTTCAGCTTCCTGCTTTTCAGGTTCAGCTTCCTGCTTTCCACTTTCAGTTTCCTGCTTCTTCTCTTCAATAGCTTTCTCAGCTTCTTTTCGAGCCTCGAGTACTTTCTTAATCTGTGTAGAGTTCATTTCGACAGTAATGCCCATTTCAAGAATCTCTTCATCAGTATAATTCTTGAGCATAATCAGACTTCTCCATGCGAAACCTGCATACTTGCTGTCAATGGCACCATCTTTCTGGAATCTGTCAAAAGTGTTAATTGCATCAGAGGTTGTACCACGACTAATGCCGTGTACAGTGTTTGCGTACTCATAAATATTTTTGTACCCCTCAAGCATGAACAACTCTCTTTTCTTAATCTCAGAAAGTGCCCCAGCGACAGTCCTAGCAAGTCCATCCGCCGATGTTTGACAGGTTCTAATTGTATCCGTCAACTCAGCGTATTTAGCCTTGTCATTTTCTGTCCAAACGTGCTCATCAACAAGTGCCATGTTCTTTTTACTCATATCTTCTCCATTCTACCCTGCTAGGGTTTTTGCGTTCGACGTGTCGAACATTCGGAATGTTTCACGTGAAACATTCGACGCGTCGAACAGTTGTTGAATTTTCAGACAACTTAACTAAACCGTCTAAATTGTCAGACAATTTGATAGACCGAACACGTGTACGGTATCCAGTTGTCAAGGTTCCTACAAGGCAACTACTTCCTTACCTTGTACCTATATGATATCATAGCTTGCGCCATTTTGCAATACCGGAATATTGCACAAAGATAGTGGCTGTTCATTGTGCACTCTGTACAGAACAGCTGTTCGATGGTCTACATGGTATAGACTGTCGTGCTGTGGCGCGTTATCACTTTAGTGTGTTGAAGTCGGGGAACTACCGATCGAACGCACGTTCGTGTTTCTTT
>ERZ791919.2363-NODE-2363-length-13609-cov-6.171905_pt1 | contig 13609 bp, 10 predicted proteins | sample MGYA00510137_ERZ791919 | MGnify/ENA primary metagenome ERZ791919 (study PRJEB30046, sample SAMN00792059) | human gut metagenome | study: EMG produced TPA metagenomics assembly of the A metagenome-wide association study of gut microbiota in type 2...
GGTCATTCTACCACCAGTGTGCAAGCACACGTGGTTTCAGACCTTTTGACCCTGGTATCAAGGATATAATGCATTATAATTATTCCGTTTATCGCTGCGATCCACTTCCTCCGATCAGTCGAATAATCAACATTGCGATCAGCAGTGGAATAAGAATCGGAGCAAGGATCCGGATCACTCCCGCAACGAATGAAATGATCACCACAATCACCAGTACAACAGCAAGAATAAAAAGTGCTTTTTTCCACCATGGAATCTCAAATACTCTGCCTTCCTCCTCTTTCATATAAGTACCATAACTGCTGCCTGCTGCCGCTCCACCGTCAGCTCCATTTTCATCTGCCTCCAGCAAAGTCTGTGCAATCGCCCATGAATCTCCCAGAGTATCGACTACCTGCTGTTCCGTCTTTCCCTTTCTGACTTCTTCATTTATATATTCATTATAATAATTGAGGTTTTCCTGTATCGCACTGGCATCCATATTTCCATCCAGTGCTTCTTTCAATCCCTGCAAAAATTCTTCCCGGGTCATCTTGTCCTCCTTATGAACCTGATTCTTAGCTTTTTCTTTTCAAAGCTTCTTTCATCTGTAGAATAGCATATCATTCTTCATTTGACAAAGTCTTTTTCTGCGTTCACAATTTGTTCATTTATCATTAAAAATTCTTTCACTTTCTCATCACTTTTTCTTCATTTCTCTTTCATATACTATAACCATCAAAGAAATACAAATTCATTAAGCCAACAAGATTTATTTTAGATAAACTTTTTCATAATACTTGCCAGGAGCCGGTCGCCGGTTACCTGGCATCCTCCCTTTTATGGGGCTTTTTTTATTTTCTTCTTTTTCCCGTTCTTTTCATTCTCCATCCATACCATAGCAGGATCAGAATCCCTGCTGCTCCAAAAATTTCTGCCCATATCCATTGATCCATTTTATTTTCAGTTTCTTCTCCATGTCCTGAAAAAAGATCTTCAACAGGCTTCCATATCTTCTGCACGATACTTTTTCCCGGTCTTATTTCAAACCGTATCACTTTTTTCACCTGGTTTCCTGCTGCATCCTCTGCCTGGACTCCCATTATATAATTCCCGCTTTCCATAATTTCACACTGAAACATCCTGCTTTCGGTACTCAGCTTCTGTCTCTCTCCGTTTAAAGTGAGATCGGTCAGATACTCTTTTTCTCCGTCAACCCAGACTTCTATCTTCACCTTTTCTTCATAGATCGCCCCATCTTTTAATCTTCCCATATAAAGCACCGGTGGTGTATGATCTATGGTAAATACTGCTTCTGCAACCGAATCATTTCCTGCTGCGTCCTCTGCCCTGACTCTCAACCGGTGTACTCCCTCTTCGGTTACAAGCCTTCCTTTTGCATATTCCAGTCCATCCAGAAGCATCTGATACTGATAATCTGTCAAATCCGAAACGGCTTCTTCAACTTCATAATTCCACTGAAAAAAGGGAAGATCTGTTCCATTGAGCTGATCCACATATCGGATTACCGGGCTGCAGCGGTCAATAACAAACCGATACTCTTTTTCCGTCTTCCAGCCAGCCCGGTCTTCAACCTGAATCCGGCATTCATAATGACCATCCTCTTCAAATACAAATGGTATGCTGACTTCCTTTTCTGAAAGTTCCTGCTTTGCCTGATTTAAAATCAGCTCCTTCTTTTTCTCCTGATCTGTTCTCGTAACAGACACCTCATACTTTCCCAGTAGATTTTCATCCTTCAGCACAATCTCACCGCTGCATTTCTCCCCTGTGATCATTGCATCTGTCACACCATTCATCTCTGCCGTCGGCGATTTTCTGTCTATATAAAGTTTTTCTTTTCTGACCGTACTGTTCCCGGCACGATCGACCGCATGAACCATCAGTTCTACCGGACTCCCATCCACTGATTCTTTCTCAAGCTTTACAGTAAAACTGTCTGATTCTGTCGGATTCTCATAATACTTCCTGTTGATTTCCTCGCCGTTCACATAACATACCGCCAGCCGCAAACCGGCACTGCAGGTATACTTTTCTGATCTTTCTCCAATCCACAGCCTGATCTTCGGCAAATCTTTCTGCCATTCACCAGATTTTCCCGCTCCCGTAACAGCGATCAGTGGTTTCTCATCTTCACAAATGATCTGTTCTGAGCTGCTTCTCACACTTTCCAGTCCGGCATAATCTACCGCATAAGCCTCCAGCCGTCCCTGATAGCCCAATGGCAGATACACGCTTCCCTCTGCTCCTTCTACTTCCAATTTTGTACCATCTTCCTGCTGTACGATGATCTTTTCAACACCGGAGCTTTCATCCTGGCTTTTTACCAGCATCTCTGTCTCCGTCTGATAACAATATCCCCTCTCCTCACTTCCCGCCGGATAGGAAAATACCACTGCCGCCGGTACTGTCTTATCTATACAGATCACCGCTTTCTGCTCCCACTCTGTCTCCCCGGTTTCCGACTCCTGCCACAACCGAAGCTGGTTCTTTCCCTCCTTCCATACAGCAGGCTCAAAGGAATATCTCCAGTTACCTTCCTCTTCCTGCTCTGTAAAATTCACAGTTTCTGCTTTTTTCTCTCCTGACGTATATGTAATCTCATACTGCATGTTACAGTATATTTCTTGATCCGGTATTTCTTCATCCTGCATTTCTTTATCTGGTATTTCTTCATCCTGCATTTCTTTATCTGGTATTTTTTCACCCTGCATTTCTTCATCCCGTATTTCTTTATCCGATATTTTTGCAGCCCCCTCCAGACATACTTCCACTTTTGGATCTTCTGTGTACCATCGGTTCGCTCCACTTTCATCGTACACATTTCCGTCTATCCTAAGAACCGGAATCTCTTTGCTCTCCTCTTCATCTGCAGCCGCCAGTCCTGCACTTCCAAATACAACCACTGCAAAGATTACTGCAAGGATCCAGCAACTTACTTTATTCACATTTTCCTTTTTATTCTTTTTATTTATCCACATTCTGCTCATTTATTTCCCCTTCCTGCTTCTGTTCTTCTTTCTTCTGCTCTTCCCGACTCTGTCCGTTCTGCACTCCGCTTTCCTGCTCCTGAATACGAAGTTCATACTCCTGCATTAGTTTCTCAACCTCAGGTTCGGTTCCCGTACGTTCTAAAACTCTTTTTCCCGTAAGGAGTGCTATTGAATACTGTTCTTTCCCTGCTTCTAATTTCATCTTACGGATGCCCGCTGTTGCAATCTGTTCCCGGTTTTCTTCAATCTCAACCAGTCTTCCGTATACATCGATTGCTTTCTCAACCCGCGTTTCCCGCTCATAAGCCGTCCCTAATGCCCACAATGCACATCGTTCCAACGCTTCTCCTTCTGACATAACCAGTTCATTGCCTTTTCTTGTATTCGACAGAAGATAGCTTCTGAACCTCCGCTCTGCCGCTTCTGCTGCACTCTCATCCTCTGCCTCTATTTTCTCTGTATTATCTGCCCCCTCTGCAGCGTCTGCCTCTCTATCTGCAGCCTCCAGTTTTTCTGCATCCATTCTTAATTCTGCCGTATCTGTTCTCATTCTTTCACTGTTCTTCAATACAAGCACCGCAAGCACTGCCACACTGATTTTTAAGAACCTCTTTTTCTTTTGTCCATGAAACAGATCCTTTGCTTTTTCAAAAAGCCGTATTTGCCCGGAAATCTCCGGCAGATCTTTTTGAACCTGACAGATCCTCTCATAGGGACGCTGACGTTCTCCTGTGCATCCTGCGATTACTTTCTGACATTTGGCCGCCTCTCTTCTTGTCAGTTCCGGTTCTGTCCTTACTGAGGCAAGAAGAAACTGCATCAATTTCCCGTATCCATACAGATCCGCACTCTTTTGTTCCCTGCCCTGCTGTCTGCCGTCTTTTTTTATAAAGTGATTTCTCACTGCACGCTGCTGCATCCGCTTAATGATAAATCCGTTCTCCTCTCCTACAGGATCCAGCAAAAAAAGCCCGGCTTCTCCCACGACAAGCACACTGTATGGTGTCAGACATCCATAATTCATCCCATTACTCCGCTGATAATCATACAGGCTTTTCCAAAGCTGCCGAAACCAGCTAAAAAGCTGTCCTTTTCCTATACATTCATGCTCCTGCAGATAATAAATCAGCAGGCATCCCTCCAGGCAGTCTGCACTTTGCCGACACTGATCCTTATACTCCTGAAAGCGAAGGACTTCATACATCTTTTCCATATTCTATTCTTCTGCGATCACTTTGCCGGTGAGTCCTCACATCACCACCTCGTAATCTTTGATAGCATGTCCATTGAAAATTATCAGAAACTGATCTGATCCTCTGAATTGATTTTCCTGCATTCAGTAAAGAATCCTGAATGGTTATTTTATAATAATCGAACGCCCGGAAAAAATCAAGTTCTTTCCGGGCATCCTGTTCATTCTTTATATTCTTTTAATAACTGTCATTTTTTTATTCTTTAAGAAACTTTAAAGTTCTTCCAGCCGTTCCAGTGCCGCTGCAACAACCTTATCCATATCATAATATTTATAATCTCCAAGCCTTCCTCCGAAGATGACATTCTCTTCTTTTTCTGCCAGTTCTCTGTAAGCCTGGTAGAGAGCTGTATTTTTCTCATCATTCACCGGATAATATGGTTCCATTCCGACACTCCATTCTGAAGAATACTCCCGGGAGATCACCGTCTTTTCCTGTCTGCCAAACTCAAAATGCTTATGCTCAATGATCCTTGTATATGGAACTTCCCGCTCTGTATAATTTACTACTGCATTTCCCTGATAGTTTTCACAGTCAAGCACTTCCGTCTCAAACCGCACTGAACGATACTCCAAAGCTCCAAGCCTGTATCCAAAATACTCATCAATCATTCCTGTAAAAATAATCTTTTCAGCAATGTCCGGATTTTCTTTTCTGAACTCAAAGAAATCAACTCCGGTGCGTACTTCCGCCCCTTCCAGCATCTTTTCTACGATTGCAGTATAACCGCCAATCGGAATGCCCTGATAACGGTCATTGAAATAATTATTATCATAAATAAACCGAAACGGCAGACGCCTGATGATAAATGCCGGAAGCTCCGTACACTTTCTTCCCCATTGCTTTTCTGTATATCCTTTGATCAGCTTTTCATAAATATCCCGGCCTCCAAGAAACAATGCCTGCTCTTCCAGATTCTTCGGTTCTGTGATCCCGGTTTCTTTTCTCTGCTTCTCAATGATTGCTTTCGCTTCCCCCGGTGTCCGGATTCCCCACATTTTGCTGAAAGTATTCATATTAAACGGAAGATTGTAAAGCTCGTCTTTGTATACGGCCACCGGAGAATTAATATAATTGTTAAACTCTGTGAACTGGTTCATATACTCCCATATCTTTTTATCTGATGTATGAAAAATATGAGCTCCATATTTATGAACATGGATTCCTTCGATCTCTTCACAATAAATATTGCCTGCAATATGATCTCTTCTGTCGATCACCAGACATTTTTTCCCTTTCTTTCCAAGTTCATATGCCATGACCGCTCCATATAAACCTGCTCCTACTATCAGATAATCATATTTTTTCATTTCTTTGTAAACCTCCTAATTTCTTTTCCTTTTACATGGTGACATCTTATTCAAAATGATACCAATTCTGTATTTTATTCTACACTTTTCAGTGATTCTACCATGTTGATCTTCTTTAATTTAAAATACATTACCCCGTTCACGAATAACGAAAATACAACCGTCAGAAGAAATGCGTATACAAAACTGATCGTATTAATATTCCTTCCAAACATAACCGAATCAATTTCTACCGTTACAATAATGAACCGGTGCAGGATCTTTCCAAGAAGCATCCCGAAAACCGATCCAATCAGGGTCAGCAGAATATTTTCCCGGTAGACATATTCTGTCACTTCCTTATCATAAAAGCCCAACACTTTCAGCGTTGCCAGTTCTCTTTTACGCTCGGTAATATTGATATTATTCAGATTATACAAAACCACAAATGCCAGCATTCCCGCAGAAATAATCAGAACCACGATAACGATATCCAGACTCTGAAGCATATCATCCACCTGCTGTCTCAATTCTGTCGTATAGCTGACACTTAAAGCTCCGTCCAGTTTCAACGCCGCCTCACCAACCGATTCGGCCTCCTTTGTGGTTCGCCCTTCTGTCCGGTAATAAATGGAATTATACTCTGGTTCTTTTCCATAAGCTGCCTTATAGACAGCCGGTGTCATATACAGATAATGGCTCATATAATTTTCACAGATCTGGCTGATCTTAACCGTTCGTTCCTTTTCATTTTCTTCCTTAATCGTAACGGTATCACCTGCTGACACTCCAAGCTCCTTTGCCATCTTCTCTGTCAGTACAGCGCCCTTGTCTGTAAGCTGATATTTTTCTTTGGTTGTTCTGTCCTGCAATACTACAAAATCCGAAAACTTCTCTACATTTTCCGGGACATTCAGATAAACCTCTTTTGAAACTCCGTCATGCTCTATCGTGATCTTCTGCAAAAGATCTTCCGCCGTTGCAACAACCTGACTGTTTTTTTCAAGTGCTTCATACACTTCCTGCTTTTCCTGCATTGTAACATCACTTTGCAGGATCACATTTCCATCATATAACTGAATGTCTTCATATTGTAGTGGTACAATGGATGAAATAGAATCCTTCAGACCAAATCCAACCAGCATCAGTCCCATGCATCCGCCAATTCCGAAAATCGTCATGAAAAACCGTTTCTTATATCTCATTAAATTCCGTACTGTCGATTTCCATGTAAAATTTAATCGTTTCCATAGAAACGGTATATATTCAAGGAAGACTCTTTTTCCCTGCTTCGGTGCCGGCGGTCTCATTAATTCTGCTGCCTGCTCTTTCAATTCCTTCATACAGGAAAAAATCGTTGCCGCTACAGTACAGAGCAATGCCGCTACACATGCAAGTACTCCGTAATACAGATTATACGGGATTTCTACATCCGGCAAATGCCGGTACATGATCTTGTACGCTGTTATAATAATATAGGGAAGGATTTTCTCTCCGATCATCACACCAAAAATACCACCGGTCAGAGTCGCAAGCACTGCATATCCAAGATACTTCGCTGCGATAGACTTCTTGCTGTATCCTAACGCTTTCAACGTTCCTATGAGCGTTCTCTCTTCTTCTACCATACGCGTCATCGTGGTCAGACTGATCAGTGCTGCAACCAGAAAGAAAATCAATGGAAAAACTTCCCCGATTGCTTTCATCCTGTCCGCATTATCTCCATAGCCTGAATATTCCGGCAAATGCGACCGGTCATAGATATACCAGGTCGGCTTTTCTATCTGTTCAATCTCTTTCTTTGCATCCGCCAACTGGACTTTTGCATCGGCGATCTGTGCTTCTCCATCTGCAATTTCCGCATTTGCCTGACGCTCCCCGTCCTGATATTCTATCCATCCATCAGCCAGCCCGGTTTCTCCATCCTGAATCTGCTTTATTCCGGCCTGGATCTGTTCTTCTCCATCAGCAATCCTTTTTTTGGCATCTTCAATCTGACGCTGTCCTGACAGAATCTGATTTTTTCCGGATTCCAGTTGTTCTCTTGCCGCCTGAAGCTGAAACTCTCCTGAAGAAATATAAGATTCCATCTGGGTAAGTCCGGTCTGCATCTGCTCCTGTCCTGCTTCTATCTCAGAAAGACCTGCCGAAATCTTTTCCAGTGCCGTCTCCGTCTGCTCCAGTCCATTCTTCATCTGAACCAGCTTTTCTTCCAACGGATCCATCTGACTTTCCACTGTCTCCAAAAGTGTCTTATTCTGCTCTATTTTTGCACTATTTTCTGCAATTTTGGCATTGACTTCATCCAGTTGTGCTTTCTTTGCTTCAACCTGCTTCAGTATCTCCGTATCACCGGATGCTTCATACTGACTCTTTAATTCTTCATATTCTTTTTGCAGAGTCTCCTTTTCTTCTGACAGACGGATTCCTTCTGCATTCAGGTCTTCTTTTTCCGCTTTCAACCGGGAAATCTGCTGTTGCAGGACCGCCTGCGTATCAAGCAGATTTTTCTGACCTTCCTGAAGCGTCCTTTTCTGTGCTTCAAGCGTTGTCTTCTGACCTGATAATTCCTCTTTCTGCTGCTCCAATGCTGCAAGCTGCCCCTGCAATGTATCCTTCTGTTCCTTTAAAGTTGCCAGTGCAATGCTCTTTTCATTCAGTTCTTTTTCGCCTGCCGCAATCTTCCCGGAAGACTCATTTAATTCCTTTTGTGCCTGCTCCAGTTCTTCTTTGGATGAGGCAATCTTCGCCTGAGACGATGCCAGTTCTTTTTTCGCCTGTTCCAGCTCTTTCTGTGCATTTTCCAGCTTTTCCCTTGCTGCTGTAAGCTTCTCCTGTGCTTCTGCCTTTCCCTGCTCCAGCTCAGCCTCTGCATCCGTAATCTCTTTTTCTGCATCTGCCAGCTTTTCCGAAGCTTCTGTCACGATTTCATCATACCGTGCCTTCTCCCGCTCCTCTTTGATGGCTTCTACTTCTTTCATGACAGAGTCGATCCACTGATCGTACTGATCTGTAAAAGCAGTCAGTTTCTCCGCTCCTTTGACCTGTGCATAAATTTCCGTATATACTTCCATGCAGAAGCTTTCCTCCGGTACACATAAAAAGGCACTGATATTTCCACTTCCTATCGTCGTACTTCCACGCTGAAATCCAATATAACATGGACTGCTCACACTTCCTACGATCGTAAAAGTATCCTCCTTCAGAGAATCCGTAACCGGTTTGTCTGTCCCGCTTGATAGTGTCACCCGGTCTCCGATCTTCAAGGTGCTTTTTGAGAGAAAATCTGCATCCACCACACATTCGTCTGACTTCTCAGGCAGTCTTCCATTCTCCACCTGCACCTGATTCATGGACGGAAGCAGCGACATGACATGCATGACGATCTGATTGTCTCCCTCTGTACAAAGTGCGTCCACTGAATATCCTGCTTCCGCTTTTTCGATCCCATCCAGCTTCTCTATTGCCTCAACATCCTCATCTGTCAGTCCCATTGTACTGATCACCTGAAGATCCATCAGATTCTTCCTGTCAAAATAAGCATCTCCCGAATACCTCATATCCGGTTCTGATGAACGGATTCCCGCAAAAAAGGCACAGCCGATCGCAACGATAAAAAAGATGGACAAAAACCGCCCCATACTTTTACGGATCTCCATATAAAAATCTTTTCTCAGTGCTTTCTTTTTCATCTGGTCACCTTACCATTCTGTTCTCATTTCATTCATCTATCATGCGACTTCTCTCATCTGCCATTCGATCTCGTCGATCAATTTCTTTGATTTACCATTCAATCTCATCAATCGACACCGGATTATCATTCACCTGCATTTTTGAAACCTGACCGTTCTTAATGTGGATCAGACGGTCAGCCATCGGTGCAAGTGCCTGGTTATGCGTAATCACGATCACGGTCATCCCTTTCTCCCTGCACATGTTCTGCAGAAGTTTCAGAATCGCCTTTCCTGTATTATAATCCAATGCTCCTGTCGGCTCATCGCATAATAAAAGCTTGGGATTCTTGGCAAGTGCCCTCGCGATTGACACCCTCTGCTGTTCCCCTCCTGAAAGCTGTGCCGGAAAATTTTTCAGCCTTTTTCCAAGTCCCACTTCTTCCAGAACCGTCTCCGCATCCAGTGGATCCTTACAGATCTGAAGAGCCAGCTCTACATTCTCCACTGCAGTCAGATTCGGGACCAGATTATAAAACTGGAATACAAATCCAATATCGTCCCTTCTGTATCCTGTCAACTTTTTCGAATCATAAGACGTAATATCCTGTCCATCTACGATCAATTTTCCACTGGTTGCTGTATCCATTCCTCCCAAAATGTTCAGCACCGTCGTCTTTCCTGCTCCACTTGGTCCTACAATAACTACAAATTCTCCCTTTTCTATCGAAAAGCTGATATGGTCAACCGCATGGATTTCTACTTCTCCCATCTTATATGTCTTGGTGATCTCATCTAATATCACAAAACTCATAAAAGCCTCCTTTTACTATAAACGCAGTTTCTCCCAGTCTGTTCCCGCCCCAAAAGTCCTGTGGAATCTTTCCGGTAACTGCTGCCCATTGAACAGTCTTTTTTGAAATTGAAGGATCAGACTTGCCGCAAGCGGTACTGCCCCTGCATACAGCCTTTTCAAAAGCATACAGTATTCCCGGCATGCCGGATTCGGCTCCAGACTCATCACGATTCCATGCAGGGCATCATACTTTCCAATCGCCTTCATTGCCATAAAAAGTGCCTTTCTTTTTGCCGGTTCCGGTACAAGAAAAAGCTTATGATAAAAGATCATGGATTTCAGTGATCTCTGCATCTCCTCAGGTGTCACATCTTCAAAAAACGGAGCTATGATCTTTGCATTCCGCATAGTCGGATGGATATGCTTTGTATTCAGATGACGTACCGGATTGATAAAATCATCACTCATCAGCATCCGGTCAAATTCCATCTCCAGCTCACAATGTGAAATTCCACTCTCCCGGATCATCTTTTCTATATAAGGATGGCATTCACTGTCCAGTGCAAAGTGACAAATCACACCATAAATGTACACTCTTGCCGCAGTCGGATCTTCTGCCTTTTCAATCACACTCACTGCATGTTCAAAGAATGTATCCGCGAAATTCTCATGTACTGTATGCCCCTGCTGATTAACCGGGTGGCTTTTCAATGCTTTATAATAGAAGAGAATATCCGGTCCATGCAGTCCGATATCATAAAGGTCTCTATGATATTCAATGGTATTCTGTAGTCCCCGCGGAAGTGCTTCCGTCACTTCTTTTCCAAATCTGTAGTGTGCATAGGTCGTCGGCATATTGATTCCTCTTTTCTGCTACTTTTTATTTCCTGTAAGATCACGGACTCCTTTCTCCGCAATCCCGTAAACGGATCTGCTGATATATGTTAAATCTATCTTAACATATATCACCAACAAACTCATCAGAATATATCTGAAAAATATCTAAAATATTTTTAATTTTTTCTTGACATTTCTTCAGGATTGTAATATTTTATAATATACGACTGAGGACGGTCGTATATTAACAGTACATGGGAATGTACATTTCCAGTGATTCGGGCTTGTACTGGTTTCGACAGGGATCTCGAAGATGGAGAAGCTATCCGCAGGCAGATGCGTCAAATCGCAAACTTAAAATTAAACGCTAACGATAATTTCGAATTAGCTGCAGCCTAAATGCTGCATGTCAGCCCTGAAGCACTCACACTTTAGGAATCTGGCACCGACTATGTGAGAAACGATGATGGCAAAGCTTTGAGCCGTCAGGCGTATTATGAAGCTACTGAACCCGTAAGGATGTTAGTTTTCGTACGGCAGAGGGAATGTCAAATAACTGACTATGATAGTAGAAGTACATGGGACAGGTTTTTGGACGCGGGTTCGATTCCCGCCAGGTCCACTCAGGCTGAACATGTCGAACTCTGTATGTGATATTATCGTATACAGGAATACGTTTTGTTTGGTGTATCGAAGAAAATAAAAGTAACGGCATTGTATGTTGCGAAAGTGATATACAGTGTCGTTATTTTTTATGATATAATTCGGATATGAATTGAACAAATCGGTGTTTATAGGAGTAGATGATATAAAGAACACTTATCTGCCAATGGGCTTTAGCAATTTTAAAATAGAGGGCAGAGGGCTTGGAAGTGTCATGATACTTGAATTTCTGCTTTACTATATGACGAAGCCACCGTATCAGATACATGTCAGAGAGCACATTTATCTCGATAATATGCTGGATTTATTCTGAAATGTAATCAGATATAACATTGAATTGATTTATAGTAGATCAACATATAAACCACAACAGGAAGGATGATTCTCAAAAATGAATATTAGAAGAGCACAGGAAAAAGACATACCAAGACTTATAGAATTGTTAGAGCAGGTGCTTCAGATCCATGCCGATATCAGACCGGATATTTTTATCCCGGGAACGACAAAATATACAAATGAAGAGCTTGCAGATATGATAAAGGACGATACAAAGCCGATATATGTTGCGGCAGGAGATGATGATATCTGCATGGGATACGCATTCTGTCAGATAAGACAGCAGCCGTTTTCCAACAACATGGTGCCGTTTACATCACTTTTCATAGATGATCTGTGTGTAGATGCAAAGACCAGAGGACAGCATATCGGAGAGCAGCTTTTTGAACATGTAAAGAGTGAGGCAAAGCGTCTCGGTTGCTACGAGGTCACCCTCAATGTATGGAGTGGAAACACATCTGCAGAGAAATTTTATGAGAAGATAGGGCTTAAGACAAAGGAACGCCAGATAGAATATATTTTATAGGAGAAAGGCGGAACAATGCCAGATATAATCATAGTAGAGGACAACAAAGAAATAGGTACACTGCTGTGCGATTTCTTGCGAAAAGAAAACTACAGAGTAAGCCTTGCAGATACAGGGGGAAAAGGCATTATCGATATTCCGGAGAATGATGAAGAGTGCGAGTGGCTGGCAAAGCAGAATTTTAAGAACAGCGTCGATGATGCATATACAGGAGAATAATAAACTATGGCAAGAATTGCTTTATTCCAAAATAAAAATAAAGGAAGCGTGAATGAAAATCTGAATGCCGGGATCTCAGCAATCAAAGAGGCAGCAGAAAATGGTGCTGACCTGATTCTTTTTCCAGAAGTGCAGCTGACAGAGTTCTTCCCGCAATATCCCGGACAGGACGTTTCCGGATATGCCTGTGAACTTGACGGCGAGATTATACAGGCATTTCAGGCAGCCTGCAGGGGAAATCATATCATGGCAGTTCCAAATGTTTATCTGCGTGAAGGCGGGCACGATTATGATGCCAGTATTCTGATTGGGCGTGACGGCGAGATCATTGGTATTCAGAAGATGGTACATGTCGCACAGGCGGAGCATTTCTACGAGCAGGATTACTACACGCCATCCAATGACGGATTCCATGTGTTCGATACGGACATAGGCAGGATAGGAATCGTGGTTTGCTTTGATCGGCATTATCCGGAGAGTATCAGGACAGAAGCACTGATGGGTGCCGACCTAATCCTTGTGCCGACCGTTAACGAAAAGGCAGAGCCACTCACGATGTTTGAGTGGGAAATCAGGGTGCAGGCGTTTCAGAATTCTGTAGCCATCGCTATGTGCAACAGGGTAGGCACAGAGGACGACATGCAGTTTGCCGGTGAATCTTTGGTAACCGATGCTTATGGGAATCTGATCTGTAAGGCCGGTGACGAAGAAGGGGGGCTCTACGCAGAAGTGGATCTGAAAGAATCGTCCGATTTGCGGAATAAGAAGCCATATACCCAGCTGAGACGCACAGAAGACTATCTTTGATTGTGCAACACCTGAGAAATAAGGTCGAGTGGATGGGAAATCTCATATTTTCGGACATGTTCCCTCAGAGCGATGAGTGGAGACGATTGAATAATATGTGCGGTTCCATTATATATGTAGGGACAAGCACATCGACCTGTTTCCGAAAACGTTCGCGGTTGAGAAAATCGTAAGTTGTAAAGGAGCGTTATGCAATGGAAAAAAGAAAAATTGTTCGTG
>ERZ791919.2364-NODE-2364-length-13606-cov-2.127149_pt1 | contig 13606 bp, 8 predicted proteins | sample MGYA00510137_ERZ791919 | MGnify/ENA primary metagenome ERZ791919 (study PRJEB30046, sample SAMN00792059) | human gut metagenome | study: EMG produced TPA metagenomics assembly of the A metagenome-wide association study of gut microbiota in type 2...
CCGAAGGCTTTGAGGAAGGCAAGGTTGCGTTTGGCAACCGCGCTTCCGCCGTCGTTTCTAGCATTGTAGTCTCGAGAGACAAATAAGACGCGCTTCATGATTCTTTTGCTCTTTAGTCAGCCTTGGGTGTGGAGAAAACTGATGCTCTGTGGAAACTGTGTTATTCCCAGACCGTCTCGTGGATGGCATCAAGGAATCCGTGGCCATAGAGTTCGTCGGGCTCAACATAGTTGCCCTCTCCCCATTCGTTCCAGGAGCGAAGGAAGAGAATCTTGTGCTCGGGCTTCTTGTTCTTGATGACTTCCAGGGCTTGGAGAATGTGCTTCTTGAAGTTCTCCGGCGTTGCGTTGACGAAGACACCGTCCATATTGCCGGCGCGCGGACTACGGTCCCACTGCGGCATGATATTGGGATAGACATTTTCCCAACTGTCCTCGGGAGCAAAACAATGTTTCATCACCTCGGGATAGTCGAGACATAGGGTCTTGAGTTGTGGTATCAGCTTGCGCAGGAAGATCTGCGAGATACGCTTGTACTTTCCTGTGTAGATCATCTCGGCACGGGGACGGCCGAAAGAGCAGACCGCGTCGAAGCCAAAACTGAGAAAGTCATTATAAAGCTCCGCACTCGACTCCAGGTTGGGCAATACGCGCTTGGTGCTACCGTCGGGCATGCGCTTCACGGTAGAGGTGGAGTGGCCCATGGCAACGAAGTGGACGCCTTTGAGCCCACTCTCCTTTGCCCATTTGCGCCACAGGTCCATAAAGAGTGTCACATCCGGGAAATGGTATGGATCCCAGATGAGGAAGATGGGCTTGTCATCGACGGTGATATAGCGATGGTCCTTGAAGGCCTTGAGTGCATACTCGAAGTGCATTCGGTAGTCGGGTTCGCCGAGATACTCCTGTTTGGAGATGATGACCTTAGAGTCTGCCATACCCTTGCTGCGCTGCCACGTCTTGGTTGTCCAGTCGTGATTGGCCCAGGCGAGACAGAAAGGAAAATCGGGCTTACCCGAGGCAACGACCTCGTTGAATGGTCTTTCAAGCAGCATTTTTCCATTGCCGCGCCAGTAGTGCCAATAGGCAAAGCCCTCTACGCCCGCTTCACGAGCCAGTTGCGCCTGTTCTTCGCGCACCTCGGGCACACGCAGGTCGTAGAAGCCCAAGTCGGTCGGGATGCGTGGCTGGTGGTGTCCCTTGAACAGAGGCTTGCCCTTGACGACGTTGTGCCACTCGGTGAAACCCTTTCCCCAAACGTTGTCGTTCTCGGGGATGGGGTGAAACTGCGGTAGGTAAAATGCTATAACTCTTGCTTTCATGAGTTTCTTAATTTATTTTCTTGATGATTTTTGCTGGACAGCCTGCGGCTACGCAGTAGTCAGGCAAGTCGTGAGTCACACAACTGTTGGCTGCAACAACTACGCCGTCGCCTATTTTCACGCCAGGTAGGATGCAGACATTGTTGGCCAGCCATACATTATTGCCGATGATGACCTCGCCTTTTGACAGTAATGGGCGGCTGGAGGGTGCGCATTGGAGCGCCTCAATTGTGTCTGTGGCGCCATGAGCATTGTCGGTAATGATAACATTGGTGCCCGTCAGTAGGTTGTCGCCAATCGTTATGCCGCGTGTGGCAGTTAGGTGGGCGTATGCCCCTATGTGGCATCCGTTGCCGATCTTTATCTCTGGTTCTCCGTTGCCTTGTGGAAAGACCGTCAGGACGGTGTGTTTGTCAATCTCACAGTCATCACCAATGGAAACTAAGTCTAAACGGTTGGTGCGCTCCAGTGGGTAGCCGAGAATGGAACACTTGCCCCAACGCTTGAAACGGCGGGCATAATAGCCCGTATAGATGTGTACGCCGAATGCGTTGACAAGTTTGAACAAAACGGGTGGAAAGACGAGGCTGAATCCCCGTCCTATTCCTTCTGCTATTGGTTTAATGACTCCTTTCACGTTCGATTCTCTCGTAAAACTGGATAATGCTGTTAATGTACCGTTGCTGCGTGTAGTATTCGGAGACCGTTCTCAATGCCCTCTCACGTACGGCTTGCAGTTCTTGGCTGCTTGCAGAGCAGAGTTTCTCAAGGCATAACACCAATTCATCCACGTTGTGGAAGCGGAAACCGATTTCCTCTCCCGTCAGCAGAAAGCCGTTGTCGTACTGTTCTTTTGTCCCTGCGGTGTCGCGGCCGATAGTGACGCAGTTGCAGAGCATTGCCTCGGGGAGGCATCTGCCGAAGCCTTCGAAGCGGGAGGGCACGATGGTGGAGATGGCGTGGTGCATCAGATGATGAATGTCCTTGCGCGGGCCGAGGAAGGTTACTTTATCTTTAACGCCCTTATCTTCTAAATATTGTGTGACTTTATGATAATAGATTGCATCAGTCACCTCTCCTGCGATAGCCAATGAACAACATGCAGACCGATTTCTTTCTGTAAATCGAGTGTAGGCAATGGCCAGATCCATGAGACCTTTCGTCTCTTCGATGCGGCCCGCGTAGAGCAGATAGGGAGTTGGGGGAAGTTGTTTGACATCTTGCTCCTTCTCCATGACGATTCCGTTATAGACGACAACAGACCTCGGATTACCCTCTAGGTGGTGGTGTCGCTGGATGGCTTTCGTGATGCAAATGGTGTAGTTCGCAGCCAGTTGCTTGTGGAATGTTTTGGAGGTGGGGAAGTAATGTAGGCCGAAATCTACATCGGCGTACTCGCGTATATGGTAGATATGGGGTATTCCCAACCGTTTAGCTACTCTTTCGCCTACGTCCACGACACTCACGTTGCTATGAATCATCGCTATCTTCTTCGATTTGACCAGATTATAGACGGTGTTGACAGCCTTATGTATGAGGATTCTCCGTGCGACGAGACGTGGAAGAAACAGGATAGCTTCCTTGGCGTTGCGCAAGTCGGGGTAGGTATTGGTGCGGAAGGGAATGGTTATTACCTCTACACCCATCTGCCGGAGCGTAATTGCTACGCCCTCTTTGTCGGGAGCGACTACTATTGGTGTGTGGCCCTGCTCCTGCACTCCTTTGATAAGTGTCAGGAAAGACTTGGATGCCCCGCCTAAGGGGTAGGTGGAGTGGAGGATATAGAGGATGTTCATTGCTATTTTTCCTTTTCTTTCTTCTTTTTCCCTGCGTCATCAGGGAGGGGTGGTGCCTCATGGGCAAGGTCGTAATATGTAAGGTAGTTACTGTACCATAGCGGATAGCCGCGTACGATGAAGCCCAATAGTGCAAGGATAAACGCACTCGCCGTTGCTCTGCGGTCTCTGATTTTGCCAAGTGAGGCGATATAGAATATGAGCATCAACACTGTACCGACGATTCCGTTTTCATAAATGAAGACCTTGTAGCCGGAGTTACCAAACTCGGGGTTCTCGCGTTTTTTGCCAAAGATGACGGCAGATGACTCACAGAGTTTCTCGAAGTCGGTGTCGAAGTCCTCCGTCACGCGATTGTTGCCTGCCATCTCGCCGTCCTCCACCTCCAGGCGGATCAGAATGAGGTCGTGGAGTAGATTCTCTCCATTATTATAAAAGAAAGAGCCCACGACGATGGTGCTGATAAAAGCAACCATCATGATCAGTTTGCCGATAAACTGTTTGCGCTGAACCCATAACTTCAGGAAGATGACTACCACGTAGATGACGTAGGCTGCAAGGGAGAACGTGAGCAGCAGGGCTACGAGGAGGACTATATTATACCATTTTTTCCACTTACCAAATTGCGTGGAAAGCAACAAGGTTGCAGCTGTTCCAAGGTGGCCTGGTTCAAGGAACACCGAACTGAAGCGAGGGAAAAACGCCCAAAGTGTACGATCGTCAATCATAAAGAGGAAATAGTTCGTATATGAATAGAGATCGTCTCCATAGACAGCGTCGACACCTACAAAGGGGAAACCAACGAGGTATAGGAAGAATGCGGGGATCGAAACCAGAAGAAGACTGCCCATAACCTTGCACAGGAAGGTCATAAAAGCTTCCATTTTCTCCGTTTTGAGGCGGAAGATCGAGTAGAAGATGGCCGTGTGGAAGACGTTCACGATGTAGCCGTTGATATTGGTCTCGTTGATGACGAGCATATAGGTGGAAATGGCTACATAGCCCATGACGGGAGCCAGAAAATGGTCGTTGGTGAACCAGTTGTCCTTGGTGGTTTTCGATATCAGCATTGCCGTACCGATGAGCAAGCCTGAGGGCAAAGGGTACAGTGTGCCCAAAGGCCACAAGAACCAAGGGTGCAGGGAGCCAAAGAAAGCCAGAAGTATGCCTGCGTAGAAGCATATTTGGACAAACTTCTCTTTCTTGATGGTTTGAATGTCAAGTTTCTTAAGTCTCATACTGCGCACTTACCAATGATTCGTTTGAGGATTTGCTCTTTGAAATATCCGCGCTCGTTGCGATCCAGGACCGTGAACCAGCTTACCAAGAAGGAGACGGAAACGGAGAGTACTCCCGTCAGCAGGAAGCGGTACTTGAAATGGAATAGCAATTGGCAGCCGCCGCTCGTGGCACAGGCCAAAAGGGCCAGGGGCAGTAGTGGGACTATCACATGGAGGAAGAAATCCTTCATGCTCATCTGGGTTTTCCAATGTATGTATGGAATACGCGCCAAGGCCACCAGCAGTTCGATAGCGACGAACACGCCCATCGCCTCAGCTATTGTACCTCCGTTTTGGAAAAGGATGTAGCTGATGGGAAGGTAGACCAGTTTCGGCGTGTACATCAGTAGCGTATAGGTTCTTATCTTGCCGATGGCCTGGTTGATGGTGTTGAGGCCCGCTGTCAGTTGGTCGCAGATGAAACTCAGCAGGATGGCGTTGCAGAACAAGGCGCAGTAATCTGGCACCTTTGTGAGCCACACATTGAGAATGGAAGGCATCTCAAACATCAGCGGCACAAGGATGATGATGAGCAGCATGGTGGAGTATTTGCTCTCTTTCTCCGCCAGGGCAAATACCTTCTTGCGATCCTTGTTGCCTTCCGCTTTCATGATCTGAGGATTCATCGCGTTGAGGATCGAGGTGGACAAGAAAGAGATGGCTCCAAATACCTGGTTGGCGATACCATAGGCTGCGTTGACCGTTGTACTGAAACAGATGTTGAGAATGATGGCCATGCCTTGGTTGCGCGCCGCCACAGCTCCCATGCCGTAGGTGGTCCAGCCTGCGAAGCCCAGCAGTTGACCGATGTATATCCGGCTAATATCCCGTTTGCGAATCAGGAGCGAACACTCAGGAAACTGCCAGTTGGCATAGAGAGCGAATGCCAGCAGGTTGAGGAGTTGGATGCCCGCGAGGATGAAGACGTAGAGCAGCAGCTTGTCGGCCTGGATGTAAAGCAGTAGGTAGGCTAAGGCCAACTTTAGGATCGCATCGACCATCTCGACCAGAGAGATGAAGACGATATTCTCTTTGGCTATGAAGAGTGCTTTGAAAGGAGCGGTGACGACGGTGACAAGGAGTATCGCCACCGTGATGTCATAGACAGACTTCGCCGCATCGAGGCGGTCGGGGTCGATCTTGAGAAAATCGTTCATCAACAGTCCTTTGATGGCAAGGAGGGCCAAGCCAATGAGAAGACCGAGGATGATGTGGAGGAACAAGCTGTTGGTGAAGAAGCGCTTCACCTGGCTGGTGCGGTGGCGACCATAATAGTAGGAGACATAGCGCTGGGTCGTGATGACCAAGGCGTTGGTGATGAAGCCAAGCATGGCGATGACGCCTCCGACGACGGAGAAGATGCCGTAGTCGGAGACACCGATAGCCTCCAGTACAATACGCATGGAAAATAGTGACAAGATCGTTGTCACTATTGCCTTGATATATTGTACGGATGTGTTGAGGATGATTCGCTTGTTGGCTTCCATTGATGCGCTTACGGTCTTCGTCCTTTATCGCTTACTTTTGAAGAGCAGGTCCTTGACGCTGAAGAATGCAATAATGAAGAAGGTCAGGAACACACAGAAGGCAACGAATATCATGCGCTTCGGGCTCGTGGCCTTGATAGGCACGTCGGCACCCTTGACCATGGTGAAGACGGGCGTGTACTGGCGCAGTTTCGCACGTGCTGCTTCCAGCTGCGTGTTCATTGCGGTATAGGTGTTGTATTGCATCTGCATCGTGTTCTCCAGATCCTCGATTTTCGACTTCTCGCTCTCCAGGATCACATCGAGATTCTCGTCTGCCGTCTTGGCATAGAGGCGGCGCGTCTTCTCATATTCCGCGCGGGCGTCGTCGGCGAGTTTCTCGTAGTACTCCACGTCGCGGCGTGCCTTGTTGGTACGATACTTGATGATGAAGTTCTGCAGGCGCTCGCGCACGGAGTCGGCAAGCGTCTGGCAGACCAGCGGATCCTGTGCCGTGGCGGTGATAGAGATGACGCCCGTTTTCTTGTCCACGCTGATGCCTATGTCGTCGCGCATCTTGTTGACGATGCCGTCGTCTTTTTTGGAGAGGAAGTAGGGGTTGAACTGACTCTTGGAGGTGTTGCCCTTGAATTCGTTGTTGGACTTGGGAAACATCTTCTCGATCTTCTTCATGATCGTGTCGCCCTGCTGCGAGAGCCAAGACTGGTCCTGATGGTAGCGCATGTAGGCGTAGTAGGTCGTATCGACCGATTTGTCCGCCGTTACGACGCGGATGTTGAAGAGGCTTGCCACGAAGCCGTTGTCCTCCATCAAGTCAGGATAGAGCGTCGGAGAGATGGCGTCTGTACTCTGGACGGCTGACATATCGAAGCCAAAGGAGGCAGCGATGGAACTGAGAGCACCACCCGAGCTGACAGGATTTTCTATCTCTGGCGCCATCGTCGTGCTGGTCGTGTAGGTGCGGGGCACGTCCACGATGATGATGGCAGAGACTACCGCCGCTACGGGCAGCAGGGCCACAAACCACCATTTCTTCTTCCAGAGGCGACGACCTATCTCCCTCAGGTCGATGGTGTCTTCCTCGTCGGTCGTTGCGGTGTCCTTGGTCGTTGTGGAGTCCTTGGTCATGGTGGGGGCGGAAGGAGTGGATGGGCTTTCAGCCTGTGTGTCCACTTGCTCCTCCGTAGAGGTTTCCAAGGTGGATTCCTCTATCGTGTCTTTGGATTCGCTGTCAGAAGAGGCGGTTGCCTTCTTCTGCTCCTGCTTCTTCTGAAACTCTTCCCATTTACGCTTGATATCGAATCTGTTCATGATTTTTCAAAGTGTCCTTGTTGATGGATCTGACGTGTGCGGCTCGCTCCGTGCTATCGTTTACTTCAAGAGGTTGGCGATGGTGGCAATCACGGCGGCGATGGATGCCGCGCTTGAGCCAATGCTCAGCGTCTCAGCCAGCGACATCTTGCTCTGGGCCTTGGTCGGAACGAAGATCTCACATCCTGGCTCTACCTTGGCGTCATGGCCCACGCGGGCCACACTACCATTCATATAAAGAATATAGGTCTGGCGCTTTTTCGCGTCGCTCGCAAAGCCACCTGCCTGATCGATGTAGTAGGAGACCTTCTTGCCAGCTACGTAGCCCACGGTGTTGGAGTGGAGCACGGCACCGTTGATCTTCACCGTACCGTTGTACTCGGGGATGACCAGGCGGTCGCCGTCGCGGAGGATGATGTCAGCGTTGCCACCAGGATTGCGCATGGCTTCGTCCAGACGGATACCCACGGGGTAGTAGTCGGGGATGGTGTAGCGTTGCATCTCCACGTCGTTGGCTTGCTTCATCACGGTAGTGGCACCAGCTGCGTTGGAACTTCTGGTGGCTATCTCCAGGAGATTCTTCTGCTGCTGCTCACGCGCCATGCGTTGAATCTCCTGCATACGAATGCGCTCCGTCTCGTTGGTCTTTCTCTCCAGGTGTGCACCCGCGACGTAGGCCATATTGGTCGGGCCACCACAACGGCGCATGATGTCGGAGAGGCGGGCGTTGCGGGTCTTGAGCGTATAGGTTCCGGCAAACAGTACCTGACCGCTCACCTCCACGTTCTGCTGCTCGTTGTAGCCAGGGCTGCGGTGGACGAACACCTGGTCGAATGGCTGGAGCACGAAGCCCGGTTCGCCGTCGATGACAAAGCCATCCTTCAGGGCGAAGGTGTAGGTCTGGGCCAGGACGGAGTCCGTTTCCAGGGCGCGGGGATTGATGATTCTGCGGCTCACGTCCACACGTACAGTCGAGGCCTTCATGGTCAGCCCGCCTGAAGGATGAAGTCCTCCAGCGTCTCGTTGTCTGCATATTGATATATACCGGGATATTGCACCTCTCCGTCTATGGTCAGCGTCCGTTCCTCTTGCATGTCCGTACGTGTTGGTATGAAGAGAATGTCGCCATTCTGCAGCGGGATGTCGGCTGCACGACCCGTCAGAATGCCCTCCACATCGACAGAGACGACTTCCAGGGTGCGGTCGGCCTTGAGACGGTGCATGACGGCTCGGGCGGTAAATGCCTCCTCGGTCACGCCTTCGGCAGCTTGTAGCAACGACTTAACGGTATTGATGTCGCCGCCCACCTCGTACTGACCGGGGCGGAACACGGCGCCTCGCACCTCCACCATATTGTCGTAGCGGGCGATGACGGAATCGACATCCACGGAGTCGGCATCCGACATGCCGAAGCTGGAGGTGTCAAACTCGTTGACGTTGTAGATGGACCATTCGCGTCCCGTCTTGCGGAAGACGCGCACGGACTTCGTATAGGCGTCGCCAGAGAAACCGCCTGCGTAGCGGATGAGGGAGGCGAGGCTCTCGTTGCGTTTCATCTCGTAGTACATCGGACGCTTCACCTTGCCCGTGATGTTGACAAGGCAGTCGTAGGCTCCGACCACGATCACATCGTTGTCGGCCAGGTGGACGTTGCCGCGCTGCTGACCGTTGAGGATGTAGTCATAGACGTCGATGACGGAGATAAGCTTGTTGTTGCGATAGACCTTGATATTGCGGAGCGTACCCAGGTCGCTGATGCCACCAGCCAGGTAGAGGGCGTTGAATACGGTGGCAAAGGAAGAGACAGTATAGGTGCCCGGCGTGTTGACCTCCCCCATCACATTGACCAAGATGGTGTGGGTCTGGCCTACTGAGAGGCGGATGCTCGAACTGCTGTAGCGGCGGCCTACCTGCTGCTTGACGCGGGCGTTGGCCTGGGCCACGGTCAGGCCGCTCACCTGAACGGGGCCGAAGCCCTCGATGGTGAGGACACCGTCCGGGGCCACGGTGGCCTGGATGGACTTCTGTGAGGCGCCATAGATGTCGATGAAGACGTTGTCGCCAGGGCCGAGGCGGTAGTTCTTGGGCAGGGCCATGTTGACATTGGGCTCGAAAGAGAGGTTCTCGTTGCTGAAGATGTCGCGGCCGAAGACCTGCTTCTTCTTGCGCTTCAAGGCCTCGACCAGCTCCTCGTACATCTGGGCCGTGTCGCCCGGCAGGATGCCGTTGAGCTCCTGTTGCATCAGGATAAACTCGGGATCGGTCTCATCATATTTCTTGTTGGCGGTCTTTTGGTCGCGCAGGTCCTTCAGTCGCTGGGTGGAATACTGGTTCGACTCCATCTGCGCCTGGTTGTAGTCCTGCATCGTCTGCTCAGCCACCTGCTGGCGCGAGAGTTTCTCCTTGCCCGGCGTGACCTGGCCGTTGTTCGTACGGCTGCGGTCGTCGCCTTGCTCCACGCCGTCTGCAGCACCCATGCTGGTGTTCTTCTTCATGCGCTGATACTGGTCGCGGACGCGCCGTATCTGTGATATTTGCACACCGTTTTGCATGAGTTTGGTGACAATCTGTGCCTGGGAAGTGCCTTTCTGATATTCCTTGGCAATATATTCCATCACTTGCGAGTCGGACATACTCGACTGCGCATAAACTCCTGCCGCACAGAATGTCAGCATCAGGAGAAGCAAAACTTTCTTAAGATTACCGCGAACAAAATCCGTTGTCATCACGTAGTTGTTATTTTTTCTTTATAGATAATAACTCTTATTTTTCTAATTTGTTGCAAAGATAGCTACTTTTTTTCTTTCTGAGAAACTTTTCCCGCAGTTTTGGCCTTGCTTGTCGTTGCCCTCTGCCTTTCCCCTGCTTTCCCCCTGTTTACCTTCGGGATGCCTTCGGGAACCGTTCGGGATGCGGCAGAGAGGGGCAGGGCTTTCGGTAGCTTAGTACCACTGGATGGCGTTGCTTACGCCCGAGCGTTTGTCATACTTGAGTGCGTCGGTCAGCGTGGCTGCGTTGCAACGGAACGTGAAGTTGTATGACGTGTAGGGCGAGAGGACGACCGAGGCGCTCATGTTGAAGCAATGGAGGTCGCGCGAGAGGCTTGCCGTGGTCATGCTCATCTTGTGATTGTCGAAGTCGTAGCCCGACGAGAAGTTGATGTTCCACCCGTCGGAGATGCGGATGTTTCCGCTGAGGTTGAGCGTCTGCGAGAACTTGTAGGGGTAGCGCATCCGGTTGTAGTTGAACTTGCCTTCTGTGTTCTCGCGCATGGTGATGCCATAGCCGATAGTGAGCGACCAAGGCATGTTGAAGCGCATGTAGCCGTCGGCGTCGGTTTCGGCCACGCCGCTTCCGCGCTTCTTTGCGCCGTGCTTGCCGCGCTCCATGTCGTCATCGACGTTCGACTCAATGTCGGTGTCCAGTCCCTCGTCGTCTTTGTCTTCCTCCTTACTGTCTTTGCTGCTGCCGCCTCCGAACCACTTCTTAAGTTTCTCGGGATTGATCGTGAACGAGAAGTTCTGGCTCATACCTTGGAAGCGGGGCAGACGGCCGTAGCCCCACTCGGTATGGTTGCCGACGTAGGGTTTGCCGTGTTCGTCCAGCTCGTAGGCGTAGGTGGCAAACTGGGCGTTGACGGAGAAGGTGTAGTTCTTCCACCACTTCAGGCGCAGCCTCATGCCCAGATCGCTCCAGCGATGGTAGTCGGTGGCCGCATTGTAGCTCATGTTGAAGCCCAGCTCGTCGATGATGCTGATCTTGCGGTAGCCTGTGGAGTCTTTGTCGCTCTTGACCTTCATCTCGATGTTGTTGCTCACGTCCCAGGCGATCATCTCCGTCTTGTTGCGTCCAGGGACGCTGTAGAGTTCGTTCTGGTAGGGGGAGTACTCCACGAGGCGCACCTCGCCGTTGGCGTCGGTGTATTGGTAACTATCGTAGTAGCCGTAGCGGCGCGCGCCAAAGTTAGGTGCATAGGAGAGCGTCACCTGCGGCGTGATGACATGGCGGATGGCCTGGATCTTGTCGCCGAAGATCTTCTTGCTCGGTGTCCAGAATCCATATATCTTCGAACTGGCTGCCAGCGACAGGCTCCAGTTATAGACGTTGTAGAAGCCGTGGATGGTGTCGGTGCGCTCCTTAGAGGCCGCGTCGTCCCAGGACCGGTTAATCTTCTTGGTGTACATGCGGTCGGTGAAGCTCAGCGAGGGTGTGATGTTGATGACGTCGAAGAGCGTGAAGTTGGCCTGCACGGGAATGGTGTGCTGCAGTCCGTTGCGCCAGTCGTCGATGAGGTTGGAGTGGAGCAGCTGGTCCTCCTTCGTGGTGATGCTGTTGCTCATCTGGCCCGTGTAGCTGACGGAGATCTTCTCGTACCAGCGTTCCTTGCCAGCTCTGTTCTTGCGGCGGAAGGGGTAGAATCGGGCGATGCTCACATTGAGGTCTGGCAGGGTGAGCGAGATGACGCTGTCGCGCATGTTCTGCGAGAGGTTGGCCGTGGTGCTGAGCGACATGCCGATGGAGGAGAAGCCCGTGCTGTAGCTGACGGAAGAGGTGCGTGTCGACTGGGTCAGCGTCTGCGGGTTGTACATCGAGTTGAGGTTGTTGCGCTCATAACTCGATGTGGCGAAGTTGACGCTCGCCGAGAGTTGGCTGAAGGGACTGGCCTTCGGGTCCTGGCGATGGTTCCATTGGATCTTGAAGCTCTCCTGCTTGGTGTAGTCGGGCATTCCCTTGTCGCCTGTCTTCGTGTTCTGATAACTGAAGTAGAACGATCCGTTGTGACGGTATCTCCTGCGGTAGTTGCTGGCCGCGCTCAGGCCCCAGCTGCCCTCCGTGTAGATCTCGCCGAGCAACTTCAGGTCCCACTTGTCGCTGATGGCGAAGTAGTAGCCTCCGTCGCGGAGATAGAAGCCGCGGTCATTCTCCTCGCCATAGGAGGGCATGATGAAGCCCGAACTGTATTTCTTGGAGAACGGGAAGAAGCCGTAGGGGATGGCGAGGGGCAGGGGCACGTCGGCCACGACCAAATAGGCGGGACCGAAGACCACGTCCTTGCCCGGACGTACCTTGGCACGAGAGAGGGCGATGTAGAAGTCGGGGTGTGGATCGTCGCACGTCGTGTAGCGTCCGTGCTTGAGATAGACGGTGCCCGTGGAGTCGCGCTTGCCGATCTCGCCTCGCATAAAGCCGTCATCCTGAGCGGTATAGACGCCACGAATGAGACCCTTCTGCGTCTTGAAGTTGTAGGCCATCGTGTCGCTCTCATACTCCGTGTTGCCCAGAGAGAAGACGGGGCTGCCCTTAATGCCGTTCTCCGCCGTGCTGTCCTTGGTGCCCGTGGCGCGCACCAAGGAACTGTCGAGGTGCATATAGACCTTGTCGGAGGTGAGCTTCATGTTCTGATAATCGACCTTCGAATCACCGAAGAGGCGTGCGGAACCGCCTATGGCGTCATAGACAATGGAGTCTTCGGCGGAGAACTTCACGGGGGCGTCAATGCCCTTGCGACTGGCCTTCATGATGCTGTCGGCACGGAGCGAATCGTCGATATGCTGGTTGAAGGCCCGGATGGCTCTTTCGAGACTGTCCAGGACCAGCGTGTCTGTAGGAAGGGTGAGGGAGTCGGTTGCGGCGTTGGCTCCTGACTGTCCATCGGCTATACCCTCCACGGGTAGCGCGTTGTGGAGGGTAGTGTCCTGGCCTGATCCTGCGGAGAGCGAATAACTCGCCCCCAAGGTAAGAGGCATGACCCATTGGGCTGCCGCCAATGCGACTGCCGCCATCAAGAGGATGATAACCGTATTCTTTCTCATGAGCTTTGAAGGTGCAAAATTACGGAATAAATGCCTAACAGCACTATGTTTTGTCGTTTTTAACCATTTATTATAGGAGAAGAGGGACGGAAACAGAGGGGAGGAAAGCCCAGGGAAGTCATTCTTCCGCTCGTGTGGACTCGCCGGGTATTTGCCACAAGAGTTGGTAAGTGTGGTAAAAGATAATAAAATGCAAATGTTTCTCAAAATTTTCTCTCCCTTTGCGCCTATTCTCGATTCTTTTTTGTACATTTGCATCGTTAACAGACATTTGATATGTCATTTTTATAACCTAAATCCATAAGCATAATGGAAATACCTTTCGCAGAATCATGGAAGATCAAGATGGTTGAACCCATCCGTAAGAGTACGCGCGCAGAGCGTGAGGAGTGGCTGAAGGCCGCCAATTATAATGTGTTCCAGCTGAGGGCCGAGCAGGTCTATATCGACTGCCTTACCGATAGTGGTACGGGATCGATGAGCGACCGCCAGTGGTCCGCTATGATGCTGGGCGACGAGAGCTACGCAGGTGCGACGAGTTTCTATAAGTTTGAGGAGACGGTCCGCAGGATTCTCGGCCTCCACTATGTCATCCCGA
>ERZ791919.2373-NODE-2373-length-13567-cov-13.889136_pt1 | contig 13567 bp, 10 predicted proteins | sample MGYA00510137_ERZ791919 | MGnify/ENA primary metagenome ERZ791919 (study PRJEB30046, sample SAMN00792059) | human gut metagenome | study: EMG produced TPA metagenomics assembly of the A metagenome-wide association study of gut microbiota in type 2...
CCAATGCCGCAGGCCATCTTCTTTTCCATGCTCACAAAGCAGGGGGTGCCTTTTTCCGCACACAGGCGGGCGGCGTTCTTCATCATCACGGTGGGGCCGCACACCAGCACCACGTCGTAATCGGCGGGGTCGTACAGCTGGGTGACAAAGCCGTGGAAGCCCACCGCACCGGTGTCGGTGGACACCTTGACGAGGTTTGCGATGCTGCGGTACTCCTCCATGCAGTAGGGGGTGTCGCGGAAGCCAAAGAACACATCCGGCTTTGCCCCGGCAGCGGCCAGCTCGCGGGTGAGCTGGAACATGGGCGCAGTGCCGATGCCGCCGCCCACCACGGCGATCTTTTTGTACTTGCTCAGGATATCCGGCACATCAAAGCCGTTGCCCATGGGGCCGGTAAGCTGGAAGGTATCCTGCTGCTTGAGCTGTGCCAGCTTCTCGGTGCCCTCGCCCACCACCTGATACAAAAACTCGATGGTGCTACTGTCCGGGTTCCAGCGGTGCACGCTGATGGGACGGGACAGGAAGGGGGCTTCGTCTGCGCCCCAGGAGCGCAGGGTGAAGAACTGGCCTGCGTGGGGGGCGTGGTCACGGTCCGGCCACACCACGGTCAGCAGGCGGATGTCCGGGGCAATGACCTCATTGCGCAGGACGGTGGCTTCACAGCAGGCTGCACGCATGAGCAATGGCCTCCTTCATGTTCACACACTCGTTGTAAGCGGCCTCGTCAAAGGCAACGCCCGGCTGCTTTTTGTAAGCCAGCAGGATGCCGCGGCTGGAGTTGACCACGCCGCCGTTGCCCTTGGTCAGGTACTGGGCAATATCCTCCGCCTTGCCGCCCTGTGCGCCGTAGCCGGGGATGAGGAAGAAGCTGTCCTGATACTTGGCGCGGATCTCGGTGGCCTCCTCGATGTGGGTGCCGCCGATGACCAGACCGATGGAGGAGTAGCCGTGCTCGCCCATGTAGTCCTTGCCCAGCGCGTTCAGCTTGTCGCCCACCAGATCGTAGACGTGGCGGCCATCGGCCAGCTTCTCGTACTCAAAGTCCTTGGCACCGCCGTTGGAGGTGCGGCAGAGCACGAACATACCCTTGCCCTGCTTTTCAGCGTAGGGCAGATAGGGGCTGATGGAGTCCAGACCCATGTAGGGTGCCAGCGTAACGAAATCGCTCTCAAAATCGCCGGTGAAGTGACCCATGGCGTACATCTCGGCGGTCTTGGCAATGTCGCCGCGCTTGATGTCCGCGATCACCGGCACACCGGCCTCGCGCACAGTCTTCAGGGTGTCGGCGTAGGCCTTCATGCCCTCCAGACCCAGAGACTCATAATAAGCGATCTGTACCTTGTAGCAGCCGGCCACAGCCTTGGTGGCATCAATGAGCTTTTTGTTGAAGCGCACGATGTTCTCGCCCTTGGTCAGGGTGCTGTCCACAAAATCGGCAGGCAGGTAGCTGAAATCGGTGTCCAGACCCACGCACACCGGGCCGCGGGCTTCCACAGCTTCGTACAGTTTGTCCATGTTCGTCATTTGGGTGTCCTCCTGTAAGTCGTATTGTAGAACCCTCTCAGGCGCTTGCGCGCCAGCTCCCCCGAGGGGGGAGCTTTTTCTCTTGAGGGCAACTGTTTCTTTTCGTGATATGCGAACTGCTTTCCGTGCTCTCTGAAGCTCCCCATCGGGGAACTTCAGAGAGGGTTTCGTTTTTTACTCCTCAGCCTGATAGGTGATCTTACCGGCCTTGATGGTGGCAAACACCTTGCCGTAGAGCTGTGCGCCGTCAAAGGGGGTGTTGTGGCTCTTGGAGTGCAGCTTTTCCTTTTCCACCGTGTAGGGGGTGTCCAGATCTACCAGCACAAAGTCGGCATCGAAGCCCGGCTCCAGCTGACCCTTGGCAAGGCCCAGGATCTCGGCGGGGCGGGTGCTCATCAGGTGCACCAGCAGCTCCAGCGGCAGACCCTCCTGCTTGCAGAGCTTGGTGTAGCACACGCCGAAGGCGGTCTCGCTGCCCACCATACCGGCCATGCCCTTCAGCTTATCTTCCTCAGAGTGAGGTGCATGGTCGGTGGCAATGGCGTCCACGATGCCGGTACGGATGCCCTCCACCAGCGCCTCCACGTCGTCGGCGGTGCGGATGGGCGGGTTGACCCGGTAGTCGCAGGTGTCGTTGTTGAACCACAAGTGGTGGGGGGTCACCTCACAGGTGACGGGTGCACCCCGCAGCTTTGCCATGCGGATGGCGTCCAGCGCGCCCCGGGTGGACACATGGCACATGTGCAGCCGGGTCTGGTAGTACTCGCTCAGCCAGCAGTTGCGCACCGTCTCGATATCCTCGGCCAGACGGTAATCCCACGGACTGATCTCCATATCCTCGGCGTGGCTCATGACCATGATGTCCTTCTGGGTGCAGATGGCAAAAGCCCGTGCCATGGTAGCGTTATCCTGCACGCCGTGGCCATCCTCGGTGATGAACTTCACGCTGGCGGGCAGGGTCTTGAGGTGGTCGATGCTCACGCCGTCAAAGTTCTCGGTGATGGAGACGGTCTGGTTTGCATCGCACAGCCCCACCTCGGCAGCCTTCTGCTCCACCATCATGGCCTGTGCGGCAGAGGAGCAGACGGGTTTGGTGTTGGGCATCAGGTTTACAAAGGTGTAGCCGCCGGCGGCAGCGGCGCGGCTGCCGGTCTCGATGTCCTCCTTGTACTCAAAGCCCGGGGTGCGCCAGTGGCAGTGCAGATCCACAAATGCGGGCAGCACAGTCAGCCCACCGGCATCCACCACCGTCTCGTTCTCGGCGGCAAGGGCGGAAAGATCCTGCCCTACGGCAGCGATTTTGCCATCCTTTACATAGATCTCCAGCGGCCGTCCCTCGGTGTTCACAGCGTTTGTCAGCAGCATCGCGGTTCCCTCCTGTAATGATATTTTTGTGTGTCAGGTGCCCGAAAACGGACAAAAAAAAACTTTTCCCCGCAAAGGGAAAAGCTCATTGCGCAAAAAAAGGAAACAACGAAGCCACGGCAAAACCGGACGCGAACTGCTTGTTCAGTTTCGGGTTCTGGGCGCTGCACAGCATGGTGTTTCTCCTTTTCTTGATGGTTGCGTTTTCATTCGTATTATTTTATCATAGAACCGCAAAATATGTCAATGGCTGCGCACAAAAACAGGTGCCAAAAGGTTTCTGGCATCTCTCGCCGAATTTTGGATACTCTACCCAAAACCCGAGTCACGCGGCAAAATAACTGCCATTTTGTTCCACAATCCCTAGTACAGCACTGTACTTTCGTCTCCTGCTGTGCTATTATAATACGGTAAAAGGGAGAGCCCCGCCGCGTGGGCGGGTGTTTATGGGAAAGAGAGGTTTTCCGCATGGGTTTACTTGAGGACGCGCGGAACATCCAGCGCAAGGACCCCGCCGCACGCAGCGTGCTGGAGGTAATGCTGCTGTACCCGGGATTCCACATTCTGGTGTATCACCGCATTGCGCACTGGCTGTACCAGCACAAGCACTTTTTTCTGGCACGATGGGTCAGCCAGCATGGCCGCCACCGCACCGGCATCGAGATCCACCCGGGTGCCACCATCGGCAAGTGTCTGTTTATCGACCACGGCATGGGCATCGTGTTCGGCGAGACCTGCGAGATCGGGGATAACTGCACCATCTACCACGGAGTAACGCTGGGCGGTACCGGCAAGGATACCGGCAAACGCCACCCCACCTTGGGCAACAACGTGCTTATCGGCGCAGGCACCAAGGTGCTGGGCCCGGTGTTTATCGGAGATAACGCCCGCATCGGCGCAGGCAGCGTGGTGCTGCGCAACCTGCCCGCCAACTGCACCGCCGTGGGCGTACCCGCCGAGGTAGTGCGCATCAACAACAAGGCGGTGAACCCCGCCGACGATCTGGATCAGCAGGATCTGCCGGACATCGTCTCGCAACGGCTCACCGATCTGGACCGCCGCCTGAGCCAGCTGGAAAAGGCCGCGCAGGGCGATATCCCGCCCACTGCCGCACAGATCGCCGCCCGGCAGCGGAAATAAAAGATTCCTTTGATAAAAAGATGAGACAGGCTTCTCGGAAAGGGTCGCCTGTCTCTTTTTTGTTGTCAGCTGCGGCTATAACACCGGCTCACCGTTTTCTTTATTGCAATACATCCGGGCATCGGCCTGCCGGATAGCCTCGGTCAAGGGCTGCACATTGCACACGCCGCCAATGCTTACCGAAAGCCGGAGCTCCGGGTGGCTGGGCACCCGTGCCGCCTGCACAGCGTTCTGCACTCGTCGGATGACGCTTTCTACGCCGTCAGGGCAGTTCTGGGGCATCAGCAGCAGAAATTCATCGCCGCCATAGCGGATCAGGATATCAGTCTGACGCAGACAGCTCTGCATGGCTGCGGCCACGGTCTGCAATGCTTCGTCTCCCACCAGATGTCCAAAGCTGTCGTTGACCGACTTGAACTGGTTCACATCGATCATCGCCACACCGCCGTGCATCTCGCCCCCGGCAAGGAACTTATCAAAATAGCGGCGGGTGTAGGCTCCGGTCAGGGGGTCTACGAAGGCGCTGCGCTCCATGCCGTTGCAGCGGTCCAGCAGCAGCCGGTGGCCGCCCATATCCAGCCAGCGGCCATCCGTCAGCCGGGTGACCATTTCCAGCATACAACCCCTGCCGCCTACCTCGATATACTTGGAAATGACAAAATAGGCTTCCTCGTCCTTGAACTCGATCTTATTCAGGATGGTCTTGCGGGCGTAGGCTTTGGCGGAGATGCAGTTTTCGCACCGGGTATCCTTGTTCCATACCATGTGGCAGTTGCCGGGCTTTTCGGTCAGGATGCCGTCACTGTCCAGCGCAAGCACCTTGCGGTGCTCCGGGTCTACCAGACGCACCACATCAAAGATGCCCTGCAGCCGCCGTAGGAACCGGGCGGGATCTTCCTCCGGGTCGATGGCGGTCAGCAGCTCTGCCTGATGCTCCACGCGGTGCTGTTCATCGGTGAGGTGCCCTAGCACGTTCACGCAGCGGCGCACCCCGGCACCGCTCCAGATGGTATGCAGCGCCATCCGGTGCAGGTGCGGCTTCCCATCTCGCTGCACCATTACCGGCAGCACCACGTCCGGCGCTTCCGGCGTGGCGCGGCTGATGGCCTTGGAAAGCTTGCGCCGATCCTGCTCGTTCAAAAAGCTGAGCCCCTTGCCCTGCGCAAAATCGGTCACCGTTTTTTGCTGCAAAGGCTCGGCATGGTAGTCATACACGGTCACGTTGCCTGCCAGCAGGTCGTAGTCGAACCGGATGCCACCGCACTGGGCGGCGTAGAAATCCGTGCGCTCCTTTTCCTGCTCCAGCAGCAGCTGGGAGTGGTTCTCCCGGGGCAGCGCCTCCCGGTGCAAAATCTCCTCGGAAAGGCGGTGGGTCTCCTGCCGGAAGCCCCTGTCCCACTCCGAGCGGGTCAGCTCGGTGCGCAGCTGCTCCGAGGACTCTCGCAGGCAGTCCAGCAGCAGCGGGTTGAAGGCGCCGCACTCGCCGTTCAGGATCATGCGCAGCGCGGTGTCGTGGTCGTAGGCGTGCTTATAGCAGCGCTCGCTGGTCAGGGCGTCGTACACGTCCGCCAGTGCCACCACCTGCGCCGCAATGGGGATCTCATCTTCTTTCAGCCGGTCAGGGTAGCCATTGCCGTCCCAGCGCTCGTGGTGCCAGCGGCAGATGGCGTGCGCCACCTGCAAAAGCGGCTCGTCCCGCGCAATAGCCCGTCCCAGATCCTGCAGCATCTGCGCACCCGCCACGGTATGGTTCTTGATAATGGCAAACTCCTCGGCAGTCAGGCGGCCGGGCTTGTTCAGGATTTCCTCCGGGATGACGATCTTGCCGATATCATGCAGCGCCGAAGCGGTGCTGATGAGGGCGATATCGCTTTCGTCCAGCTGATAACGGTCGGTCTTTTGCACCAACCGGTGCAAAAGCAGGTCGGTCAGGGTGCGGATGTGCAGGACATGAAGCCCGCTTTCGCTGTTGCGGAACTCCACCACATGGCTCAGAATGCTGATCATCAGCACGCTGTTATGCTCTTTTTCGTACACCTGATCGGTGACAAGGCGGGTGAGCCGCTTTTGCTTGGCGTACAGCATGAGGATATTCTTCACCCGGCGCAGCACCATGATCCGCTCGAAAGGACGGCGGATATAATCCGTTACACCCAGATCGTAGGCGCGCTCTATGTTGGCAGTATCCTCTGCCGCCGAGATGACGATGACCGGGATCTCGTCCAGCCATGCGTGGTACTTCATCACCCGCAGCACGTCAAAGCCGTCCATGCCCGGCATCATCAGATCCAGCAGAAGCAGGGAGATATCCGTGCGCTGCCGCATCAGTTCCACTGCCGCTGCGCCATCCTCCGCCTCCAGATAGTCATAGCCATCGCCCAGTATCTCCTTGAGCAGGGCACGGTTGATCTCGGAATCATCCGCGATCAGGATCTTCGGTTTCTCGTTCATGGCCATGTTTCTCCTTTTGCGGCGCATCCTTCTGCCCCGGCTTTGTTCCGGGCACACCGTCCGCACTGACTGGATGTAATAGGTTTTCCCTGGCATCCGCTTTATTGCATTCATTTATACTTTACTGGATTTTACAGCAAAATGCAAGACTGAGCGCAGCATTTTCTGCCATTTTCCGGTATTTTCTGCAAACGTTTTCATTCCCGGTTGTATAAATGCAATCCAATTTTTACAGTACCCTTTGCAAACGTTGTTCGAAAGCAAGCCGTTTGTCGTTACAGCCCTTCCTGTGAAAATGCGGTTGCCGCGCTCCGCAGAGCGCGGCAACCGCGAAATATAAACCTTATTTCCGCTGATGATGCGCAAAGCAAAGCGGAGCGCATTTTAAATCGTTCCACTCTGAAAGAAAAAGGACTGCTGCGCAAAAAACGCAACAGTCCTTTTAAGATTCATTCTTGGGGCATCATGGCATCAAACCAGCCCATCAGCTCCGCAGCCATCTGTTCCAGCCGGGTCTCCGGCTGCCATGCAGGCTGTGCAGGCTCCGGAGGCAGTGCCTGTTCCGGGGCGCAGAGGCTTTCTTCCGTTTCCGGTGCAGGCTGTTCCGGTGCAGCCTCGCACTGCGGCACAGCCTCGGGGGCGGTGTCCGGCTGCGCAGGTGTTTCCGGGGCGGTCTGCTGCATGGCGGCAAGAGCAGCCTCGGCTCTGCGGCAGGCGGCTTCGGCCTTTTCTGCCCGGGCATTGGCCTGTTCCAGCTGCTCCCACGCCTGCTCACAGGCGGCTTCCAGCTCTGCATTATCGTGCTTGAGGGCAAGCAGGGTGCGCTCAAAGGCGAACATCCGGGTCTGATACCGGCGCACCTCGGCGCGTGCCGCAGCCAGCTTGCGGCTCAGCTGCTCTGCCTGTGCCCGGGCGCTTTCCGCCTGTGCTGCGGCAGATGCCTGTACAGCGGCCTGCCGGGCAAATTGTCCGCGCAGGGCACCGGTCTCCCGCTCTGTCTGCACCATGATGCCCTCCCATGCACACCTTGCACGGGGCTTTCGCTGACCGCATGGGCGCAGCTGCCAGCCCCATTGTAGCCTGTAATTACTTCCGCTTGTTCAGGATGGCCAGCAGCTCGTCGTAGTAACGATTGTCGCTGCTTTCCTCTTCCACGGTCTTCTTTTCAGCCGGAGCAGCAGCCGGGGCGGCATTGGATGCCGGGGCTGCGCTTGCGCCGGTGTCGCTGCTGAACACCGCAGTGGGCACAGACTGTGCACCGCCCATGGCGTTGTTAATGCTGTTGCGCAGGTCGCTGGCGCTCTTGTTGTCGAAGCCGGTGGCCACAACGGTCACGCGCATCTCATCGGACAGGTTCTCATCAAAGGCAGTACCCCAGATGATGTTTGCATCGGGATGTGCGCTCTGGGTGATGAGGCCTGCGGCGGTCTCCACATCCTCCAGACCGATGTCCGGGCTGGAAGTGATGTTGATGATAACGCCGTGTGCACCGGCGATGCTGGTCTCCAGCAACGGGCTGGAAATGGCAGCCTTGGCGGCGTTCTCGGCCTTGCCTGCACCCTTGGCGCTGCCCACGCCCATGTGGGCGTAGCCGGCATCCTTCATGATGGAGCGCACGTCGGCGAAGTCCAGGTTGATGAAGGCGGGCACGTTGATCAGGGCAGAGATGGACTCAACGCCCTGACGCAGCACGTTGTCGGCAGCCTGGAAGGCATTCATCAGGGTGATCTTTTCCTGACTGATCATCTTCAGGCGCTCGTTGGGGATGACGATCAGGCTGTCAACGTGCATCAGCAGGTTGGCAATGCCCTGCTCGGCCAGACCCATCTTGCGCTTGCCCTCAAAGGAGAAGGGCTTGGTAACGATGCCAACGGTCAGGATGCCCAGATCGTGTGCCACCTCGGCCACAACGGGTGCTGCACCGGTGCCGGTACCGCCGCCCATGCCGGCGGTGATAAAGACCATCTGAGAGCCCTTGAGGGCGTTTGCGATCTCGTCCTTGCTTTCTTCAGCGGCGCGCTGGCCGATTTCCGGGTCTGCACCCGCACCGCGACCCTTGGTCAGCTTGGAACCCAGCTGCACCTTGACCGAGGCATGGTTCTTAGCCAGTGCCTGCTGGTCAGTATTCATTGCGATGAACTCCACGCCCTGCAGGCCATCGCTCACCATGCGGTTCACAGCGTTGCCGCCGCCGCCGCCCACACCGATCACCTTGATCGTCGTAACGTTTTCGTCCAGTTCTTCATCGAGCATCAATGCCATAACTTTGTCCTCCATCGGATTTTTATGTGGAACTGCGCAAATGCCGCACAGAAATTATCATACGATATTTATATAACTGTATCGTATCATTTTTTTGCTCCGATTGCAAGACAAAATTGCTTTTTCGTGGGTGTTTTTTTCACAACCCCACTCCGGGCGGGTATTTCCTGCCAAATCTGTGCGCCCAGCCCCGCCAAAAGCCGGTCAAGGTCTGCATATCCGCGCCGGACAAACTCCACCCCGCCAAGGCGGCTGCTGCCCCGGGCAGCCAGCGCCGCAAGCGCCAGCGCCGCCCCGCCCCGCAGGTCCGGTGCAGTCAGCTTTGCCCCGCGCAGCGTCCCGCCCGGCTGCACATACAACGTGCGCTCTGCCACCCGGACGTTCGCACCCAGCGCCGCAAAGCCCTCGGCACAGGCAAAACGATTTTCAAACACCCTGTCCTGCAGGCAGCTTTCCCCCTGTGCGCAGAGCATCACTGCCGCCAGCAGCGGGGCGGCGTCCGTGGCAAGGCCCGGGTAGGGTGCTGTGTGCACGTTTCCCGCGCCGCGCAGTGCCCCGAACCGCGAAATGGCGGCAGCATCGCGTGCCCGCTCTACGGTGCAGCCCATTTGTTCCAGAATTTCCAGCAGCGGGGCATACAGCCCGGGTGCGCAGCCCGCCAGTTCTACCCTGCCGCCCGCCGCTGCTGCCGCGCAAGCCAGCGTAGAGGCGATGATGCGGTCTGCCACCGGCATGAAGGTGCAGCCCGCAAGGCAGCGCCTTCCCTGCACCCGGATGGTGTCGGTGCCCGCGCCCTCCACGCAGCCGCCGCAGGCGTTGAGAAAGGCGGCAAGATCCGCGATCTCCGGCTCTTTTGCAGCGCCATGCAGCACGGTCTGTCCCTGCGCTGTGGCAGCGGCCAGCAGCAGCGTCTCGGTAGCGCCCACGCTGGGAAAGCTAAGACAAATTTCTGCGCCCCGCAGCCCCGCCGGGGCGTACAGTGTAAGCCGTCCGGGCGCTGCGGGCAGCTGCCGCACGCCCATCTGCGCCAGCCCCTGCAAATGCAGGTCGATGGGTCTTGCCCCGATACGGCAGCCCCCGGGCAGTACAGTGCTTACCCGCCCCAGCCGCGCCAGCAGTGGCGCACAGAACAGGATGGACGCCCGCATCCGGCCTGCGGCCTCCGGTGCAAGGTCGGTGCGCATGGGCTGCCCCTGCACCACCAGTTCTGCGCCCTGCCAGCCCGCCGTGCAGCCCACGCCCTGCAGCAGGGCAAGACAGTCCTCCACATCGGTCAGGCGCGGCACATTTTGCAGCCGCACCGGCCCGCTGCACAGCAGCGAAGCTGCCAGCAGCGGCAGCACACTGTTTTTGGCCGCAGGCACTTCCACCCTGCCCTGCAAAGGCCGCCCGCCCGTAATGATCCAATCCCCAGCCATGCCAAGACCCCCGTTCTGCAAAAGATACCCCATGGTATGCAAAACGAGGGTCTTTGGTCAACAAAATGCGCCGGAAACAGCTTTCCCGCAGTCTGCGGGATTTGTCCGGTCATTTGTCCGTTTTTTTTCGCATTTCCGCGCCGCTCCTGCCCTGCCGCGGCAGGAAATGCAGCCTTTCATCAGCTTTCGCCCCGGGACACCGAAAGCACGATGCCCATCTCGCCCAAAAGCATCATCAGGCTGGTGCCGCCGGAGGAGAAAAAGGGCAGGCTGATGCCGGTGTTTGGGATGGTGTTGGTGACCACCGCGATGTTCAGCACCGCCTGCAATGCCACCTGCACCACAAAGCCCACCACCAGCAGTGCGCCAAAGCGGTCCGGCGCGTGCGCCGCCAGTGTGATGCCCCGCCACAGCAGCGCGCTGAACAGCAGAATGACCGCACACGCGCCCAGAAAGCCCAGTTCCTCGCAGAGGATGGAAAAGATGAAGTCATTCTGCGGCTCGGGCACGAACAGATGCTTCTGGCGGCTGTTGCCCAGCCCCAGCCCCACCGCCCCGCCAGAGCCGATGGCGTACAGGCTCTGGATGGTCTGGTGACCGTCCCCCAGCGGGTCGGCAAAAGGGTCGAGCCATGAATTGAGCCGGTCGGCGGCGTAGGGCACCAGTTCCGGCATCAGCACGATAGCCGTGCCGATGGCGGCAGCGCCGCCCGCCCCTGCCAGCATGAACCACCGCAGCCCGGTGCCGCCCACGAACATGAGCACCGCGCCGATGCTCAAGATCAGCACCGTGCCGGAAAGGTGGGGTTCCAGCAGCATAAGCACCGCCACCACCCCCAGCACCAGCGCAAAGGGCACTACCCCTACCGCAAAGCTGCCCATGCGGTCGTGGTTCAAAGCGATGATGTGAGCAAACACCAGTACCACCGCAAATTTGGCGATCTCGCTGGGCTGTAATGTACCCAGCCCCGGCAGTACCAGCCAGCGCTTGCAGCCGTTATATTCCGGCATGAACAGCACCGCCGTCAGCAGCACCAGTGAGAGCGCCAACAGCGGCCACGCAAGCTTGTGATAGATATGGTAGTCCACCCGGCTGGCCATCCACATGGCCCCCAGCCCCATGGCGGCGTACAGCAGCTGCGGCCGCACATAGGCAAAAGCGTCCTGCCGCCGGTACAGTGCCACCGCGCTGCTGGCGCTGCACAGCATCACCAGCCCAAAAGCTACCAGCGTGAGCACCAGCACCAGAAAAGGCAGGTCCATGGGCGGCAGCGGCCGCAGCAGCCCTTTGCGGGCAGCAGTTCTGTGCAATCCCGGTCACCTCCGTTTCTGTTATTGTACGCGGATGCGGGGGCGGTTAGTCATACGCACCGCCCCCGGGCGCATAAACTGCCCGCAAAGGGGGTGCTGCCATGTGCGGCTCAAAACCCACAGACGCCCTGCGCACCCTGCCGGAGCGGGCGTTCCGTCTGCGGGCACGGCTTATTGCGGTGGGGCTGTGCGCCGTCTGCTTTGCAGGGCTCATCGGGCGGCTGTTCTGGCTGCAATTATGCACCGGCGGCTGGTACACCCAGCGGGCGCTGGGGCAGCAGCTGCGAGACACCGTTGTGCCCGCCGACCGGGGCAAGATATACAGTGCCGACGGCGCGCTGCTTGCCGCCAACAGCAGCTGCTGGACCCTGCGCGCCAGCCCCCGGGAGATGCCGGAGGAAAAGCTTGCCCTTGCCGCCAAGGGGCTTGCGGAGATTCTGGAGCTGGACGAGGCCAAGCTGCTGGAAAAGTTCAACGACCGGCGCTCCAACGACTGCCTTTTGCGCTACCGGGTGGAGCGGGAAACTGCCGATGCCGTGCGGGATTTCTGCGCAGAGAACGGCATTACCGGCGTGCGCATCAATCAGGACTCCAAGCGCTGGTACCCACAGGGGGAGTTTTTGGCCTCGGTGCTGGGATTCACCAACGTAGACAACGCCGGGGTCAGCGGGCTGGAGCTCGAATACAACGACACCCTTACCGGGCAGAACGGAGTGGTGCTGACCGCCGTGAATGCTTGGGGCTACACGCTGGCGCAGAGCTACGAGACCGAGCTTGCCCCCGTGGAGGGCAGCGGGCTGCGGCTGACCATCGATGCAAATATTCAACATTATCTTGAAAATGCGTTGAATTATGCGGTGCAGGAGCACCATGTAGCTGCCCGCAGCGTGGGCATCGTGATGGAAGTGAACACCGGGGCAGTGCTGGCCATGGCTACCACCCCGGCCTACGACCCCAACCAGCCCCGGGTCATCGCCGACAAGGCCGCGCGCGCTGCCGTAGATGCCCTTTCCGGTAAAGAGCGTGCCGCCGCCCTGCAGCTGGCGCAGCAGACCCAGTGGCGCAACAAGGCGGTGAGCGACTTATACGAGCCGGGCAGCGTGTTTAAGCTCATCACCTGCGCGGCGGCGCTGGATGCCGGAGCCATCACCCGGCACTCCACCTTTTACTGCGGAGACTCTATCTCGGTGGCGGGCACGCGGTTCCACTGCGCCAACCACAAGCGCCACGGCAGCCAGACCGTGACACAGGCACTGGAAAACTCCTGCAACCAGAGCTTTATCCAGATCGGGGCGCGGCTGGGCAAGCAGGCTTTCTGCGATTATTTTGCCGCCTTCGGCCTGCGGGAACCCACCGGCATCGACCTGCCCGCCGAGCCGAAAAAGAGCCTGTACTACACCGCCGACCGCATGGGGCCGGTAGAGCTGGCCTCCTGCGCCTTCGGGCAGAGCAGTAAGATTTCCTATCTGGAAATGGCCTCCGCCGTCTGCGCGGTGGTGAACGGCGGCAAGCTGATGCAGCCGTATCTGGTCTCGGATATTCTTGCGCCGGACGGCAGCGTTTTGCAGCACAACCAGCCGGTCTGCAAGCGGCAGGTCATCCAGCCCGCCACCTCTGCCACCATGCGGGAGATGATGGAGGCAGTGGTGCTGTACGGCGGCGGGCGCAACGCGCAGATCGCGGGCTACCGGGTGGGCGGCAAAAGCGGCACCAGCCAAAAGCTGGACAGCGCCGACGAGAAGGCGCGCATTGCCAGCTTTGTGGCGGTAGCGCCCATCGATGACCCGCAGTTTTTGTGTCTGGTCTGTCTGGATGAGCCACACAGCTGGACCACCGCCGGCGGCAGTCTTTCAGCACCGGTCTGTGCCGAGGTGCTGGAGCAGACGCTGGTGTACAAAGGCGTCCCCCGGGTAGCAGACACCGGCAGCGCAGACGCGCAAGCCGCTGCCCTGCCCGCTGATGGGGACAGCTTTGACGGGGCGTGACGGCAAACGGCAGTTGCAGCTTTGCTGCCAGAGAAACTTTCTACTTGCTCAAGCGTGCAGGGACGCTCCGCTGGGCCAGAGGTAGGGAGGGGGGTTCCGACTCCCCCCTCCC
>ERZ791919.2385-NODE-2385-length-13457-cov-2.554395_pt1 | contig 13457 bp, 21 predicted proteins | sample MGYA00510137_ERZ791919 | MGnify/ENA primary metagenome ERZ791919 (study PRJEB30046, sample SAMN00792059) | human gut metagenome | study: EMG produced TPA metagenomics assembly of the A metagenome-wide association study of gut microbiota in type 2...
TTAAAGTTTTCCCGTACCCAACCAAAAGCCAACAGCAATTATCGAAGCTATAATAACCTGCGCTCCATTTATCCGGTTCTTTATTGTCCTTCCTTCTTGTGAATAGGATTTGATATTCTACTTCGTCTAATATCTTGCACGGCTTTAACGACGATACAAGCTGTTGCAATGAAGGTTGTTTGCACTCCCTACGTTTTTGTTCTATCTTTTCCATATCGAATTACTTTAATACGTCCGTTGGGTTACTTAACTTTTCACTTAGAAGGGTCGCAACCTTTTCGGCTGCGGCTCTGAACTCACGGTTAAACCTGTATTCCGTATCGTAGTTGCGCAAATAGTAACAGATCGTGCTTTGGTCGTGGCTCGTTTCTTCCGCTATCCCTTGCGTATGCTCTCCGCGCTTCTTGCAATGGTGCGCGTAAATCATTCGGGCATATACGTGCCAACGGTTACGACTGTCTTCCGCTATTGATTTGAAATCAACGCCCATAACTGTTAGTATCGCCGCTTTTATATCGCGGTGCTTCGGCGTTTTTTCATACTCAATAATCAATCCCAGCCCCTTTGCTATTTCGCGTTCCAAAGTCGCCCCGATGCTTTTCTCCCAATTAGCAAGCAAGTAAATCGCGCCGCAATCAAGCAACAGCCTTATATCCGCCTTCATCTGTTCCTGCCAACGTGCGCCGGAAGGTACGCCGTTGCGAAGTGGGTTTACTACTTCGTAACCTTTCCCGGTAAGGTAGGCTTCCGCCCTATTAAACCTTTCCGTGTATTCCTCAACCGGAAGCCCGGTTATCTGTCCGCTTATGTATATTTTCATACCTTGTTTTTTGAAGTTTCCTAATTTGCCCTTTTTCTTCCATTTGGCGCGTCTTTCCACTTCGCACGTCCATTTTACCGCAATCGCCGTTTTAGTCGAAAATTGGGGTGTTTCTGTGCGCCTACGGCTTGTTTAACGCTGTTAGTCTTGGTCTGTAACTTGGGTTCTCGAAGCCTATCAAATCGAACATCTCTATAAACCTGTCGGCTACCCGTATGCCGTACCGCTGTGCTATATCTTCGTCCCCAATCAAATTTGAAGTGATGACCGTAAACAGTTGGCGGTCGTAACGGTGGTAAAGCAAATCTACCAACGGGCTAACCTCGTTTCCCCAAACCTTTACGCTCGCAGGTTCTGTGCCTACATCGTCTATGTAAAGAAGTTCGGTTGCCTTCAAGCGGTTTAACAAATCCTGCTTTTCACCTCGTGCCGCTTCCGTAAGTGCTGATGCCGGAATGGTTGTTACCTCTTTCCGCTCCGTAGAAAGGCTGCTATAATACAGCGTCCCTATAAGCTGCACAATCGAACGCGCTAAGGTCGTTTTCCCGTTTCCCGGCTCGCCGTATAGGAATAACCCCGGCTTTGTACTTACGCCGAGCAGCCACTTAGCAGCGCGTATTATGTGGTCTTTGGTCGCTTCGTCTTCGTTGAAAACATGCCCCCTTCGTTCCACTTCGTAGCGGTAACACTCGCGCAACATCGCCGGTACGTCTTGCGTATAACGGTCGATTCTAAATCGTGCTTCGCAGTTTCTTCCTTGCCTTATTGCTTTCGCAAACAGTTCCAAGTTTACCCGTTGGGGCTGTTTCGGCTGTTGCTTTTCTCGTTCTTGCTGTTCCATCGTTATTCGCTTTTGAACGGTATTTTATCCGTAATTGGTTTATCAAATGTTGCGCCTGTTCTTTGTAGTCATTATGCGTTACTTTGGTTAGTTCCCATTCCGCTATGACTTCTTCGGCTTCTTTCCGTAGTGTTTCCGGGTCTGTGTGAAGCTGCATACAAATGACCTCAATTTGCGCCCTGTGCGTTTCGCTGAAAAACTCATCTAAAAACTTCCTGTTGTTGTTTTCGCTATCTCGCGCGTGCGCGTTATCAGCAACAACATCAACAGAATTATTTATTGATTTAGATACTGATATAGATATAAGGTCGTTTTTACTTGTTTTACCTTGTTCTATATCTTCGTTAGCTTGTTTCACTTCTTCGCAACTTGTTTCAGCTTGTTTTAGGTTGTTTTTGCTTGTTTCAAGTTGTTTCGTTTCCTCGCTTTCTTCTTCCTTTGGCATCTTCCTTGCGTTGTTGTTCCCTTTCGGTGCGCCGCCTTTCTTACCTCTTTCCCGGTAACTCTCATACCGCTTAACGTTGAAGTCTATTTGCGGCTTGAAAGAAAGGAACAAAGCAAGCGTAGTCGGTTCTGTGCTTTCCGGCGGCATGATGCCGTCAAAAGCGTATGCGTAAACCAACCGGGAAACTTCCTTATACAATTCCGGCGGTAACACGTCCAACGCCTGTATGATGTTTCGGAATATAACTATACTGTCTTGGCTCATCGCTTGCTGTTGTTTATGGGGCACGCCGGAAGACGCGCCCCCGGTTAATTACTTTACTTCTTCGTCTTTGTATGCCATGCAAAAAGCCTTTTCAACAATAGCGTTACAAGCAAACGGAGCGGCTGAAAGTATGGAAATATCCACTATCTTACGTTCGTCCCCGTCCTTTTCTGTCCGTTCTTTAACCTTGGCATCAATCCACGCCGTTATTACCACCTTAGCCGTATCTACGTCTTTCGTGCGTACAATGAAGTCGTAGCAGGTCTTATTCGGTTCTTCTTCGTCTTCCGTCTTGATCGTTACTTCCGCTTCAACCTTGTAATACTTGACATCGCCGCGCTGTTCCTCCGCGTTGTCTTCTTCTTCCCCTTCTTCGTTCGCTCCTTCCTGTGCTTCTACATACTTTCTTAACCTGTCGTTAAGGATAACAACGTCGTCCATCAGCTTAACGCCTGTTATGTCGAAAGACTGGGAAAAGTTCAATTCTATAAAGTCGGTTGCTACTTCTATTGCCTTTGTTGCGTTCTGCGCCTGTAAAATGAAGTTATGCCGCTTCATTCCAATAGACGCGCTTACTTTAAACGGGTAAAGTCCCGTCCGTTTGTTCTGCGTGGCTAATCGGCGTTGGTTGCTTACCTCTACTTCCTTGATGTCTTCTGCTTGGATGCTGAAATTTATCCGAGTAGCCAAATCGTTATCTATATACTTTCCACGTTCAAACAAAATCTCATTGCGCTCAATCGTAATTACTTCGCCTGTGCTTTCGTCTAAAAAATCTTCTTTCCACGTTTTCAATACGTTTGCCGCCAAATACTTTCCTATAATCCGGCGTATGTCCGAAGTCTTAAACCGTACTTCGTCCTTGCGTGTCTGTATCTTTTCGGGCTGTTTCATATCTTCTTACTTAAATTTGTTCATACTATGAATTAAAACAATGTTCCTTCTTTCGGCTTCTGTGCGTCGCCGTACAATATCCTACGTTGCCTTGCTATGGCTAAACGCACTTCCTTTATTGCGTTTTCGCGTCCTAAAAGGCTTTCTTCGTAGTCCATCAGTTCATTTTCGGTCGTTGCCAAAAAGTAGCCGCCGGAGGTGGCTATCAATCCGGGCAAAGCGTCGGTAGTCCTTATGTGGTTTATTATCTTCCTGCATCGGGCTTCGTCTATCTTGTACCCGGCTATGGTAAGCCGCATTACAATCGTCCGGTTTGTTACCGCGTTGTCCTTACCGGTTTTCGTCTTCAACCCGGCTAATATGACGGGCAAAAGTTCCTTTTCTTCGTACTCGGTAAGCGGTTGCGTTTCCTTATCAAATCCTTTGAGCATGGCTAAAATGGTGTTTTGTTGAATTTGATTTTTAATCCGGGCTTCGCTATATGCACCGTTTTACCGGTTGCTTTCGCTATGCCTTCCCGAAATGCCACACCGTCGCCGTTTCCGTCGCTGATATGGATTAACACAATGTTGTTTACCGCCGTTAGGTCGTTCGCCCTCAATGCGTCTAAACAAGTGTAATAACTGAGGTGGCTGCGTCTTACCCGTTCTTGCAGAACTTCCGGTATATCTCCGTTCGCAACCCTACGCGCCAATATGTCCGGGTCATAGTTGCACTCTATAAGAATGTTGCTTAACCCCTTGAACGTACAAGGCAGATAGTAGGTGTCGGTAGCGAACAAGATACCGCCTGTTTCTTCGTGCCAAATGTAGAAGCCGAGCGGTTCTGCCGCATCGTGCTTCGCCGGGAACGGTATAACCGTGAAGCCGCCCAAATTCAAACGTTCGTAACCTCCGGCACCAGCTCTTATCGCGTTGGGTTGGTAATTGCTCCTTATGTACTTTTCCGCTCCTTCTATCGTTCCTTGCGAAGCGAATACCGGAACAGCGTAATTAAGTACCTCGCTAATGCGTCCGGCATGGTCGCCGTGTTCGTGCGTTATAAGACATCCTACCACCTTGCGCAAATTGCCGCCCAATGCCGCTAATGTGTGCTTGAACGGCTTACCTGCTTCAAGCAGCAAGGCTTCCCCTGCGTTTTGTAAAACGTAGGAGTTGCCTTCACTGCTTGAACCTATAACGGTAAGTTCCATAATCAGAAAGCCGGTTTAGCGTTGTTGCTTCTTTCGGTTGCCTTCTGCGGTTGTGGTCGCGGCTGTGGCTGTGGCTGTGGTTGTGGCTGCGGTTTATCCTCTGCAATAACGTTTTTTTCCTCCGTCGCTTGGTCTATCCCGATAGCTTCGCCCTTGTTCGCTTCATCCCTAATTTCAACTGCAACAGCATCCACCACTACCGTACTTGATTCGTCCCCGTCCCCGAAGTCCGAGCCGGTAATGTATTCGTATAACGCTTTCTTCGCCTTGCGTTCCGCTTTCCCCCGTATCTGGTCGTTGCTGCTGTAAGCGTTCTTTGCTACGGTTGTGTTCACGGTAAAACTGTTCTTTTCCCCGTTGTACTCGTAGTTAATCTTACAGGCAAGTTCCGCGTATTGTGGGCTTTGGCTCTTGTCTTGCCCAATCTCAATAATATACCTAACGCCCAATTTTTTAAGAAGCGCGGTATATCCTTCCTTCGTTGGGTACATCCTTTCCGCCAATATGTTAAATTGGTTTCCTGTTGGAAGCAAGCCAATAATAACCGCGTCTATAATGCAATCGCGTACAACGTCGCGCGAATAAAGCGGCAAAGTCTGTCCCTTGCTGTTTGGCTTTCCCGTGTGGTCGGTCATAAAGCCTATTTTAGTGTTCATAAGCGGCATAAAAACTGCGTCCATTATGTCGTTTGTTAATGCTTCGCGAAGTAGCGTTACAACTCCTACCGCGTTGAACGCTGCCGCAACGTTTCCCACTATTTCCAACGTCATAGCTTCTTTGCAAGCCATTTCAAACTTGCCTTTGGCTTCTTCTATGGCTGCACTTGGTAACTCTTTTATATTGCACATGGTCATTTCTATTTTTCTTGTTGTGTGAATAATTCCGCGAGGAACTTCGCGCCCTCTTGCTTAATCCGCTCTTGTAGTCTTTGCATCGCTATAAGTTCCGTAGCCTGTTTTACAAGCGGTGCGGATTCTTTCCGCGTCATAAGTTCGGCTACTCCGTGTGCCAACGCTTTTCCGTTTCCGACAATTCCAATAATTGCCCCGGTTGCGCTTTCTCCTTTTTCGTCCGTCGTGTCCGTGTCGCAAGCAATCAGCACAACACCGCGCGTTTTCTTTTCCTGCGCCAACGGCTGCAACTGTGTTTCTATAATATCAGTTGCCATTTTCAAGAAGTCGCCGGGCTGCTTGTTACTCTGTTGGCTTTCTTCTTTCTCCACCGAAGCCGGAAGGCAATAGAAGTCCGTGTATAGGTCGGCGAACGTGGCGGCGGCGTAGTCGCTCATCGCTTCCGTTTGAAAGCAAAGCCGAGAGCCGACGTTCGCAGACGTATACGAAGCCGTGTAAGACGTAGCCGCACACGAGAGCCCGGCATTTTCGTAGTAGAATACTGGGTAATACTTGTATTGGCTTCTGTTGTTCCAATCCGGCTTCCACCCTCCGTTAATGGCTCGTGCTATTATTGTCAGCTTATGGTAAGCTAACATACTTTTTCGGTCTTCTGCCGGGAAAGTTGCTACCGCGTTTTCACTGATGGGCTGAACGCCCAAAACCTTACAAGCGTCCTCGTAGGACTTGATTCCTTTGTAATTCATATTGCTATTCTTTTATTGGTTAGAAATTGTTTACCTTGAAGTCTTCGGTAGTTACCACCAACTTTACGAGTTGGCTGTTTACCGGTATAAATTCGTTGATGCTTTCTGCGTTATCCACGAAAATAGGTGCGCTTACCCCGTGGAACGCGCAAAGCGTGTTAATCACGTCAAGCCCGGCGTTTACTTTCCCGGCGGCGTTCTTGTCTGAATACTTCACGCCGTCTATGTAGCAAATGCAGTCCGGTACTTGCTTCGCGTCTTCTATCTGCGTCCGGTACATCTTGAACTGTACCCGGCTAAACAATGCGTTTACGCGCCGTTCTACTTCGTTCATCTGCTCCGTAACAAAATCGTCTATTGTGGTTTCTTCGGTCTGCAAGTTGGCTTTTTCCTGCGCCAGCGTTTCCGCTTCCGCTTTAAGCTCCTTAATCCGCTTTTCGTTGGTTTCAATGGTTGCGCGAATGTTCAATTTCTGTTTTACTTCGTCAAGCCGTGCGGTTATTTCTGCCTTACGCTTGCGAAGTACGGAGGTATTGGTCGCTGTTGTGCTATCCTGTTTCGGAAGCCCGGCGGAAAGCGTTTCTATCTCGCTTTGAAGCGTAACCCATTCGGGTATGTCTTCCCCTTTGATATTCGGTTCTGTGCTTACACGTGGGTTAGCGTCCATCGTCTTTTTCAACTGTTCGCGCTTTTCCGCGAAGCCGGAAACTTCGGTTTTGTGCTTTTCTTCCGTTTCGGCTAACAATCCTTGAAGCCGTGCTATTTCCGCGTCTTGTTCCTCTATCGTTTGGGTAAGCTGCGTTCCGGTCTTGTTTATGTTGTCGAGCCGCGCCTGTTTGTCTTCGTAGAACTTGTTTCGAGCTGCTTCCCGGTCTGCTTCGTATTTTTCTAATGCTTCCCGGTCTGCGCATACGTGTTTGAACAACGGACATACAAGGTTGGAAGTGTCTGTAAATTCTTCCGCACTTACCGAATACCACTTTTCGCGCAGTTCGTCCTGTTGCGCCTTGTATCTGCTTTTGTTTTCTTCCGTGCGTCTGATGTCACCTTGAAGCCGGGAACGCTCCGCGTTGTACCGCCGTTCTTCGTTCGTTTGGTCTGATTCCACTTGGCGCAGTTCACGTTCTGCCTTGTTGTAGGCTTCGTTTTTCTTATACGCTTCGCTTCTCGCCTTGTCTTTGGCTTCAAATAACAGTTTCTGTTGCTGTGTCCGTTTCGCGTTAATCTCCGCTTGCGTCTTCGATGCTTTCTCGTAGGCTATCCGGTTGGCTTCCGCTTCCGATGCTACCGATTCGTCTATTTGTGTAAGCTCCACTTCCAAAGCTGCCTTTTCTTTCTCCAACGCTTCGTAATCCGGTGCTTCCGGCGTAACCTGTGTAATTGCGTTTATGGCTGTCGGTATCTTTTCGAGTTGTTCGTTTACCTTGGCTTTCTTTGCGGCTACCTCTCGCTTATAGTCTTCCAATGATTTTCCGGTAAGCTGCGCAAGCAATAGGGCAAAACGTTCGCTACCTCTCGCTACTTCTTCTTCGCTTACGTTCCCTGCTATCTGCAAAAGCATTTCACGCTGTGCCTTCCAATGAAGCGTAAGGAAATAGTAGGGGTCTGTAATAATCTTAAAGACTGCTTCGGGAATGATGGCGTTAATCCGCGCTTCGTATTCCGCTTTCGTCTTCAATGGCACACCGTTATAGAAAAAGTCGGTGTGGTGTCCTTTCAGCACACGTTTTGTTTCCCCGTTGGGTACTTTCCATTCCTCTACAAGTACGCGGCGAAGTTCTACGGTTTCAACCGCTCCCGTTTCCTTGTCTATGATTTCAAACACACCCGTAACGCCGTGTTCGAGGTTGGGAATAAAATTGCCGTCTGCGTCGTTGGTCTTGATGCCAAACTTGCTATCGGTGTCGCCTTCGCTGTTCTTACCCCAAAGAAGCCAACTAAAAGCGTCTTTGATAGTCGTTTTACCTGTACCGTTACGTCCGCTAATCGTTGTAACATTGTCGCTAAAATCTATTGCGACATTCCGCAAACCCTTGAAGTTTACAAGCGTCAAACGCTTAATGATTACTTGTTTATTCATATAGCTGAATTATTAAAAAGTTATTGTTTCCCTTTATCTTTCCCGGCAAGTTCCAAAGCCATATCAGCGTCGATTATTATCAATGCCCCAACCTGCGTTATTGCCTTGTCAATCTTGCCGGATGCCTTAATGCGTGAAGCGGTTGTTTTGCTGCACCCAAAAAGTTTTTGCAATCCCTTCAACCCGTAAACAAACCGTTTCGGCTTAGGCATATTGCTGTCTTCGCCTTGCGCGTCTTCTTTCCGGGTTTCCCTAATTCTCGCGTCTATTGCGTCCAAAAGTTCGCCGAGCGTGAGGTCTATTACCCTTGTGTTAATACTGTTCTTGCTCATAGTCTGTAATTGGTGTTATGTAAAATTCCGTTTCGCAATCGTAGCAGTAACACCTTTCCCCATGCTCGCTTTCCCCGAAGTCTAAAACTTCGCAACTTCCGCAAACCGGGCATTCTGTGTCGGCGTAGTCTATTTGTGCCTTTAAGTGGCTTATCCAAATCGAGCCTAATACGATTATAGCCGCTAACAATGCTATTTCCTTCTTCATGATCCAACCGTTTAATATGTTCTGAAAAAATCTTCTGTTCCTTCATCCTCTCCGTATCGCCGGAAAGTCCTTGTTACCCGTGCTATCCGTCTGTCCCTGCCTATTCTGAACAAATCGCCGTTTCCTGTCAGTTCTCTTGGAAGCAATACCAAAAGAAGCAGGACAGCCGTAAATGCCCGTTTCAACGGGTCAAGACTTACGGGCACTCCGCACTTTGTGCAAAACCACCATACGCACAATTCCGTAGCCTTCTGTATTCCCAATTTTGCGTATATGTTCCGTGCAGTATTCTCTACGGTTCGCGTGGAAACAAATAACTTGCTTGCCACTTCCTTTTTGCTCGCGCCCCATGCAAGCAATTCGGCTACCTGCGTTTCCCGTTTGCTCAATAGCGCGTGTAGTTTCATGCTCCCCAAATGTTTTCAGTAATTCCGTACCGGTTAAACACGCTTTCCACCGCTTCGGCTTGCGTAACCTTGGGCTCTATCTTTCCGTCCCTGTATGCGTAGAAGCTGTTACGGTTGTTTATTGTACAATTCGGCTACCACCTCTTTGTAAACGCCCATCTTCACTTGGTTCAGTCCGCTAAGGAAACCGAGCCGTCCTACCTTTCTATTCGTTTCTGTCAATACCATAATGTTTTTGTTTTATAGTTACTATTTCGTGCGCGGCGGTGGGTTTGCCCCACCTACGCCCGAAGCGTCCGCGCTGCGGTGCTGTTTCCGCCGTCACCGGTTTATAGCCTTTACAAGAGGGGTTCTCTTTCCGTTGGCTTATATAGTGTTATCCTGTTAATCGTATTATATTGATACGTCATATCGGAAAATACGCCCTTACCCGTCAAGCCTTTTTAGCGTTGAGCCATTTGTCCGGCGTTCCCTGCACTCTTCCAATGTCCCACCGATGCAGCTGAACAGTTCGCCGTCTGTATGCCTGTAATCGTATTGCACACGTTTAACCCTTTTCCTTCCTATCCGGGTACTGAATGTTTCGTAGTTCTCACTTCCTGCGGCGCAAATGCTGCACCCGTTGTTATCGTTCATTGCCATAATACCTCCTTTATTATAGTGTAAATTCTCGTTTGAAATCCGCATCATATTGTATGAACTCCACCAAAGCGGCTATAAGTCCGCGTTTGCTTCCCGGTCTTTTCACGCTACAAACGCCCCTATTTTTCTGCTCTTTTGTAGCTATGAACATATAACCTTTGCGCCCATTGAAGCCTTCTTCCGGCTTGAAAGGCTTTATCTGTGTTTTTAGCTTTTTGAAATTAACAACCATAGTCGTGATTATTTGAAATAAAATGTAATTCTTAACCCACGACGTAAGCAACAGCGGCAACTGTCGCCGTTCATCGTGTTGAACGCCCTTGTTACAAATTTGTCTGCTAAGACTTCGCCAACCAATTCAAGAAGTCCGGTAACGCCTACTAATTTGTTTATGCGCTTTCCTTTTCCGTCTATACCGCTTGCTTTTATCAAGAAATTGCGGTTAATTGTTTTACTTGAGTGTACCATATAGCTTTTATTTTTCTGTAATTTAGCGTGTTTACGCTATTGCTGTCCGCTAATTTTTTGCTTATCTTTGCGAATGAATAACTAACACGGTGCAAATGTAATGTAAAAGCATACAATAAGCAAATAAAAAGCATACAATTTTCGCCGTGCGCTTGATTTTTAACGTTTAGATACATTAGGATACAATATGCAAAATGAAAGTGGTGTAAAAGAGCGAATTAAGAAATTCATAGCTTATCTAAATATAAGCGAAAGGGAATTTTGCCGCACAATCGGCGTAGGTTCTGCGTATATTGCAAGCATTAAAAGGTCTATAAAGGCAGACAAATTGGAAGCAATAACCGAACAATACCCACAACTTAACCCCGTTTGGCTAATGCGTGGGGAGGGCGAAATGCTTCTTTCTGTACGCCCGGAAGCGGACACGGAAGCAAAAAGCACCGAAATAACGCCTTCTGAAATGCTGTATAAACTTCTTGAAGATGCCAAAGAAGAAAAGGCGCGTTTGCTCTCTATTATAGAAAGCCAACAGCGTACCATTGAAATGCTCGCCGAACAGAACAAAAAAGCCGCTGCCCAACCGGAAAGCAATGCCGGATGTGCCGCTGCCGTGTAGCTTTCGGCAAAAAGGTTTCTTTGTGGTAGTCGTTATACATTATTATAGAGAGTGTTAGGCTATGAAATCGGGAAAAATAATATGTATTATAGTGATACCCTCAAACGCACAGAAACGCCCCTAATTTCGCTTCTTTTTGTTTGGGTGGGTAACACTGCCATTTCAACAAGAAATGCGCTTAAATCAAAAATTCGAGAAAAATAACTGTCCTATGGTAGAAATAAATGTAGATATGTTTTATAGCAACCGGGCTTACTACCCGTTTATCCCCGGTTCTGTCTTTCAAGCCTTGGAAGATGCTTATTTGGCTGGAAAAGAAACGGCGTTAGTGCCGGAAGATGAATACAATGTAATGATGTTTAATATAAACGCTTCGCTATGCCCCGGACAATAGTAAAGACTTCGCCAATTAGCGAAGCTATAAACCGCCGGTTCTTCGTGGCTATTGATATGCTTGTCAATCTTGGCAAAATAGATTCTTTGAGCCACTTCTGCGAACTGCACAACCTTAGCGCACCGCGTTATAGGGAAATGCGGTTAGGCTATGGAATAACCCCTAAGCCGGGCTATCAGCCGAGATATAAGAACTTGGAAGTAGAAGCCTTATATATTATGGTGGCTAATTATCCTATATCTGCGCATTGGTTGCTTACCGGGCGCGGCGAAATGATGACCGATAAGAAATGAAGTATAGCGTTAAGTTTCAACTATCAACCCGTGAAGGGATGAACGCAAAAAGCGTTCCTATCCGTTTGCGCGTATGTTATTCCGGGTATCGTATAGATATTCATTCCGGGTATGTAATTGAGGCTAACAAATGGGATAAGGAAAGCCAACGGGTAACGCTCGGTTCTAAGAATTGCTATAAGCAAACTTCGGGCGAAATAAATAGGGGTCTTTCTAATATGGTTTCTAAGGTCGAAGAAGTCTTAACGCGTTTTGAACTTGAACACCACCGAACGCCAACGCCAAAAGAATTTAAGCCGCTTTTCTATGCTTCAATCGGTCGGCACGTTACCGATGAAAAAGAAGAAGCCCAGCAACAATCGCCGGGCTTCTTCGAGGTCTTTGATAGGTTTACTTCTGAAATGGGTGTTACGAATAATTGGACGAAAGCAACCTATACCAAATTCGCAAGTATCAAACATCACTTAATGAACTTTCGCCCGGAACTTTCCTTAGATGATTTTTCAAAGTCTGACTTTGCCGCCTTTGTATCATATCTGCAAAAAGAAGAAGGGCAACTTAATACTACGGTCGCCAAAAACGTAGGTTTTGTTCGTTGGTTTTTGCGTTGGGCTTCCGCTAACGGTTATTACTCCGGTGCTGCTCATTTGCAATATCGCCCACGCTTCAAGGGATTGGACTGTAAAGAAGTCATATTTTTGACGTGGGACGAATTGCAGCACTTTATGAACTTTAAGTTTCCCCCTAATAAACCGTCGTTATCTCCTGTTCGCGATGTGTTTTGTTTCTGTTGTTTTACCGGGTTGCGTTATTCTGACGTAGCGCGGCTTAAATCTTCTGACGTAAAACGCGATGCTGTTCCTCCTTATATCTCTATTGTTACAAAGAAAACAACCGATAGGCTACATATTGAGCTAAATAGCTATGCTCTTGCAATACTTGATAAATACAAGGGAATACACTTGCCCGGAAATAAGGCTTTGCCCGTATTAAGCAACGTAAAAATGAATGAGCATCTACATGAAGCTGCCGAAATCGCCGGGTTGGATGAGCTTGTTAGTGTCGTGTCGTATAGTGGTAGTGAACGCAAAGAGGTTGTAGTACCTAAATATGCGGTTCTTACCACACATTGCGGAAGGCGAACTTTTATAGTTAATGCGCTTCGCCTTGGTATTCCTGCTTCGGTTATAATGGAATGGACGGGACACAGCGACTATAAAGCTATGAAGCCTTATATTAAAATAGTAGATGCGGCAAAAGCCGAAAATATGGCACGGTTTGACAACTTCGGGAAAACTGATAATAATGGGTAAAATGCACACGCCCAAAAATACGCCCAAATACTGATTTAATGTTTGATTATGGCAGTTTCAAATGGTATCAACTAAAACAATAAGACATAAGCAGTTATATACTTATTGGGTACGTCTGCCTATGTCTTAAAATAAACCTCTTAGAGCCTGTCTCTCCGCAATAAATGTTGAAAATCAGCAAATTACAAAACGAACGCCCAATTTTACACCCAAGAATGTAAAGTTGGGTGTTTTTATTTTATTTAAGAACAATGTGGAACACCTGCAATCTTTTGATGAAATCAAACATCGCCATACACTCAATGAGGTTGGTGATGTAGCAGAGGGCAAGGATAAGCATTATTGTAATTCAAGATTCCTCTTAACTCGTTTTAACAGTGTCTTGCAGTTTATGTACCATTGAAAGAGAAGTTTCAATAATTCATAACCGTAGAGGTCGATTTCGTCAATCTCTAAATCTATTTCTGATATTATTTGAGAGAGTTTTTCTTTCATCATATTTTAATAAAAAGGGTATATCTTTCATTGTCTGCAAGATACACCCTTATCGGTTAATTCTCTTTTCTTTATTTATTGGAAATATGTTTTTCAAATATTTTTAGAGCCTGTTTAAATTTTCCTGTTTGAAATAAAAAGAGTGCTTCTTCTTTC
>ERZ791919.2389-NODE-2389-length-13450-cov-2.891676_pt1 | contig 13450 bp, 6 predicted proteins | sample MGYA00510137_ERZ791919 | MGnify/ENA primary metagenome ERZ791919 (study PRJEB30046, sample SAMN00792059) | human gut metagenome | study: EMG produced TPA metagenomics assembly of the A metagenome-wide association study of gut microbiota in type 2...
CCTGTATGCACAGCAATCCCGTACCGATACCTCCGATTCGCCTACATTGTATAAACGTGGACACGCCGGAAGCAAACAATGCCATGGAAACCAAGAAACTGGTCGTCTCGATATCCAACTTCAAAGCCCCGGCGATGATGAGCGGCGGGGTGATGATAGCCACGAAAATGGCCAATAAATGCTGCAAGGCTGCAAATAAAGTTTCGCGCAAAGGCGGTCGGTCGTTCAACCCGTATATCAACTCTGCTTTTAATTCGGACTTGTTTGATTCTTCCATTGGTTTCTTCTTGTGTACGTTTGATTTATATGTAGAAAAATACCCTACCTTAATAATTTGGGCGCAAAGGTACGAAAAAAACAGTAAAGGAAGCAGGTCTGTTTCGCTTTCTCCTGACAATTAAGAGGCATTTCGAACCAAATGTTAAAAAATCGAGGGCAAATTAGGTATTTTCGCTCCGTCGTTCGTCCTATATATAAAACGTGATTGGAATCGGTGTTACGGCCAACAGGTTCAGCCGTAACAGTCCGAAAAAGATTGAACCTTACTTTTTACTATTATGGGAAAAAACGACTTTTTTAAGGATTTGCCGCGCAGAGGGGCCAAGCATCTGTTGGCCACAATGGCGTGGACTGCTTTTTGCACGGGAACTGTGTATGCACAAGAATGGATTGATGTGACAGACACTTACATCACCAATGCAGACTTCTCCACCGGTACGATGGACGGGTGGGACGCCGGGACTGCGCTTCCCGGCGTGAATGCCACATGGTTGAATGCAGAGTTCTTCCAGTCTTATAATTCTGCCTCGCAAAACGTGTTAGGGTTGAAAGCCGGTCATTACAAACTTACGGTACAAGGGTTCCACCGTGCAGGCGGAAATGATAATGGAGCGGCCTACAACGCCGGCACGGAAGTTATCAATGCTTACCTGTTTGCAGGAAAGGATTCGGTGAAGCTGAAGTCCCTGTACAGCGAACCTGCAGATGCCAGTGTAGCCAACCAGTTGAACGGATGGCCCGACGGTATGGAAGGGTTGAACGCTTGGCTGACCAAATATCCCGAAAGCTATCTGAACGAGGTGACATTCACCGTACAACAAGACGGAAGCGGCATGCTGATGGGGATTGCATCCAATACCAATGCGGGTAAAACATGGTCTTGTTGGGACAATTTCAAACTGTATTTCGAGGGAAGCGCGTTTGATGCCTTCTCCGTCAAAATCTCAAAATTGGAAACGTTGCGCGATTCGTTGGAAACTTTGGGTATAGCGTCCGCCTCCGAGTTGACCGCCCTCGTCGAACGGTACGGCAGCTACAATGAAAACACTCCGGAGGAGGAAATCGCCGCCGCATCCGTTGTCCTCGAAGAAAACACAGCCACAGCTTTAGGGCTTTGTACGAAGGGGGCTGAGTTGACAGCAAGCATGGCCAAAGCGACCGAGCTATTGGCGCAAATGGAAGATGGGACATATAATGTGACAGATGCCGTAAAGCAAGAACTGCAAGACGCTATCGGAACTGCGGAAGAGGTTCTGAAACTGTCCACAATGAAAGAAGTCACTGAAGCGATTGGCGACGGCATCACGGCCATGAACACGGCAACATCCAATGCCGTGGCTTACATCAGCCTAAGCTATTCATTACAGAAAGCCAAAGCATTGGCCGACCGTATCGGCGGTTTGGCAGAAACCGAAGCTTACAAGAAAGTAGCTGAATTGTTGGCCTCCACGGAATTGGTTTACGACGATGTGGCTTTGGCCGCACAGGCTCTCAATGCAGAATGCCGTACAGCCATGACTCCGGAGTTCCTTTCTACGGCATCCGATGACAATCCGATAGAACTTACCAGTTTCATTGTCAATCCGAACGTATTCCAAACCGTGTCGGAAATGGCTCCTCCTTCCGGTTGGGATTGCGACAAAGGGGCTGCGGACGGTACGTGGTACACGTCTACCGAAGGTACAGGTAATTCAGATCTTTTCTGCAACAGTTGGACCGGTTCCCGTCTGAACCCCTCACGCTATGGCCAAACTATAGGAAGCGACGAAGAAGGAGCGGTGAAGTTACCGGACGGACTGTACATATTGAAAGCAGCCACTTATACAAACGCCGGAGCGACCAACGTACTCTTGTACGCCTCGACAGACAGCGTGGATTTCGCCTTTGCGGAAAGCAACGAAGATTGGGACACTTATGTAGAAGCACGAGACGCTCTGGCTACAACGACGGAAACAGAGAACTTCGAAGTGCGCGACGGTAAACTTCATATCGGTATGGTTTGCGTAGGCACGACAGGTGGAAACGGTAAAAGTTGGTATGCCGACAACTTCCGCCTTTATTACATCAAGAGCGATGTAATCTCTGCTTACCGCGACCGTCTGCAAGCCCGACTGGATGAAGCGGCCCTGCTGCATGAAAAGATGGTGGAAGCCGGTATCGACGACAGCGACGACCTCGGTTTTGCCTTGGATCCGGAAGACGGTTATCCCGACATCATCGAATCCGGAACACAAGAAGAGCTACAATTAGCCATCGAGGATATGGACCGTATGTTGGAGGAAGGCAACACGATTATTACAAATTATGAAACCCTCACGCCTCTCTTAAGCAACGGTACCGTTTTGAACAGTCAATTAAATGAAGGGCTGGTGGTAGCCCAACCTAAGGTCACGGCCGATTTCTCCATGGCATTGGAGGACGCTGCGGTTTACGCGGAAAAGATGACATGGGGAAATTACTTGGATGAAAGGATCGTTGAGAAGACAACTGTATTGAACGATGCGACCGAAGCCTTGAAAGCTTCCATCGCGCTCTGCTTCCCGTTGGGTAAAGCTAAAACCTTGGCCGACCAAATCGGTGGATTGACCGAAAGCGAAGCGTATAAAAACGTGGTGGCACTTTTGAAAAGCGATGAGATTGACCAAATCGATGCCGACGAATTCACGGAACTGTTGAAGATGGAATGTGTGGAAGCCATGACACAGGACGTGAAAGAAAACGCCAAAGAAAACCCGTTGGACATGACGAGTTTCATTGTCAATCCGAATATCTATCAAAATGCAGTGGACGACAATAATACGCCAATCAACACCGTAGCCAACGGGTTGGGAGGGCCAAACAACGGCTGACAGTCAGGAACGTACCAAAGCGACGAGCGGCGACACTTGGTTGTATTGTTGGAGCTGGTCCGGAAAAGAAAGCAACAACATCGCTTCTTCTACCGATTACCATCAAGTTTTGGGCAACTATGGGGCACAAGAAAGCAAGGTCGCCTTACCCGATGGAGCTTACCGTTTGGAGGCTGCCACTTGGTGTACGAAGACTCCGGAACTGTTGCAGTTGTATGCTTTGACGCGCAATGTGTCTACCGAGATTGTACCCGACATCAACCAAAACGACAGCACGGTTTACGTATTCAGCGACAGCGTATACGCGGAAGCTGTTTTCAATGCCGATACCGACGCATGGGACATCGCTCAAAACACGTTGTCTACCACCACGGTCATACCGGAAATTTATGTGGAAAACGGAAGCCTGGTCATCGGTATCAAGGGAAGCGGCGTCATTACCGGGAACGGACAATATTGGTTTGCCGATAATTTCCGCCTTTATTACGTAGGTCCGAACAAAGGCGACAATATCTCGGCTCCCTCCGTGGATAACAATGACCTGATGAAAGAAGTGGATGTATATGACTTGTCCGGCCGGATGGTACGCAGACAAGTAAGGAAGTCCGAGGCTCTGCGCGGTCTGCATAAGGGCATCTACATCATGGACGGAAAAAAATACGTAGTGAAATAGAGCAGAATGAAGTAAAATGCAATTCAGGCAGACAGGCCACCAACCATTTTTTCAGGGGACGGCCTGCCTGCCTTTTCAACACAACAGCAAAAATCAACGATGAATTTATGAAAAAGTATGTTTCTCTTGTCTTGTTCTCCTTACTGAGTTGGGCCGTCTGTGCAACAGACTTTCCGAAAGTCATCCTTGCCGGAGACTATCCCGACCCCACCATCCTGCGCGACGGGAAGGATTACTACATGACGCATTCTCCTTTTTATTATGCGCCGGGCTTCCTCATCTGGCATTCCCAGGACTTGGAACATTGGGAACCGGTATGCCGTGCCATGGCGCAATGGGAAGGCTCGGCCATGGCACCGGATTTGGTGAAGTATAATAATAGGTATTACATCTATTATCCGGCTGCCGGGACGAACTGGGTGATATGGGCGGACGACATCCACGGGCCGTGGAGTGCACCGAAAGATTTGAAGGTGAACGGCATCGACCCCGGGCATGTGGCCGATGCGGATGGAAAACGTTACTTGTATCTCTCCGAAGGCAAAGTCGTGCAGCTCTCCGACGACGGATTGTCTACGGTGGGCGAAGTGAAAAAGGTCTACGACGGTTGGCCCTATCCCCGGAACTGGCGGACGGAAGGCATGTATCTGGAATCTCCGAAGCTGAACTACCACAACGGCTACTATTACCTCACGTCGGCCGAAGGCGGAACTGCCGGACCGGGCACCAGTCACATGGTCGTGACGGCACGTTCGAAAAGCGTACTCGGTCCGTGGGAGAACTCTCCGTTCAACCCGTTGGTGCACACTTACAGTGAAAGAGAAAGCTGGTGGTCCAGGGGACACGGCACACTGATAGACGATGTAAACGGAAACTGGTGGGTGGTGTACCACGCATACGCCAAAGGTTACCATACTTTGGGGCGTCAAACCCTTATCGAACCGATCGAGTGGACACCGGACGGATGGTGTCGTGCCAAGTCCACAGGCACGTTTCCCAAGGCAGAGGTTCCCATCCGTCACGGCCTGGAGCTTTCCGACGACTTCCAGGGGACGGAACTGGGGCTGCAATGGACGTTCTGGAAAGAATATGCCCCGAAAGCCGTGACCCTCGAAAACCGGACATTGCGGCTGAAGGCTAAAGGCAAGACTCCGGCAGACGGCCGTTTGTTGTTGGCTACCGCAGAAGACAAGAACTACGAAACCCAAGTTGAAGTCACGGTCGGGAAAAACAATACAGCCGGACTCTTGCTTTATTATAGTGAAAAAGCATACGCCGGACTGGTGTCGGACGGCAAGACATTCACCGTCTACCGGCACGCCGGACAAAAGACAGAATTGCCCAACACGTTAGGCCGACAGTTCACGGTACGGATAAAGAACCAAGGTAACCACGTCTCCATATCGGTTGGAAAGGACGTAAAGGAATGGACCACACTGGCCGAAGGCATAGATGTGTCCGGCATGCACCACAACGCCTATAAAGGTTTCTATGCCTTACGTATAGGATTGGTTTCCATCGGGAAGGGTGAAGCCGCTTTCCGCCGGTTCCGTTATAAAAACGCCGTTCCGCAGGAAAAAGACCTGAGTGCCTACCTGATGGTGTTCCACAAGGACGAAACGCACGGCCTTTACATGGCATTGAGCCGAGACGGATACACGTTCACGGCTCTGAACGACGGGGAACCCGTCTTGGCCGGCGATACGATTGCTTACCAAAGAGGGATACGCGACCCCTATATCTACCGTGGACCGGACGGCGCATTCTATTTGGCCATGACCGACCTCCATGTCTTTGCCCGCCGCGACGGCTACCGCGAAACGGAGTGGGAGCGCGACCGTAACATGTACGGTTGGGGAAACAATAAGGGGCTTGTGCTGATGAAGTCGTGGGACTTGGTAAACTGGAAACGCGCCAACATCCGTTTCGACCAACTGACAGCCGGATTGAGTGAAATAGGCTGCGCATGGGCACCTGAAATTGCCTACGACGAACGGGTGGGCAAACTGATGATTTACTATACCATGCGCTTCCGCAACGAACGCAACAAACTGTATTACGTGTACGTAAACGATGATTTCGACCGTATCGAGAGCCTGCCCCAACTGCTCTACGAATACCCGGACGAAACGGTTTCGGCCATCGACGGCGACATCACCAAGGTAGGGGATAAGTACCATCTTTTCTACGTGGCTCACGACGGACAGCCGGGTATCAAGCAGGCCATTTCCGACCGTATCAGCGGAGACTACGAATACGATCCGCGTTGGTACGACTTTGAACCGAAATCTTGCGAGGCTCCTACGGTATGGAAACGCCTCGGAGAGGACAAATGGGTGCTGATGTACGATGTATATAGTATCACGCCACACAATTTCGCCTTTACCGAAACGTCGGACTTCATCACGTTTAAAAATCTGGGACGTTTCAACGAAGGAGTGATGAAATCCACGAATTTCAATGCTCCCAAGCATGGAGCCGTGGTGCATCTGACCACCGAGGAGGCCGACAAGCTTGAAGCTTACTGGCTCAAGAACAAACGGAAATACGTTTCCACGGCATCCATACAGAAAAATCCCCTGTTCCCCGGTTATTATGCCGACCCGGAAATACTATATTCCGAGCAAACGCAAAAATACTACGTTTATCCCACGACGGACGGTATACCGGGATGGGGCGGCACGAGCTTCAAGGCTTTCTCGTCCGCCGACTTGAAAACGTGGAAAGAAGAGCGTGTCATGTTGGATTTGAGACAGGTTTCATGGGCGAAAAAGAACGCATGGGCACCTTGTATCATCGAGAAAAAACAAACAGACGGCAGTTACAAATATTATTTTTATTACACGGCAGAGAAGCAAGTGGGCGTGGCGGTAGCCGACCATCCGCTCGGCCCGTTCAAGGACAGCGGCCAACCGCTGATAGGGAAGGAACTTCCGGGCGGAATGAAACGCGGACAGAATATCGACCCGGACGTTTTCACCGACCCCGTGAGCGGCAAGACTTATTTGTACTGGGGCAACTATTACATGGCAGTGTGTGAACTGAACGATGACATGGTATCCGTCAAACCGAACACCACGAAGATACTCATCGACAACGACCGGCATTACAGTGAAGCGCCTTACGTCTTTTACCGTGACGGATACTATTATTTCACATGGTCTAAAAACGACACGCGGAGCGCGGACTACGAAGTCCGTTACGTGCGTTCCAAGTCCCCCGTCGGCCCGATCGACCCGTCGGAAAGCCGGATGGTAGTCTGCAAAAAGCCCGACCAGGGCATTTATGCCACAGGCCACCAATCCTTCCTGCAAGTGCCCGGCACGGACGAATGGTACATCGTCTACCACCGCTTCAAGTTCCCCGACGGCATCACGATGGGGCGTGAAGCGGGTTATCACCGCGAAGTCTGCATGGACCGCGTGTTTTTCAATGAAGACGGCACAATAAAACAAGTCGTTCCAAGTCTATAATAAAGAGCATATCATATACATTTATAAACAAAATCGACATACGATGAAACGAATATTATTGGGTATATTAGGCGTATGCGCATGCCATGCCTACGCACAAACATTCAAGGAGTGGCAAGACCCTGAGATCAATGCCGTCAACCGTGCCCCCATGCACACCGACTTTTTTGCCTATGAAAGTACGGAACTGGCGGCAAAAGGAATGAAAGAACTGTCCGGAAACTTCATGAGCCTGAACGGGAACTGGAAATTCAACTGGGTGGAACATGCCGACGCACGTCCGGAAGGCTTCTGGAAGACGGATTTCAACGACAAAGGCTGGGTGGATTTCCCGGTTCCGGGCGTGTGGGAACTGAACGGTTATGATGTCCCGGTATACGCAGGAGTGGATTTCGGATGGAAAGGCTACGAAGGGCGCACGTTCAAGAAGCCGCCCCATGTCCCGACGGAAAACAACCACGTAGGTTCCTACCGTCGTGAAGTGGTGATTCCTTCAGACTGGAAAGGGAAAGACATCATCGCCCATTTCGGTGCCGTGTCTTCCAACATGTACCTATGGGTCAACGGAAAGTTTGTGGGTTACAGCGAGGACAGCAAAATGGAGGCGGAGTTCGACCTGACCCCTTATCTGAAACCTGGGCAAAAGAACCTGATAGCCTTCCAAGTGTTCCGTTGGTGCGACGGCAGCTACTTGGAGGATCAGGATTTCTTCCGTTACAGCGGCGTATCACGCGACTGCTACCTCTACGTGCGCCACGCCAAGCGGATAGAAGACCTTCGGGTCACTCCCGACTTGGACGACCGGTATCAGGACGGGACACTGGAAGTCCGTATGGATGTAAAGGGCAAGGCCCGCATTACACTCGAATTACTCGATGCACGCGGGGAAACCGTCTGCATGAAAGAAGTCCGCGAAACGGGAACCCCATCCGTCATCATGCCGGTGAAGAACCCGCATAAATGGACGGCAGAGACGCCCTACCTCTACACCCTCAGGGCTACACTGAAAGACGGAAACGCCATCCGCGAAGTCATACCCGTAAAAGTGGGATTCCGGAAAATCGAAATCAAGGACAGCCAACTTTTGGTAAATGGGCAGCCCGTGCTCATCAAAGGAGTAAACCGTCATGAGATGGATCCCAACGGAGGCTCGTATGTCACCCGCGAGAGGATGCTCCAAGACATACAACTCATGAAGAAATTCAATGTCAATGCCGTGCGCACCTGCCACTATCCGGACGATCCGTATTGGTATGAACTGTGCGACCGTTACGGCCTTTACATCGTGGCCGAAGCCAATCTCGAAAGCCACGGCATGGGTTTCAAGGAAAAGTCGTTGGCCAAGGACCCGGCTTACAAGAAAGCGCATTTGGAACGCAACCAACGCAACGTGCAGTGCAACTTCAACCATCCGAGCATCATCCTGTGGTCGATGGGCAACGAGTGTGGCGACGGCTCGAACTTCGAGGCCTGTTACGACTGGATTAAACAGGAAGACCCCAGCCGCTTCGTCCACTTTGAACAAGCTTACGACACCGGTTCCAATACCGATGTCTACTGTCCGATGTATCCCACTTACTCCCGTTGCATCAAGTATTGCGAGGACGACAACAAACAGAAACCCTTCATCATGTGCGAATATGCCCATGCCATGGGGAACGCTTTGGGCGACTTCAACATTTATTGGGACTTAATCCGGAAGTATCCCAAGTTCCAAGGCGGCTTCATCTGGGACTGGGTGGACCAGTCGCCGAGATGGACCGGTCGCAACGGGGAAATGATATACGGTTACGACGGGGACTTCGACGATTATAAGACCAAGGACGACAATTACATGGTCAACGGCTTGTTCGGTCCCGACCGTGTACCGAACCCGCACAGCTACGAAGTGAGATACTTCTACCAGAACATCTGGACCACGCCCGGAGATTTGTCGAAAGGCGAAATCAAGGTATACAACGAGAATTTCTTCCGCGACCTTTCGGCATACGTCATGGAGTGGGAAACACTGAAAGACGGAAAAGTCATGCGCAGCGGAACGGTGGAACGGATAGATTGCCAACCGCAACAAACCGCCACGATGACCTTGGACTGGGGCGGAACTGACGGGGAAGGCGAATGGTTGCTCAACGTGAGATACCTGCAACGGGAAAGAGAAGGCATCATTCCGGCGCGTCACGTGGTGGCCAAGGCACAAATCGAACTCCGGCCCTATCAGGCACCGGACATGGTTTTGAAGAACGAAAGCGTGCGTTACATTCCGGATGTCGTCCCGCAAGTCAACGACCGTAATCTGGCCCATCTGATTATCACGGGAGAGAACTTCCGGGTACGTTTCAACAAGATGACCGGATACATGGAACGCTATGCCGTGAACCGGACGGAGTTCATCCGGAAAGGCGGTGCGCTGACACCAAATTTCTGGCGCGCCCCGACCGACAATGATTACGGTGCCAAACTCCAACACAAATATGCGGCTTGGAAAAATCCCGACCTGCGTCTCACGTCTTTAAAACACGAAACGAAAGAAGGACAGGTCATCGTGTCGGCGGAATACGACATGAGGAGTGTGTCGGCCAAGCTTTACCTGACCTATACCATCAACAACCGAGGAGCCGTAAAGGTCAACCAAAAGATGGTGGCCGACAAGGGGAAAAAGGCATCCGACATGTTCCGCTTCGGCATGCAACTGGTCATGCCCAAGGATTTTGAATACATTTCTTACTACGGACGCGGGCCGGTGGAGAATTACAGCAACCGCAACCACAGCACAGACCTCGGCATTTATCACCAGACCGTAGACGAACAGTTCTATCCCTACATCCGTCCGCAAGAGACGGGCACGAAAACAGACATCCGTTGGTGGAAAGTCCTCGATGTGAAAGGCACGGGGTTGCAGTTCGTGGCCGATGCCCCGTTCTCGGCTTCCTCCCTGCACTACACCATCGAATCGTTGGACGAAGGACCGGTGAAGAAACAGGGACATTCGCAGGAAGTGGAAAAGGCAGACCTGACCAACGTTCTGATAGACAAGGCACAGATGGGACTGGCTTGTATCGACAGTTGGGGGGCCATGCCCGAACCGGAATTCCGCCTGCCGTATGAAGATTATGAGTTCACCTTCATCATGACCCCTGTTTCTCACAATTACCCATTATATTGACCGAAGATATGAATATCCTGAAACCTTTTATGGCACTTTGCCTCATGCAGGCTTTGCCATGTACCGTACGGGCGGCACAACCCGATTCCGTTTATGTCTTCCCTTATCCCACGACCAACGACCACGGGCGGCGCGGCATGCAGTTCGTCTGGAGCGCGGACGGGAAGCACTGGCAGGACGTGGCGGAAGGAATGGTCTTTATGCGGTGCGACTTCGGTGCTTGGAAATACATGTACAAGCCGCGTCTGATACAAGACCGGCAGGACGGAAGGTTGCACTGTTTCTGGGACTTGGACCCGGAAGGCAGCGCGATAGGCTATGCTTCATCCGCTGACCTGATAAAATGGACGCCCCAAGAATACTTCATGGCCACGGAGCAAGGAAAGTTCGCCGTGAAAGACGGGCGTATGCCGGTGGCTGACACGGTACAAATCGGTGACAAGACGATTGCGGGGTATGCCCTGAAAGTATCGGCATATTGGAAGGCATGGAACGCCATGGCATATACCGTTCCGCCCTCAATGCGCTGAGGGGCGAACGTGCCGAGCACGACGCGGCCCGGTTTGCCGGACTGCAAACGGTCAATGCACGGATTACCGTGGACGAAGGCCGGGCGAAACCCATCAGTGAGAACCTGATTGGCGTGTTCTTTGAAGACTTGAATTACGCAGCCGACGGCGGACTGTATGCCGAACTGGTGCAGAACCGGGATTTCGAGTACTCCGAAGCCGACGGCAACAAGGACCGGAACTGGAACAGCCGCTACGCGTGGAGCGTGGAGGGCGAGGGCATGGCATTCGACGTGTCCACGGATCAGCCCGTCCATCCCAACAATCCCCATTACGCTGTGCTCGACGTGGCGCAGCCCGGCGGCGGCTTCACGAATACGGGATTCGACGGCATCGCAGTGAAAGAAGGCGAGAAGTACGACTTTTCGCTTTTCACCCGTACACCGGACGGCAAGGGAGGCGGAAAGGCCGTGGTACGTCTGGTCGACCCACAGGGAAAGACCGTGGCCAAGACCACCGTCAAGTTGTCCTCCAAAACATGGAAGAAACGGGAAGCCGTGTTGAAAGCCACGGCCACCGTGGCACAGGCCCGGCTCGTCATCATCCCGCAGTCTGCCGGACGGTATGCCCTCGACATGATTTCACTGTTCCCACAAAAGACGTTCAAGGAACGGAAGAACGGGCTTCGCGCCGACTTGGCTCAGGCCATTGCCGACATCCGTCCGCGTTTCGTCCGCTTCCCCGGCGGATGTCTGGCCCACGGGGACGGGGTGGACAACATCTATCATTGGAAAGAGACCATCGGCCCGTTGGAAGCCCGAAAACCGGCGGCCAACATCTGGCGTTACCACCAGACGCGCGGCTTGGGCTACTTCGAGTATTTCCAGTTTTGCGAGGACATCGGTGCCGAACCGCTGCCGGTCGTGGCCGCAGGCGTGCCCTGCCAAAATTCCGGCATCGGAGGCCCGAGCCATCATTCCAAGGACTTCGTGACGGCCAACGGCCAACAGGGCGGCATCCCGATGGAGGAGATGGGGCAGTACATACAGGACGTACTCGACCTGATTGAATATGCCAACGGCGATGCCAAAACCACACGGTGGGGACGCGAACGGGCCAAGGCCGGGCATCCCGAACCGTTCAACCTGAAATACATCGGACTGGGCAACGAAGACCTCATCAGCCGCGTGTTCACGGAACGGTTTACGATGATTTATGAAGCCGTCCGGGCCAAATATCCCGACATCGTGGTCATCGGCACGACGGGACCGTCCTGCGAAGGAACAGACTACGAAGAAGGATGGGCTTTGGCCGACCGCTTGAAACTGCCCATGGTGGACGAGCATAATTACAACACGCCGGGATGGTATATCAACCATCAGGATTATTACGACCACTACGACCGCAGCAAATCCAAAGTCTATCTGGGGGAATATGCCGCCCATGCCCCGGGACGGGTCAATAACATGGAAACCGCCCTGTCTACGGCCTTGTACCTTACGTCTATCGAGCGTAACGGAGACGTGGTGAGCATGGCCTCCTACGCTCCGCTTCTGGCTAAAGAAGGGCGCACGCAATGGACACCCGACTTGATATACTTTAACAATACGGACGTAAGACTCACTACGGACTATTACGTACAACAGTTATTCGGCCAGAACTCCGGAAGCGAATACTTTCCTTCCATAGTCTTGTTGGACCGCAAGGAGAAAAACGTGAGAAACCGCGTGGGCGTTTCCATGGTGAAAGACGGCGAAAGCGGCGACCTTATCGTGAAATTGGTGAACCTGCTCCCGGTGGCGGTCAAGGCGGATGTGGAAATCCCGTCGCTGGCCGGACATCAAGCCGTAGGGCAGAAGACCATCCTTTCGGGCCGCCCGTCCGACACGAATGCCGTACCGGTAGAAAGCGCAATGGAAATAGGGGAGAAGTTCCCCTATGAAATGCCGGCCTATTCCTTCACGGTTATCAGGATAAAACGCGAATGTAAGTAGAAGTCTTGATAACAAAAGGGATAAGACAGAAGAACAAAAGAACAGAATATTTTGGCTTGCACAGCCTTTTGTCCTTTTGTTCTTCTGTCTCATTTTATCGTTTTGTCAATCTGTCAATCCCACCCTTACGAGAATTGCGTATTTGTCCTTTGGCCTGAAGCCGGAAATAAATAAGGCATTCTCGCGAGGGCGGGATTTTAACTTGCTGTAAGCATAGACTTGTTTTTACTTTCTTTCTGTCCGGCAGCAAGGAAATAGATGCGGAAGGAAGCGGTCGGCCTGTCAGCCGGACGCGAATATCCGGAACACTTTGATTCCGTTTTTGCGAGACGGATTTTCTTCAGATAGCGTCTGAAGCCCCCCTCAAAGGGCATTTTCCTGCCTCTTTCAGCCTCCGGATTCCCCTTTCGGAAGAGTTTGGGCGCACAACGTGCTGAGAATGAAAAATCGCTTTCAGCCGAACGATTTACCGTTCGGCTGAGAAAAAAGCACGAATATGCAGGATTTTTG